>Ga0163209_1000521_pt1 | contig 16849 bp, 16 predicted proteins | sample Kivu_160m_FD_113538 | JGI IMG/M metagenome (GOLD analysis project Ga0163209, IMG submission 113538) | Freshwater microbial communities from Lake Kivu, Western Province, Rwanda to study Microbial Dark Matter (Phase II) - Kivu_160m | ecosystem: Environmental > Aquatic > Freshwater > Lake ...
CAGAACTATATAATATTACCGGATTCCCGCTTTCGCGGGAATGACAAAAACGGGACAAAATTGACTTTTTACGAATGCGTCAGTTTTTTTACCCGAAAAAAAGTCCCACAGCGACCAGCGTCGGGGTCACAATGTTGATGACTACGTTCAGCCCCATTGACGGGATCAGCCTTTTTGTGTCTTCCGCGTACCGGAGCGCGCCGATAAAAGCGGGCACGGCAATGACCAGGGTCCCCAGTCCCAGCAGGCTGGCTTTGGGCAGATACCCGAAATAAACACCGAAGGCGATGGACAGATAGGCCAGCAGCAGAAACATCCCATAAATCAGGCTGCTGACTCTTTTGCCGAGGACGATCGGAAGGTTCCTTCTGCCGATGGTTTTGTCCGCGTCAACGTCTGGAAACTGGTTGAGAAGGAGCAGGTTGTTCACCAGGAAAAAGGGCACAAGCGAACCGACCAGCGCGATCCAGGAGTAATGGCCCGTGAGAACAAAATGGGTGCCGACGACCATCAGGGGACCGAATCCCAGACCGGGAGCAATCAGGCTTATCAGGGGATGATATGCCACCCACGGAGAATAGGCCACAATAATCAAAAAACCGACCAAACCCAGAGGAAGCAATAATATCCCTCGCACATACAGGAAAAATGCGCCGACCAGTCCTGCAATGACCAGCGTTATGATGGCAGCATACAGGGTATGTTCCGCTATCTCGGGATGCGCAGGCAGCGTACCGGTGCCACCGCTGAAAGGCGTTCTCTGGGTTCTTAAATCCAGACCGCTCTTGAAATCAAAGTACTCGTTGAAGGCATTGACGCTGATATGTGTCGCTATCGCCCCGATGAGCGTGAGGATGAAGTAAAAAACGCTGACCCGTCCGGATGTCCAGATCGCCGTTCCGAGCCCCACCAGGACGCATGCCGGCGTTAAAATCAAAAAACGAGGACGCATCGGTCCCAACAAAAGTTTGAGATTTTTCAAATGAATTGTCTCCATCATTTATTTATTTCGATATATAATCGAATAAGAAAAGGATGTTGACTCATACACGATTTCACCCCTGCCTGTCAAGCGGCATGATAAAATGACCTTTTATCAATCACCGCTGTAGGCAGATAAATCTATCATGTTTCGGCCGACGTTGCGCTTGCCGCAGGCAGATAGAAACGTTCTGCGTAATCTTTAACCATACGGTCCGCGTTGAAGCGCCAGCCGAGACTCTGGATAGCATGCTTCATCCTCTTGACCCAGTTATGTGGAATCCCTCCCGCGTCTCTGTCATAATAAAGTGGAATCACATCCTTTTCGAGTGTTTCGTAGAGATAGTCCGCATCCCGCTGGTATTGCACCCCCGGATCGTTGTGCATACCGCCATGACCGATGGCAAAACCGTTGTTGCCGTCGTATGCTTCATTCCACCAGCCATCGAGAACCGAAAGGTTCAATCCCCCGTTCAGAACGACCTTCTGACCGCTGGTACCGCACGCTTCTAAAGGTCGTCGGGGGGTGTTCAGCCACACATCCACACCCTGCACGAGGTGACGGGCCACGTTGTAATCGTAGTTTTCAACGAAAACTATTCTCCTCAAGTAGGCGCTGTTATAGCTGTATTGGGCAATTCTCTGTAACAACTGCTTGCCCTCATTGTCCCGGGGGTGAGCCTTCCCGGCAAAAACGATCTGGATCGGACGGCGCGCGTCTTCAATTAATTTGGCCAGACGCTCGGGTTGAGATAAAATCAGGTCACCTCGCTTATAGGTTGCAAACCTGCGTGCGCACCCAATGGTGAGAACATCCGGATCAAGAATCTGATCGATGTGCTTGATTGTTTCACGATGACCCATACGTTCCGACTGCAACTGCAGGCGGCGACGGGCAAAGCGGATGAGGCGCATTTTCAGACTCTGGTGTGTCTCCCACAATTCTCCGTCATCAACCTCGGCTACTTTTTCCCAGAAGTCCGGGTAAGCCATTCGTGTAGGCCAATCCTGCCCAAGACGCGCCCCAAACAATTGGTACATTTGAGGCGCCAGCCATGACAATACATGCACCCCGTTGGTAATATGGCCGATTGGGACTTTTTCCTCACGCAGTGTCGGCCACAGAGGATGCCACATCAGACGACTGACAGTCCCGTGAATGGCCGAGACGCCGTTCGCCCGGCGAGAGGTCTTCAAAGCCAGAACCGTCATGCAAAAAGGCTCCGAGCTGTCTTGCGGATTGACGCGTCCTAAGGCCATCAAATCATCGTGAGACAGACCCAATCTTTCCCGGAAGATGCCTAAATGCTCTTCGATCATATCCGGCGGAAAACGGTCGTGGCCTGCGGCGACAGGCGTATGCGTGGTAAAAACGGTATTCAGAGACACGCGCCGGTGGGCGCGGTAAAACGGAATCTTATCATATTCCATAATGCGGCGGATCTCTTCGAGGATGGCAAAGGCGCTGTGTCCCTCGTTTAAATGCAGCACTCCTGGGGAAATATTCATTGCCTGTAAGATGCGTGCACCGCCAATCCCCAGCAGCAGTTCCTGTCGAATACGTATCCTATTGTCGCCGCCGTAAAGTCGGGAAGTCAATTCACGATCTTCGGCTGAGTTGCCTTCCACATTGGAATCTAACAGCAGAAGTCGAACCCGTCCCACCTGAATCTCCCAAACCCGGGCCTGGATGGCGCCGCTCCGGGAATCAATTCTAATAATGAGCGGCTGTCCACATGAATCAGTAACTGCTTGCAGCGGCAACCGGTTGATATCGAGATCGATGTAATCCTCTTCCTGCCAGCCATCCTTGTTCAGGTGCTGACTGAAATAGCCTTGCTGATAGAGAAGCCCGATACCTATCAAAGGAATTCCCAGATCAGAGGCGCTTTTTAGATGGTCTCCTGCCAGGATACCCAATCCGCCGGAGTAAATCGGCAACGATTCATGCAGGCCAAACTCGGCGGAAAAATAGACCACCGGCCGTTTGTTTAAATTGCCGCAGTGCGTACCTCCCCACGTCCTATCCTTTTCAACATACTCATTCAGACGCCGGAAGGCGTAATTTATTCGACTGTGGAGCACCAGTTCAGAGGCTCGTTCCTCGATTTGTTCGGGTGAGATCCGATTCAGAAAAGCAATCGGGTTATGGTCAAACCGGCGCCAGAGTAGCGGGTCTAAGTCACTAAAAAGGCTAATGACCTCTGGATGCCATGTCCACCACAGGTTCTGGGCCAACGCGCGAAGACGCTCATGAAGATGGATATACGCACTTTTCATTGGTAATTCTCCTTATGTTTATGGATTGATAACATCCGTCTCATCTTTCTCTTTCCGATAGGAAAAATAACTATGCAGAAACCATCCCAAAAGAAAACCGATTACCATTGTAAAAAATATCAGCAGCGCGCGCGACATGGAGATATACCAGAATAGAAAGCTTACCTCCACTGCGGCAACATTCTGAATGAGGAAGATCACGGTAAAACTTGCAAGGATAATAATCAGGATTATTTTAAAATTCATTTTTTTACCTCTCGAAGGCCAATCCCATCACCTTTTTAATTATAATACTTTATCATTCATTCGTCCAGTCTGATCATGCGCCGCTTCCCGACACACCCGCCAGCGTGGGCGGCGTTTATAGCACCCGGTTTCTCCCGCCTGATTTTCATTTTCCGCTTCATACCTGATGATCGCGGTTTTCACGCCATACCATAATCGCCAGCACAGCAGGTATGATGAACGCCGGTATGCTCGCCCATACGGGGATTACCATGCCATTTGCGACGATTTCGACCCGGAATAAAAGCCTCAACAGGTGCGCTATCGCAATCAGCATTAACAATATGACCGTGATATTCGTTGCAGGTTTCATGCCTGTCACCTCCGATCTTTAATTAAAATGGGTTTTACGAACCTTATCAGTTGTGGTGTATTTTTTCCGCTGAATACAAACTTGACTGAACGAGTAGTTTTAAGTAAACTGCATTAACTTGTCAAGAATAAAGGAAAAACAAATACATTGAAAATAATGGATTCCCGCCTGCGCGGGAATGACACGAGGGGTTAGATTCCGGCCGGAGCCTGTCCTCGAATGTCCCTGTCGGAGACGGGAATGACACGAGGGGATAAACTCCCACTGCAGATTACCATTTCATAAATGAAACAAGGATGACAAACTCAGGGAAAAAGTAATCAATCATGAAGGCCATGATATTAAAAGGCATTTCCAGCTTTCGGGAGAACAGGACGCCACTGGAAATGGTCGACATGCCGGAACCCGTACCGGGGGATGGGGAAATTCTGATCAGGATTTCCGCCTGTGGGGTCTGCCATACGGAACTGGATGAGATTGAGGGGAGGACGCCGCCGCCTTCATTTCCCATCGTTCCGGGGCACCAGGCGGTGGGCAGGGTGGCAGGGAAAGGCAAGAATGCCGGTCGGTTCAAAACCGGAGACCGGGTGGGTGTCGGCTGGATTTTTTTCGCCTGCGGCCTTTGCAGCGCCTGTCTTGAAGGAAACGAAAACATCTGCGAACATTTCCGGGCGACAGGCCGGGATGCTGACGGTGGTTATGCCGGATTCATGACGGTGCCGGAGGGCTTTGCCTACTCCATCCCCGATATTTTTTCCGATGCGGAGGCTGCGCCTCTTCTGTGCGCAGGCGCTATCGGCCACCGGTCTCTGCGGCTGACCAACCTGAAAGACGGCCAGAACTTGGGGCTCACCGGCTTCGGAGCTTCGGCCCATCTGGTCCTCAAGATGGTTCGTCACAAATATCCGAATTCAAAAATCTTTGTTTTTGCGAGGAGCGAGAGGGAACAAGACTTCGCCCGGGAACTGGGCGCCGTCTGGGCGGGAAACACTGAAGACGAATCGCCGGAAAAACTCCACGCCGTCATCGACACCACCCCGGCGTGGAAGCCCGTCGTGGAGGCTTTGAAGAACCTGACTCCGGGGGGAAGGCTGGTCATCAACGCCATCCGGAAAGAGGAAAGGGACAAGGAATATCTGATAAAGTTGGATTATCCTGCCCACCTGTGGCTCGAAAAGGAGATCAAAAGCGTGGCCAATGTGGCCCGTCAGGATATCAGCGAATTCCTGGAGCTGGCGGCGGAGATCCCCATCCGGCCGGAGATTCAGGAATTTGCCTTAAAAGAAGCCAACAAGGCGCTGGCCGAACTCAAGGAAGCCAGGATCCGGGGAGCGAAGGTCCTGCGCATGGAATGGGGAAACGGATAAGGAGACAGGGCATGTCCGTATGGCTGAAAATATCATTTCTCCTTTTGTCGATTCTTCTCTCTTCCTGCGCCGCCACACCGGACATCCATTCGCGGATACCGGGAACGGATCTGGGGATCAATCAGCCCGCCGAACTGGCGATGCGCCTTGCCGTTTCCCCTAAAAACAGCCAGGTTGCGGTCGGTTCCGTCAAACACATTTCCAATCTCTGGGACATATCAACCGGGCAAAAACTGAAAACATTCAAAATGTCGTCATCTGTCGTCGGTTGCGCGGCATGGGTCGTCGTGCAGTTCATGCCGGACGGGAAAAAAATCATTGTTCGTGATCTGGGCATCAAAATCGTTGACATCGAGACCGGAAATATTATCAGAGAATTTTCAGAGACCTCTTTGGACTTCGCCGTTTCCCCGGACGGAAAGTTCATTCTCATGGGGGGACCGAATCATGAACTTGCCGTGCTGGATCTGGGTACGGGGCATATCCGGAAATTGAAAGGCCATGCCGACTCGGGATGGCGGGGCGCCATCTATTCCGTGGACATCTCTCCCGACGGGAAATACGGCATTTCCTCAAGCTTCGACACCACCGTCAGGCTCTGGAACCTTGAGACCGGAGAAGCGGTGAGGAGGTTCATCGGCCACGAGGGAACGTTCAGAGAGGGAATGGTGAATTCCGTAAAATTCTCTCCCGATGGGAAATACGCGCTGTCGGGAGGGAGTGACAAAACATTACGGCTCTGGGAGGTGGAAACGGGAAAATTGATCCGGACGTTCAGGGGCCATACAGACGTCCTTTATTCCGTTGCCTTTTCTCCCGACGGAAGACTCGCTCTTTCCGGAAGCTGGGATGCGACAGCAAGACTATGGGATGTTTCCACAGGCGAGATACTGAAGATATTCAAAGGTCATTCGGAGGGATACAGGAGTTCTTTCGATCCCGGTGTTTACGTGGTGAGATTCACGCCGGACAACAGGTACGCCCTGACCGTAGGTGACGCTTCATTGAGGATATGGGATATCACGACAGGCCGGGAGGTCGCCATGATGGTGAGTTTCGAGGACGGCGAATGGCTTACGATAACCAGTGAGGGCTATTACAACGCATCGCCCAACGGCCACAGCTACATGAGTCTGATCACGGAGGGAAAAACGTACGGCATGGAGCAGTTCTACGATGTTTTCTTCCGCCCGGATATCGTGGCGGCAAAGTTGAGAGGAGAAGACATCGGCGGGCTTGTGACCATCACCATGCAGGACGCCATAAAGATGCCGCCACCGGTTGTTGAGTTTACCAGAACCCCGGCAACTACCGATGCGCCGCGGGCACAGGTCTGCTACCAGGTGAAAAATGGCGGCGGCGGTATCGGTGAGGTGAGGCTGTTTCACAACGGAAAGTTGATCGATTCCGACGGTTATTACCGGGAAGCGGCCAAAACACCCTCAGGAAAGGCGCCGATCGTGGCCCTGAACAGCAAGGCCATCTACGACGACATGCGGAGCGTATCCGTAAAGGGAACCGTTGAAAACGCACCGACGACAAGCAAGGCCAAAGCGGACGTCTTTGAAGAGTGCAAGGAAGTGGATGCCGTTCCGGGCGAGAACGAGGTCAGCGTCACCGCTTTTAACGGCGCCAACACGGTGCAGGGCACTATGAAGACCACGCGGTTCACTTCAAACATACAGGCCGAAAATCCCCATCTGTATATTCTTTCCATCGGCATTAACGAGTATAAAGACAAATCCGTTACCCTGAAGTACGCCGTGAAAGACGCGGAGGACATCAAGGAAAAGGTGCTTAAACAGGCGGCTACGATATACAGGCCGGAATATATCCATGATGAGCTTTTGACCGATGCAAATGCAGCAAAGCGGAACATCCTTTCAAGAATACAGGATCTGACAAAAAGAGTTAAGCCTACGGACAGCGTTATCCTCTTCGTTGCGGGCCACGGCATTCTTCTCCAGAACCAGTACTACCTGTTGACCCATGACTTTGACGGGGCAATGCAGGCGCAGAGCATGATCAGCTCCAATGAGATCGTGGAGATGTCGAAAAAGATTAAATCATTGAGTCAGCTTTTCATCTTCGACACCTGTCACGCGGGAGGAGTTGATTACATTGTCAGCGGGCTGTATGATGCAAGAATATCAGTGCTGGCGAAGAAGATGGGGCTGCATATCTATGCATCGGCTAATGACCGGCAGGCGGCAATGGATGGATACAAAGGCAACGGCCTCTTCACGCATACCCTGTTGCAGGGGTTGAACAACAACAAGGCAACCGATAAAGATGGAGACGGCAAGGTCAGTGTCGTGGAACTCGGGGGGTTTTCAAAACAGACAACGACAGATATTTCAAGAAAGACAGGACAACACCAGACGCCCCTTATCATTAATTTCGGTAAAGATAATGTGTTATATAAATTGAACTAATAGCCACTCATATTACAGACAGGAGGAACACGTCCAAAAGAACCCTGAGGCAAGGTGTCGTCATAAAGTGCAAGAAGTGGTACGAGGGATGTCTTTCGGAGAAGGATGATGGAAAATTTCAGGGAAGTCAAAACAGGAAAGAAATCTTTGAAAAAAGATTATGTGGCGATCATGCTGTGGTTTGTGGGCAAGGCCATCCAGGCGGCATCGGCGGTAGACGAGGACGTTAAAAAAGAGTTTGCAGCGCTGCCGGATTATTTCACCTTTTCCTTGGGCGTCATGCCGGACGGCCCGCACATGGTTGTGGGAAAAACCCGGAAAGGGATTGTCCAGTACATCGGATGGGACCCCGAAGGCAGAGACATCGACCTGAAAATGAAAATCAAGAACATTGAAGCCGCCATGCTGCTGTTTACGTTTCAGGAAAGCACCGCCATTGCCACCGCCCGGAACCGCATGATTGTGGACGGCGAGGTGCCCCATGCCTGCGCCGTTGTGAGGATCCTGGATACCGTTGAAGTCTATCTTCTCCCGAAGATTATCGCGAAACTGGCGGTAAAGCGATATCCCGTCTGGTCTTCAGGCAGGAAATGCGCGGGCCGGGTAATGGTTTATATTCGTACCATCTTAGGTTTCTGAAAAGATTGATATCTTTTAATTTTTTGATTGTCATTCCGGGCTTGACCCGGAATCCAAGTATTTAAAAATTCTGGTTTCCCGCTGGAACCTGCCCTCGGAAGTACCTGTCGGGAGCGGGAATGACAATGAAGTGGAGTTTCTTATGTATATACCCAATCATTATGAATTTGCCTGCCCTGTCAAAACCAATTCCGGAAACCGCGCGCTTGAGCATCTTCCCGTGGAACTGGATGCCTTGAATGCCCGGAAGCCCCTTGTCATTACCGGCAACGATACGGCCGGGAAGGGACTGGTTGATGTCCTGATCGACGCCTTCAGGGATTCGGGGATCACGATCGGCGTCTTCGACGGCGTGCCCGCTTCCCCTGATTTGATACTGATAAGAGAGCTGTTCCGGATTTATCGAGATGGGGGTTACGATGCCGTCATTGCCCTGGGCGGTGGCCCCGCGGCGGACACCGCTAAAACGCTGAACATTGCCGTATCCGGAGAGCCGGAAGACATTGAGACAAGCGCCGGAGAAAATCTGATCAAAAAACCTCTGAAGCCTCTCGTTTACGTGCCGACCCTGTCGGGAACGGGTTACGAAACATCCCTTTATGCCTTTTTCGGCAATAACCTGTACGCATCACATTTCCTCATGCCCGATCTGGTGGTGATCGATTCCCGAATGACCGTTCCCGAAGATGCGAAAACGACGGCCGCAACGGCCCTTGTCGCCCTGACACAAGCCGCAGAGGTGTATGTTTCTCCGGGCAAGAACCCCCTCACCGACAGTTACGCTTACACGGCCATTCAGCTCATCATGGAAAATCTGGTGACCGTGATCAATAATCCGCAGGACAAGCAGGGTCGCCTGGCCCTCGCCAATGCCCACTGTATGGCGGGCTGCGCTTTCTCCAATGCGGCGCCTGGCATCACGCACGCGTTGGGAAAGACCAGCGGTGATGCCTGCGTGGTTTCTCATGGATTATGTATGGGAATCTTGCTGCCGTATGTGCTGGAGAGATACGTTTTTCTATCCGATTACCACATCGCCGACTTGCTTATGCCCCTGACGGGTTTTGACGTTTACGCGGGTACGGCGGAAGAAAAGCGGGCTCAAAAAGCTGTTGAAACGATTTACGATCTACAGAAGGAACTGTTTAAAGTCAGTGGCGGCGCCATTCCCCGGACACTGAAAGACGAGAACGTCTTAAAAAACATCCTGAAAGATATAGCTGTGAAAGCCGCCGGAGGCGCTTCAACGGGTCTCGATTCAGACGGCTGCCTTGCGGTACTGGAACAGGCCTGGGAAGGCAGATAAAAGGAGCGGATCAATGGATTTACCCGGATACTACGAATTCTGTTGTCGCGTTAAAATCATTGCCGGTCATGACGCCCTGGAACAGATCCCCGGCGCTTTAGCCGGCCTGAACGCCAGAAAGCCGATGATCGTCACGGACAGGGGGGTTTCCGGAGCCGGACTGATCGACATCGTAACCGATGCCATCAAAGGCGGTGTCGCCATCGGGGCGATTGCCGATGATGTGCCGTCCGATTCGGATTTGCGGGTTGTGAATCGCCTGGCGAATGCGTACCGGGAACAGGGCTGTGATTCCCTTATTGCTGTGGGCGGCGGTTCCGTCATGGATACGGCTAAAGGGGTCAACATCGTCGTTTCCGAAAAGGCGGATGATCTCATGAAGTTCAGCGGGGCCAACACCCTCAAGAAGGCCTTGAAGCCCCTGATCGCCATACCGACGACGGCGGGAACGGGCTCCGAAGTAACCCTGGTCGCGGTGATCAAGGATCATGAAAAACACCTGAAAATGGCCTTCGTCAGCTATTTCCTCCTGCCGGACGTTTCCATTATCGATCCCCGCATGACCCTGACCCTGCCGCCGGCCATCACTGCGGCAACAGGCATGGACGCCCTGTCCCACGCAGTGGAAGCCTACACCTGTCTGGCAAAAAATCCCCTGAGCGACGCCCATGCCCTCGCGGCCATCAATCTGATCAGTGCAAATCTGGTGAACGTGACAAAAAATCCGGGGGACAGGAATGGCCGGCTCGCCATGGCCAATGCCGCCACATTAGCCGGCATGGCATTCTCCAATTCCATGGTCGGGATGGTACACACCATCGGGCATTCCGTCGGTTCCATCTGCGGTGCTCCTCATGGCGCCTGTATGGCCATTGTCCTTCCATACGGCCTCGAGTACAACAAACATAAAAACGGCCATCTTGCCGCGGAACTCCTCCTGCCTCTGGCCGGGTCGAAGGCCTATGCCGAAACCCCGAAAAACGAAAGAACGGAAAAGGTTATCGCCCTCATCCGTCAGATGAATCAGGAGCTTCATGATGCAACGGGAGGCAGGCATGCACGCTTCTTCAGAGAAGTCTTAGACAGGGAAGGAAGGCCGATGGTGCCGGAAGCAAAACTGCCCGATATTGCCAGAGCGGCCTTAAGCGACGGGTCCATCTTTTACAACCCCGAAGAGCTGGATTACGACGATTTCCTCATGGTCCTGGAGGCGGCATGGGAAGGAAAACCTCTCGATACAAACCTGATTAAAAAAGGATAAACGGTAGCCTATCCCGCAAGCCCCGCTCTGCGGGTGGGGAGCTTCACAATCAGGTTGTCGGACAAATACAATCTACCTTTTTTATTGACAACTTCATGCAATGTTGCTACAGTAGCCACAAGTCATTATTTAACATGAAATACAACCTTTTCCGGGGAGTAAATCTATGTTGACCGTAGGCATCAGGGAATTGAAAAACAGGCTGACGTACTATCTGAAAGCAGTAAAAAAAGGTGATGATATTGTCGTCACGGAAAGAGGAACGCCTGTTGCCATTCTGCACAACCTTGACCGTAATGAAGAGACGGCAAGCGTTGAAGAACGCTTGGCTTCTCTTTCCAGGGAAGGACTGATATCTTTACCCCAAAAAACGGTTTTCCCGCCTGTTGAACGGGTTATGATCAAGGGCGCCCCCATATCAAGAACGATCATGGACGAACGGCGATGATCTATCTGGACAGCAGTGCGCTCGTTAAAAGATACATAGAAGAAGCGGGCAGCGACACCATAGAATCACTGTTGGCCAATGCAGATGTTGTAGTTGCATCCAGACTTGCTTACCCGGAAACTCTCTCGGCGATTACCCGCAGACACAGAGCAGGCGACATATCCGACAATGACTTTAAAAAAATCAAGCAGCAATTCAAATCCGACTGGCAAGTTCTGACAATCGTTGAAATTCGTAATGATGTCCTGCAATTCATCGACAAGGTTATTGAAAAATATGCCCTGAGGGGTGCGGACAGCATCCATTTATCGTCCGTTATATGGCTGAAGCAGGCCATGAAAACCGACGTCGTATTTGTTGCCTCAGATATTGCCTTACTGAGCGCTGCAAAACAGGAAAAGCTGGCCGTCATAAACCCCGAACAGGATGAAAACACACAAACCCTTTAACCTCGATCGAGGGAGGCCATGTATTGATTACTGAAACCCCGTTTTTCGAAATGAAATCGTGATTTTGCGCTTTTTAGGCAAACAATTAATTTCACAAATATAGAAAGGAATACAAACACATTGCAAGGGGGGATCGATATGAAAAAGATCATCATTATCGTGGTATCCGTGTTCTGTTTTTCAGCAACAGCCCAGGCAGGATGGCTTGATAAAATCAAAGAGGCCGCTCCTGATTCGATCAAGCAAAAGGTTCAAGAGCAAACGGGAGGGGCCGTTAAACCGACAGTGCCGTCCGGCAGCCCCGCAATATCAGGCGTGTCGCCTGATCAGCAGGACGCCAATGACTGCTCGGCTTATGTCCACGAGGATTACAAAAAATCAAAAAAAGATCTCAAGACATCCACCCTTACCAGAGGGAGTGCCACCTACCTGCCGAAGAAGGAATGGGTTGACTATTTAAAGGGCAGGTACCCGAATATGAAGCGGGAAAAAAACGATTTTAACATTCATTTTGGAAAATGGTTCGGCATAAGCTGTGCTTATTTCACCCTGACGTGCGTACCTAAAGAACCGGGCTGCAATGCGGACATGAGATGCCTGGACTTCTATACAAGGAAGGGGGGGCTGACCTGTCCTCCGAACATCTGTGATCACAGAGACTCGAAGTGCATCGAACCCTATAAGCCTCCTGTAAAGTAGTGGAAGTTGGGCCGGTTTGGCTTGAGCGGAAAAGGGTAAGAGGAGTATTCATCATGAAAGAACGACAGATTCTGGCCTCGCAGAGAATATTGGAGTCTCTGCAAGTCATGAGAAGTGAAACCCTGAAGGGCGGTGGCGTTGACCTGATCGAAGATCAGCACCGAAGAGGGAAACTCACGGCGCGGGAACGGATAGAGCTGCTGCTGGATGAGGACTCCTTTGAGGAATTTGACCTTCTGAAAACGGGAAGAGGCGGCGCCTTCGGCAGGGAAGAGAAGTACCCCGGAGACGGCGTCGTGACGGGACATGGTACGATTGACGGCCGGGAAGTATTTATCTTCAGCCAGGATTTTACCGTCCGCGGCGGCTCTCTTGGCGAAGCGCATTCCCAGAAGATCAGCAAGGTGATGGACCACGCGCTGAGAGTGGGTGCCCCCGTCATAGGGCTCAACGACTCGGGCGGCGCGCGCATTCAGGAGGGAGTGGATGCCCTGGCTTCTTACGGAGATATTTTCAACAGAAACGCCCTGGCGAGCGGAATTATCCCTCAGATCTCATGCATTATGGGACCCTGCGCGGGCGGTGCCGTGTATAGCCCCGCCCTCACCGATTTCATTTTCATGGTCGAGGACACGTCCTACATGTACGTCACGGGACCGAATGTGGTGGAAACAGTTACCCATATGGCCATTTCTCACGAAGATCTCGGCGGCGCAAGGGTTCACAGCGAAAAGAGCGGCGTGGCGCACTTTGTGCTGCCCAACGACATCATGTGCCTGCGGGAAGTGAGGCGGCTGATCAACTATCTCCCTTCCAACAATAAACAAACGGCGCCGATTCTGGACCTCAGTGATCCGGTCGGCCGGACTGACCCGGCTCTGGATTATCTTGTACCGGAAAATCCAAACCAGAGTTACGACATGAAGGTCCTCATCCAGAGTATTCTTGACGGCGCCGAGTTTCTGGAAATTCAGGCCCACTATGCAAGGAATATCATCTGCGGATTCGGCCGCATGGGAGGTCAGACGATCGGCCTGGTGGCGAATCAGCCGTTTGTCCTGGCAGGGGTTCTGGACAATAATGCTTCCACCAAAGCAGCGCGATTCGTCCGGTTCTGTGATGCCTTTAACATTCCTCTGATATGTCTTGTGGACGTGCCGGGTTTTATGCCGGGAGCGGAACAGGAGCAGGGAGGAATTATCCGCCACGGGGCCAAGCTTCTCTACGCCTTTATCGAGGCCACGGTACCGCGTATCACCGTTATCGTCCGCAAGGCCTATGGCGGCGCCTATATTGTCATGAACTCCAAACAGATCGGAGGCGACATCAATTATGCCTGGCCTACGGCGGAGATTGCCGTGATGGGACCGAAAGGCGCGGCGGAGGTGATTTACCGGAAAGAGATACAATCCTCGCCCGATCCGGCAGCGGCGCTCGCAGTGCAAACGGAGGAATACCGGAAAACGTACGTGAATCCCTTCCTGTCTGCCCAGAGGGGATACATCGATGACGTTATTTTTCCACGGGAAACACGGCACCGGATCATCCGTAGTCTCCAGTTCCTGGAGGGTAAAAAGCGAGAGAGGCCGGAGCGCAGGCATGGAAACATTCCGCTCTGAGGAGGTGCGATGTTCAAAAAAATCCTGATAGCGAACCGGGGCGAGATAGCCGTCCGTATCATCAAGACCTGCAAGCGAATGGGTATCAAAACGGTAGCGGTGTTTTCAGATGCGGATTCCCGTTCTATCCACGTCAGAGAGGCAGACGAAAAGGCCTTCCTGGGGGGGGGGAAGCCGCATGAATCGTATCTGGCGAAAGAAAAAATCATCGATATCGCTGTTTCCCGCAAGTGCGAGGCGATTCATCCAGGTTACGGTTTTCTGTCGGAGAACCCTGAATTTGCCGACATGGTCGCCAAGGCAGGACTGGTCTTTATCGGCCCTCCGGCGTCGGTCATTGCAACGCTCGGTGATAAAATGGCTGCCAAGTCATTTGCCGAAAAGCTGGGCATACCCGTAAAAGACGGAAAAAAGGAGTTGATTTCCTCGCTTGCCGAGGCGCAGGCGATCTCGGCACAGATCGGATACCCTTTGATGATACGGCCGGCGCGCGCCGGCGGTGGGAGAGGGATTCGGGTGGTGGAGAGCAAGGCGGATTTGCGAACCGCCGTGGAGTCCTGTCAGAACGAGTCGAGAAAGGCTTTCGGATGCGACGACTTTTTTATGGAGCGCTATATTCCGCGGGTCCGTCATATAGAAATACAGATTATTGCCGATCATTACGGCAATGTCATTCATCTGGGGGAAAGGGAATGCTCCATCCAGAGACGATACCAGAAAATCATCGAGGAGACTCCGTCGCCAGTTGTCGATGAGGCCTTGCGCGAACGCATGGGAACAATGGCATGCAACCTTGCACGGGAGGCGGGATACGCGAATGCGGGTACCGTCGAATTTATCATGGATGTATCAGACGGGAACGTTTACTTCCTCGAAATGAATACGCGCCTTCAGGTGGAGCACCCCGTGACGGAGATGGTCACTTCCCTTGATCTTGTAGAACTTCAGCTTCGAATCGCAGCGGGAGAAAAACTCGCCATCCGGCAGGAAAATGTTATCAGAAACGGTTGGGCTGTCGAAGCTCGGATCTGCGCGGAGGATCCCGCCCGGAATTTTCTGCCCGTTACCGGGATGATCACGCGCTATGCGACAGCTCGCATCAGGAACGTCCGGATCGACAGCAGCATCGAGGCGGGAAGTTTTGTCAGCACCTATTACGATTCATTGCTTTCCAAGGTGATCGCCCGTGGTGACACCCGGACGGAGGCAATTGAATCCCTTGTCCATGCCCTGAATGCATATCACATCGAAGGATTGATAACCAATGCCGACTTTGTGAATGCCGTGCTCAATCACCCGTCATTTATAAATGGAGATATTTCGACGGATTTCATCGATGAGCACTTTGAAAACGGACAAATGAAGCACCCCACTCCCGAAGAGCGGCTTCATTTTATGGCGATAGCCGTAACGCTTGTCTATCACAATCGACAATCCCTGGTGCATGAATCCCTCAAACCGATGATGGCGAAAGTGGGCGCCCAGCATGAGTTAAAAAAGCAGTTCACCTACATGGTGAAAGGAGAGGATGATTTTTTTGAATTGCGTCTTCTTAAGAACCCCGCTCCCCGAAGCTGGACGGTGACGGTGAACGGCCGGAAGTACCAGGTCGTTACGCCGGAATTCGAATTTTATCGGCGGCGGCTTAAAGTCAGGATTGATGGTAAAACACAATTTTTCCACATGCGATACAAGGAAAATAATATCTGGGTGGCTTTCCGCGGCACCACCCGCATCCTGGGAATCTATAAACCCCTGGAATGGAAACTTTTTCACCACATGCCAAAACCGAAACAGGTCGTTGCCGAAGATGTCATCCGCTGTCCCATGCCGGGGATGGTCGTCGCAATCCTGGTAAAAACGGGAGAACGCATCTACTTGGGTCAGGATCTTGTAAGTATCGAATCCATGAAGATGGAGAGTTTTGTTGCATCCCCCAGCGACGGGCTGGTGGAAAAGATCCACGTCAATCCCGGTCAGGCTGTTGAAACGGGAGACATTCTCATCAAGATCAAGATTGATGCCATGCTTTCCGAAGAGGAGCTGGATATTTTTTATGGTTAGTCAGTATTCACGATGGAGGAGGGAAAATGTCCGCGGAAATGAAAATAAATAAAGTAAATATCCGCATGACGGATGGATCTCACGTCAAGGGTCAGGTTAATATCAAACATCATGACAGACTCTCCGATCTTCTTAATGTGGGCGAAGATCCCTTTATCGTCTTATTTGATGCTACGACTCCGGGCGGCGCCAGCGGAAAGGTTGTTTTCGTCAGTAAAAGTCAAATCCTGTGGATCTGCCCCGATGACAATTAAACATCTGTTTATTAGATTTTCATAAACTTTAACCGGGGAATATTTATTTAAAAGGAGTCTGAAAATGGATCGTCCATATGCCTCTCAAATCGCAGCAGAATTGAAGGGAATTAAAAATTCTCTGGATGATATTGCCAAGATATTGAAACTTATATTGGAAACGATGGAAAAAGCAAACGCACCAAAAAAATCAAAGTGATTCCGTAACCGTTATTTTCAGCATCCGATCCCCCTGCCGAATGGCGTTCACAACTTCCTGCCCCCTCACCACCCTGCCAAACACGGTATGGCGGCCATTCAGATGCGGTTGCGGCGAATGGGTGATGAAAAACTGGCTTCCGTTTGTGTTCGGTCCCGCGTTCGCCATCGAAATCGATCCCGTCTCGTGCTTCAGGGGATTCCCTTTAAGCTCATCCTCAAAACGATACCCCGGCCCACCCCGGCCCGTA
>Ga0163209_1000522_pt1 | contig 16800 bp, 15 predicted proteins | sample Kivu_160m_FD_113538 | JGI IMG/M metagenome (GOLD analysis project Ga0163209, IMG submission 113538) | Freshwater microbial communities from Lake Kivu, Western Province, Rwanda to study Microbial Dark Matter (Phase II) - Kivu_160m | ecosystem: Environmental > Aquatic > Freshwater > Lake ...
CAATAACAGTTATGGTATTTTTGTCTTTAAAATAATCCTCAACACCAATGTCAGTTAAACTCCGACTATTTTCTAATCTATATGCATCTATATGGACTAAATTTTTAATTTTACATTGTAATTTTGATTTTTGATTTTTAAATTTTAAATTAGTTTTGTATATCTTCATTAAAACGAAAGTCGGACTGGTAACCGCTTGTCTGACACCCAGTCCTTTTGCCAAACCCTTAATAAACACGGTTTTACCCGCGCCTAAATCGCCGGTCAAACCGATTATTTCTCCGCCTTGAAGTTTTTTCGCGATTTTTTTACCCAAATTAAAGGTTTGTTTTTCCGAGTAAGTAGTTGTTATCATAACGGACTTTTAATGTTTTTTAATATCGGGTTGGTTACTTTGGTATAAATTTGCGTTGTGCGAATGTTAGCATGCCCGAGAAGTTCTTGCACGTAGCGGATATCAGTTCCATTTTCTAATAAGTGAGTTGCAAAACTATGTCTTAAAGAATGAAAAGTGGCAGTTTTTTTGATATTGGTTTTTCGGAGCGCGTTTTCAAAGATTTTTTGGGCCGTTCTCTCGGTTAATTTTCCGCCCCGTTCGCTTTCAAAGAGATAGGCGTCAAAATTTTTGTCGGCGATTAAATTTTGAAGATCCATTTTAATTTTTTCCGGGAAAATGGTAATCCTGTCTTTTTTACCCTTGGCGTTTTTAAGGTGAATGGTTAATTCTTCCAAATTAACATCTTTTATTTTTAAATTAACAACCTCGCTGATTCTCAAGCCGGCGCCATAAGCCAAAGAGATAATTAATTTATGTTTTAGGTTTTCAATTACGCTAATGATGTTTTTAACCTCTTCCCTTGATAGAACAATCGGCAATTTCTTGCTTCGTTTGGCGAATTTTAAATTTATTTTTTGAGTAATTTTTAATACTTCGCGGTAGAAAAATTTTATCGCGTTTAAATAAAGATTTATCGTCTGCGAAGAATAATTTTTATCCTGTTTATTCAATAAAAATTGTTTTATATCTTCCTCGTCTATTTTTTCTAAATTGAATTTTTTAAAACCAAAATATTCTTTTAAACAGGTTAAATAGGCCTTTATGGTTTTAGGGCTATAATTTCTTAATTTTAATTCTTGTTTTGTTTGTTCTAAATATTTCTGTTGCATAACTTTATAAAACTGCTAAGCTGAAATTAGTTAGGCGATTATTGATAATTATACATTAAGGTCGTATAATATACAATAGTGGGTCAATATTATACATACAATTCGCCTAAAAACGAGTTCATTTCAATTTCCAATCTCCTCCCCTCGTCGGTAAACCAAAAATTCTGATTTTGATATCTTCGTTTAACGCTCCAATGCGAAATTAAAATTGTCGCATAACATCGCTGATTAAACGAAATTGCTGAAAATAAAGAGTACACATAATCTCAAAGAAAGAGCGCGCGGTTTTTCTTGCAGAAAAACAATTTGTCGGCTTCTTTTTTGATTAAATTTAAATAGTTTAAAGTTTTTAAGAATTATATGAAAGAAAATTTTAAAAAAAACGACTCTCGTTTTAAAAAATACTTTGATAAAAATGAAAAAAGAACTTCTAAAGAATTTACTAAAGACTATGTTTTTGGATATGGAGATTTTTTAAAAAAATATTGGATATATAGTTTAGCAATATTAATCTTAGCATTTTTATTTTACAAAGAAATTATTCCATTTCATAGAGGGATTTTTTTAATTCTTTTGAGTATTGTAGGCTTTTTATTGGTGTATTTTGAATCTGGTTTTGTTTTCAATAATCCTCAAACACAATTATATGTTTTAACAACTGGAAAAAAATTCTATAAACTACTTTTGTATTTCTTGATGTTAATTTTATTTGGTTTAGGGATAGTATTTACTTTTGTTATATAAACCTCTTTTTTTCAAAGAGAAACAAAAAAAAGCGCGCTCCAAGACAAAGACATTTTCAGCAACTACAATATCAAAGAATTTTCGGAGATTGGAAACTCACGAGGTCACTCCTTTCAGTCGTTCCGCTCGTGCCACGCCTTGCAGGCTCTCGCTCCATTTTATTACGCTCGGGAAAATGAACAGCGATTAAAGAGAAAATCCTTGCAGGATTTTCCCAAATTAATTTCTCAGCCAGCTCGTAAACTCGCGGGAGAAATTAACTTTCTTTAATCGCGATGTTAGGCGAAATTGCCAACCCTCCTTTCAAAAATAGAAATATTTATAAATTTAATCTATAATATAAATATATGATGAAAAACAAAAATTTGATTTACGGGATAATTTTTGGTCTTGTTTTAGTCGTTTCAGCCATTTTCATTTGGAACAACTATCAAATTCAAGTTCAAGAAAGGCCCGACAAACCGATAAAATTGCCGCCACAAATTTCAGGGAAATGTGGAATAGAAAGTTGTCATGGTTTAGATATCACATGCGGTCCAAATGTGCCGGAGGCTTGTACTATGATTTATATGGCTGGTGATAATTGTCGTCAATTTGTAAGTTGTCAAACTATTGAGGGCCAATGCAAGATAGACAAATCTCCAAAATTTGATAGTTGTAAAGTTTGTGTAGAAAAATGTGAACGAAATTATCAGGACGATCAAATCAAATTTTTTGAATGTGAAAGTAAATGTGCTGAGTAAAAGATTAAATGTTGCGGGTTGGCAACTCAAGGGGAGGTTGCACTTTCGCTCCCTTTGGTCGCTCACCCTCGCCTAACAGCGGATATGAGGTTCGGCTCTTGCAGAGCCTCAACCCAAATTGCTAACGCAACTTCTCATATCCGAAAACGTTGTGTGAAATTGCCGTGTGAATTTTTTTCATCAAATCTCGACATCGATGCAGTTATCAGACTCGTTCTTAGCGTCGCGGACTTGTTTTTATCCATATTTTTTAAATAAATATAATATAAATATAAACAAAACAAAAAAATGATTTCTTATTTTTTATTCATCATCGGTTTTGTTCTCCTTATTAAGGGTGCGGATTGGCTAGTTGACGGTGCTTCTTCTTTGGCCAAAAAAGCGGGAATTTCGGCTATTGTAATTGGCTTGACCGTCGTCGCTTTCGGCACTTCAATGCCGGAATTCGTCGTTAATGTTTTAGCCGGCATCAAGGGGACGGCCAATATCGCCTTAGGTAATATTTTGGGGAGCAATATCGTTAATATTTTGTTGATTCTCGGCTTATCAATGATTATTCGTCCTTTAATCGTGAAAAATAACACGATTTGGAAGGAAATTCCCTTAGCGGTTTTGGCCGTGGTGGTTTTATGGATTATGGCCAGCGATATTTTTATTGACAACGCTCCAGCATCTTTTTTAAGTCGGGCGGACGGTTTGATAATGATTTTGTTTTTTTTGATTTTTTTGTATTATATCTTGAGTATCAGACATTCGGATGTTGAGATTGGCGATAAAATAAAAAAAATTTCTTATTCAACTTCTTTTTTAATGATTGTCGGCGGTTTGGTTTGTTTAATTCTCGGGGGAAAATGGATTGTTGATGGCGCGATTTTAATCGCCGAATCATTGGGTGTGAGTGAAGCATTGATTGGTTTGACTATTGTCGCCATTGGCACCTCGTTGCCAGAATTGGCCACTTCGATCGCGGCGGTGGTTAAAAAAAACAGCGACATTGCGGTCGGCAACATTATTGGCTCCAATATTTTTAATATTTTTTGGGTTTTGGGAGCCACTTCTTTAATTAAACCCTTGCCTATTTCCACCGAAATCAATATAGACATTTTAGTTACGCTTTTTGCCACCTTACTTCTTTTTGTTTTCACCTTGATAGGAGAAAGGGCCAAATTGACCCGAGGACAAGGAGTCGTTTTTGTCGGCTTGTATATTATTTACGTTATTTATTTGATTATCAGAGGATAATAAAGTCACTTATTCGATTTTTTAAATATTTGATAGACGTCGAATATTTACAAAATGGCAATTATTCATCGGCAGAAAATTTGGAAAAATGGTTTAAAAATTTTTTACGTTTATTTTTAATTTTTTATAAGAAAATGACTCCAGGATTTGTTTACCGCGGAGCTGGTTTATCGGATTGCCAGAAAGAAAAAAGTTGGTAAGAAAATAGACCTAATCAGCGGAGTATAATAAAAAATCGTCCCCAAAGGATGATTTTTATTATGGTTTTTATTAGTTTTATTTTATATTATAAACTCAAATTCGGATTGACTTTGGTCTTTTGCCAGTTATTTTTTAATTTTATTTTTTGTTTTGAAGTTAGATAATTATATTTTAAAATCCCGGCGGCGGCAATCATCGCCGCATTGTCGGTGCATAAATTTTTTGGCGGGGTTAAAAAATTCAGATTTGAAAATTTAGATTTGAGATTTAGGTCAAATTGGTTGCGTAATTCTTGGTTGGCTGCCACGCCGCCGCTTAAAAAAACGGTTTTTGCCCGGTATTTTTTCACCGCTTTAATGGTTTTAAAGATTAGAACGTCGATTATCGCTTGTTGCGTTTCGGCGCAGACATTTTGAATAAAAATTCGGTTTTTTATTTTATCCTTATTTTTTTTTACCAAATAAAGAACCGCAGTTTTAAGTCCGGAAAAACTAAAATCAAAATTATCGGAGTTTATCATTGGTCTGGGTAGACGAATTTGTAGTTTGTGATTTGAAATTTGGGATTTCCATTGCTGAGATTTTTCGGCAATGGCTGGTCCGCCTGGATAACCCAAATTAAGAAGTTTGGCGATTTTATCAAAGCATTCGCCAGCCGCGTCGTCTCTGGTTTGGCCGATTTTTTTATATCTCCCCATTTTTTTTATTAAGCCGAGTTCCGTATGTCCGCCGGAGACAATCAAACTTACGGCCGGAAATGATTTGGAATTTGGAATTTGACCCTGTTTGCCGGCAGGCAGGAATTTGAAATTTTCGCCAATTGGCAAAAGCCAATTGGCGGCAAGGTGTCCTTTTAAATGATTAATGCCAATCAGTGGTTTTTGCCAGACATAGGAAAGAGTTTTAGCGGTTTCTAACCCCACTAAAAGTGAAGTAACCAATCCTGGGCCGTAAGTGACGGCAATTAAATCAATTCGTTTCGCCAGCGGGCAAGCCGTTTCGTTTTTAAGAGATTTTAAAGCCCTTTTGATAACCGGTAAAATATTTTCAATATGGGCTCTGGCTGCTATTTCCGGAATAATGCCTCCGTATCGGCGGTGAATATTGACTTGCGAAGAAACGATATTGGAAATTATTTTAAAATGGCTATTTTTGTATTCTAAAACCGCCGCCGCCGTTTCGTCACAGGAGGTCTCAATGCCTAGAATAATAAGTGGTCGTTTGTTTTTCATATTCAAAGAGTATTCATTTTATCATATTTACGGATTTCAAGGTAGGTTGACACAATTGAAAAATGGGTTTATTATAGTGTTGTTCTTTAAATTTTTTAAAAGGAGATTTTTATGACAAAGAAAGGATTAGGAGAGGATTCTTTTCTTTATCAAGCCAGGATGAACGGCATTAATCTTGACCTTCTTGAGGAATTACAAAAAATTCTTGAATTTGCGGTTGATAATTCCTTTGGCCGGCTTAAAATAGTCGAAGATGAAAATCCGTTTTTGGAAGATCAGATAGGTCATTTTTTAATTCTCGACGAAAAGCGATTTTGCGAGACGGATATTGAAACTTATGCCGCGGCGATTGCGGGAGCAGACCCGACTTTAATAGAGGCCTTATTCGAGTTCGCCCGCGAAGTCATTAAGCCGATGAAGGATCGATTGTTTCAGGGTTATAAGAAATCGCGCGAGGCGCTGTTTGAATTCGGACTTCGAATTTCCGAGGGTCAACGGGAATGGCAATGGTATTGGCAAGAGGCGTTTCGTTCCGGCGTTTGTTAACAAGAAAGGGCGTTTATTCGCCCTTTTAATTATCTAAAAGTTATCCACATTGACAAATTTTGAGAACTTATTTATCATGAAACCACATTAAAATAAAATTTAATGATCAAACAAATTAAAAGACAAAAATTTTGTAACCCAAGCGGGTGATTTCTATCCGTGTTTTTAGGCACACAGGAGACCGTTGGGCAGCGGTCTTTTAATTTGCTCTGGCAGATAGGTTTTTGTCGAAATTTCAGAATCGGCAGCGTGTCGTTCATTGACAATTGAATAGATATAATGAAATAGAGAGCATCTTTTTTATCTTGTTAGTTTAATAATGCGTAAATTCGCGTTTCTAACAAGATAAGTACGCCGAAAACTTGCGTTTAAGCGCAAGAAAATTGTGAGTTGAATGGTGAATTAGAAAAAATCGGGCATATGGTGGATGCCTTGGCACCAAAAGGCGAAGAAGGACGTAGCAGCCTGCGATAAGCCTCGGGGAAGTGGCAAGCGACTTGTGATCCGGGGATTTCCGAATGGGGAAACCTAACGCAGTTTATACTGCGTTGCGCGCCGCTTGCGGCGCGAGCGAACCTGGGGAAGTGAAACATCTCAGTACCCAGAGGAAAAGAAAATAACGCCGATGCTTTGCATCGGCATATTCCCTGAATAGTGGCGAGCGAAAAGGGATTATTTATCGACTTAAAGCTTTGCTGGTAGTCGGTAATTTGTCTAAACCTTGTAGAACCTAAATTGGATAAAGGGTCTACCGCAAGGCAGAATCTTTTATTCGACAAAAGACGACAGAGTTAAAATGTTTTATAAGGAGTTGAGGGGTAATTAGAATTTATTGTCTGTCAAATAAAATTGAAATTCGAATTCTTAGCCGAACGGTTTGGAATAGCCGACCATAGAGGGTAAAGGTCCTGTAGGCGAAAATTTTTCGAATCTCAGTGATAATTATACCCGAGTAATGCCGGACCCGTGAAATCTGGCATGAATCAGGGCGGACTATCGCCTAAGACTAAATACTTTTGGTGACCGATAGTGAACTAGTACCGCGAGGGAAAGGTGAAAAGCAGCCCGGTGAGGGCGGTGAAAAGTACCTGAAACCATATGCTAACAAGGAGTCAGAGCGTTCGCGCCTCACTTTCGTTCAGCACGAACTAAATTTAAAAATTAAATTTCAAAATGCAAAATTAAAGAAATTTTCTGATGAAAATTTTTATTGGATTGCCGAAGGTAATTACTCAAATTTTGATTTTTGCATTTTAAATTTTGAATTTAAGCGAGTGCCGAGCGAGAGCGAGGTGCGAGCGTCATGGCGTTCCTATTGAAGAATGAACCAACGACTTTTTCTCGCTAGTTAGGTTAAGCCTAAATATAGGCGGAGCCACAGTGAAAGCGAGCGTTAAAAGCGCGTTTTGATTTTATCAAAAGATTGGCGGGAAAAGACCCGAAACCGGGTGAGCTACCCATGGTCAGGGTGAACTTTGACGAAAGTCAGAGGAAGGCCCGAACCCGTTGGCCGTGCAACACCATGGGATGAACTGTGGGTAGGGGCAAAAAACCAATCGAACTCGGTGATAGCTGGTTCTCCCCGAAATAGCTTTAGAGCTAGCCTGTCTCGTAAACTTTGGGGGTAGAGCACTAAATGAGCAAAGGTGGAGCAATCCTACTTTGTTCAAATAAACTCCGAATACCAAAGCTAAATGAGGCGGAGTCAGACGATGGGGGCTAAGCTTCGTCTGTCAAAAGGGAAACAGCCCAGACCTCTATCTAAGGTCCCTAAATCCTCTCGCTAAGCGAGATTCCGATTTCGGTCGGAAGAATTAAGTGTAAAAGGTAGTGAAATGACTTGGACAACCAGGAGGTTGGCTTAGAAGCAGCCACCCTTTAAAGAAAGCGTAACAGCTCACTGGTCAAGTTGTTTTGCGCCGAAAACATATCGGGGCTGAAATTCGGTACCGAAGATGAGGACATCGTGCATAGCACGGAAATTTCAAATTCAAAAGGTTTGATGTTTCCGCGCTGTGCGCGGTGTGGTAGGGGAGCATTCTCTGCGCAGTGAAGTCGAACTGTAAGGTTCGGTGGAGCGCAGAGAAGAGAGAATGTTGGTATGAGTAATAAAAATCCTGATGAGAATTCAGGACACCGCAAACCCAAGGTTTCCTGGGCACTGATTATCAGCCCAGGGTTAGGCGGTCCTAAGTCTTTGACCGAAAGGTTAAGATGATGGACAGACGGTTAATATTCCGTCTCTTCAGTATTTTTTTTGATGGGGTGACGTTTTTTCTTATCCAAAGCGTAATCTGGCTATTTGCGTCTAAGCAATGAATTGGTCCTCTAGGCAAATCCGGAGGATATAATGTTTGTTGCGAATGAAATCTTCGCAAGGAGAAATTTTGGAGTCGAAAGAATCGAGAAAAACCTCTAAAATCCGCCGTTGGCGGAAGAAAATGTTGAATCCGTACCGTAAACCGACACAGGTGGGTGAGGAGAGTATCCTCAGGTGGACGAGAGAACCCTCGTTTAGGAACTCGGCAAAAAAGCGTCCGTAACTTAGGAATAAGGACTCCCCCCACTATTTTGACTGGAACTTATTCTTGTCAAAATAGTGGGGGGCGCAGTGAAAATTGCCAAGCGACTGTTTAACAAAAACACAGGTCCCTGCTTAAACCGTAAGGTGATGTATAGGGACTGATGCCTGGCCAGTGTCAGAACGTTAAGAGGAGAGGTGACATCGTTGTTTTGCAACGATTGAGCTTTGAATCTAAGCGCTGATGAACGCCGGCGGTAACTATAACCGTCATAAAGTAGCGAAATCCCTTGTCGTGTAAGTTACGACCTGCACGAATGGCATAACGACTTGGCAACTGTCTCAACGAGGGACTCGATGAAATTGCAATGAGCGTGAAGATGCGCTCTATCTACGGCTAGACGAAAAGACCCCGTGAAGCTTTACTACAACTTGATATTGGGTTAGGAATATATATGTTCAGCGTAGGCAGGAGTTCTGACGGCGCAAGCTTGTCAGGACGCCAATGAGACACTGCCCTTATGTGTTTTTAATCCTTATCCACCGAAGAGGTGGAGACAGTATCTGGCGGGTAGTTTATCTGGGGCGGATGCCTCCCAAAAGGTAACGGAGGCGTTTATAAGGTCGGCTTAGCGCGGATGGAAATCGCGCTGGACGTGTAAAGGCACAAGCCGGCTTGACGGCAAGACCTACAAGTCGCGCCGAGAGGAAACTCGAACTTAGTGAACCGATGCGTCCTCATGGTAGGCGCAAAGATCAACGGACAAAAGTTACTCCGGGGATACATAGTTCTGTGTCCCGTTTCGGTAGTAATATCGAAACATGTAAACGGCTAATAACGGTGAAACCCTAAACCATCACTTCGTGATAGAATTCCTAATTCCTAATTCCTAATTTTTAAACAAATTCAAAATTCCAATTTTCCCAATTCAAAACGTTTAGATTTTTGGATTTTGAATATTAGATATTGTTTAAGATTTAAAGTTTCGAGATTAGGATTTCCGTTGCGAATCAGTGGTTGGGCAATACCGTGGGAAGTTATTTGGTTTAACATCAAAAATATGATGTCTAAAAGACAGTATGATATTATTCTTGGCACAGTTATGGGTGATGCGTATATCCAATTAACCGGTAAAAAAAATGCACGATTAAGACTTGAACATTCAGAAAAACAAAAAGATTATCTTTTCTGGAAGTGGCGAGAACTTAAAAATTGGATGCAAGATAAGCCAAAAAAAATCATTCGTTATCATCCAAAATGGAAAAAGAATTATATTTATTATCGATGTCAGTCTCATTCGTCTCCTGTTTTTGGAAAATTGCGCAAGTTATTTTATTTAGATAATCGCAAGATTATTCCCGACAATTTTGAGAAGATATTCAAATCAAGATTATCGTTAGCAGTTTGGTTTATGGACGATGGCTATTATTACCATCGAGATAAGACAGCGTATATTTATTTGTCAAAATTTTCTGAACAAGAGACGAAAAAAATATTTCAGGTTTTAGATAAGCATTTTGGACTGAAACCAAAACTGGAAGTCAAAAAGTCTAATAATTTTGATTTTAAATTTCCAACTCAAGAGACAAAAAAATTAATTAATTTGATTCAAGAGGAAGTTATATCCTCAATGAGGTATAAACTCCCATTTACCAAGTAACCCCGTATCGACTAATCCTTAATGGAGAGGTGACGGAAATTTGAAAACCGTCACAATATGCCGTGCTCCCTCGTCTTCTTGTAAGACAGCAGAGGGATGAAGATATAGTCAGTACTTATCGTGAGATAAGAAATATACGAACAGGCTGGTTTCGCCCAAGAGTTCATATCGACGGCGAAGTTCGGCACCTCGATGTCGGCTCATCGCATCCTGGGGGTGAAGAAGCTCCCAAGGGTTTGGCTGTTCGCCAATTAAAGCGGTACGCGAGCTGGGTTCAGAACGTCGCAAGACAGTTCGGCCTCCTATCTGCCGTAGACGCTCGAAACTTGAAAGGACCCTTCGATAGTACGAGAGGACCTCGAAGGACGGACCTCTGGTGTACCAGTTGTTCTGCCAAGGGCATTGCTGGGTAGCCACGTCCGGTTTGGATAAACGCTGAAAGCATATAAGCGTGAAGCCGTCCTTAAGATTAGGTTTCGTGTCATCTGCTTCATAGGTAGATACGAATAATCACGAATTTTATTTTACGTTGATTATTTTAAATTCGTATCACCTATGGAGCAGGTGAGGGAGACCCCCGGAAGATTACCGGGTATATAGGCTTTAGGTGTAAGTTTGGCAACAAATTTAGCCGAGAAGTCCTAATAGGTCAAATTTCTAATTCACCATTTAACTCACAATGCCGCAATTTAGGGTTTTAGTCCCTAAGCGGATTATATTGAAATGAGAAGGATTGAAAATTAGGATTAGTAAAAATAGGCATATAATATTTTGATTTTCGAATTTTATTTCTGTTTTTTATTCGTCTTATCGCCGATTTAAGTGCAATATTCTCGGTGTCTTTACCAGAGAGGTTACACCTGTTCCCATCTCGAACACAGAAGTTAAGCTCTCTAGGGCCGATGGTAGTCTGTAAAGGCGAGAGTAGGTCGATGCCGAGAATTTTGCACTGGAATAGGTCGAATACGAATTTTAAAAACAGTCCATTTAAAACGGAAAACAAGAGAAAAATAATAGGCCTATTTTTATTTTTGATTTATTTGTCGCTGGACTTATTTTGTTTTTTTAACTAAAATTGTCGCTATGCGCGTTATAGCCGATATTCATAATCATTCTCGTTTTTCTCGGGCTTGTTCCCCTCAATTAACTTTGCCTAATCTTGAAAAATGGGGCGAGATTAAAGGAGTTAATTTGTTGACTACGGCCGATTTTACTCATCCGACTTGGATTAAGGAGTGTGAAGAACAATTGACCGCGGTCGGCAATGGCTTTTATCGGCTTAAAAACAGCGTCAAAAGCGTTTATTTTATTTTTACCACCGAACTGTCGTTTATTTATCGAAAGAATGAAAAAACCAGGAGAGTTCATGAAATTGTTTTAGCGCCCTCTATTGAAGCGGTCAAGAAATTAAATAAAACCCTGCAAGATAGGGGTTTTAATTTAAAATCGGATGGCCGGCCAATTTTGGGATTATCTGATAGAAATTTTCTGGAATTGGTAAAAAGCGTTGATGAAAAAATAGAGATTATTCCGGCGCATATTTGGACTCCTTGGTTTTCTTTATTTGGTTCAAAATCCGGCTTCAATAGCATTAAAGAGTGTTTTGAAGATATGGCGCCGTATATTTTCGCTTTGGAAACCGGCATTAGTTCCGATCCGCCGATGAATTGGCGGGTTTCGGCTCTTGATCCATATATTTTGGTTTCTAATTCCGATTCCCATTCATTGAAGAATATCGGCCGAGAAGCGAATGTTTTTGAAATTAAAGAAGCGGATTTTTCTTATGACGAGTTGATTAGGATTTTAAAACAAAAGGATATTAACAAATTTTTATACACTATTGAATTTTTTCCCGAAGAAGGGCGGTATCATTTTGACGGCCATCGGGATTGCGGCGTTTCTTTAGAGCCAAAACAGACGGTTAAATATAAAGGTATTTGTCCAAAATGTAAAAAACCTTTGACGGCAGGGGTTAGTTATCGGGTGGAGGAGTTGGCCGATCGTGAGTTGGGATATACGCCCAAGAATAAACCGAGATACAAAAGATTAATTGAATTGGATAAAATTATCGCTCAGTCTTTTGAGATTAAAACGCGCGAATCGCGGACGGTGATGGATGCTTATTTTAAGATGGTTAAAATTTTGGGTAATGAACTTTTTATCCTAATAGATTGTCCTTTGGCGGAAATGAAATCCAAGGGGATTGACGAGAGAATTATACAAGGGATAGATCGGGTTAGGCGAGAAGAATTGTTTATTAAACCGGGATATGACGGCGTTTATGGGGAAATCGGCATTTTTGGAAAGCCTGAGATAAAAAGAGAAATAGTCAGAAAAAAGAAGACGCCGCGCAATCAGAAAAGTTTGTTTTAATTCCAATAAGAAAGTTTGGGAACTAAGTTCCCAAACTTTTAAAAAGGGATTTTTAAACGGAGATTGACAGGATTTGTAAGTTTATAATATAATGATTGATGTAATAATATAATAATGATATGGATTTATATTATTATTTGTAGCGTTCGGATAATAATATTATACTAGAATTATGAGAAGAATATATCTTGACTACGCGGCGACGACGCCAACTGATCCGCGGGTGCTCAAGGCGATGAAGCCGTATTTTTTAAAAATTTACGGTAATGCTTCAAGTTTACACGAGGTTGGCCAAATGGCCAGAAAGGCGATGAATAAAGCAAGAGAAGAAATCGCTAGTTTTATTAAAGCCGAACCGGAGGAAATTATTTTTACTTCCGGTGGCACCGAATCGGATAATTTAGTTTTAAAAGGGCTTTTTTATTCTTTAAAAATTTCTCGTTCGCATTTTATCGTTTCAAGAATAGAACATCATGCCGTTTTGGAGACCTGCAATTTTTTAGAAAAACAAGGCGCGGAAATTTTTTATTCGCCGGTTGATGAACATGGGTTGATTGATTTGTCGAGATTGGAAAAAGAAATAAAAAATGAAACGGTTTTGATTTCCGTCATGCACGCCAATAATGAAATAGGGACTATTCAGCCAATTAAAGAAATCGGTGAAATTGTCCGGAGAGAAAGAGAAAGAAGGAAAAAAGAAGGAATCAATTTTCCTATTTATTTTCATACCGATGCGGTTCAGACTTTTGGACATATACCGATTGACGTTAATGATTTGTCTGTTGACATGCTTTCAGCTTCGGCGCACAAGCTTTATGGGCCTAAAGGAGTCGGCTTACTTTTTCTAAAAAAAGGAATTAAAATCGAATCTTTGGTCCATGGTGGAGAGCATGAACGAGGCCGTCGCGCTTCCACAGAAAATATTCCCGGTATTGTCGGATTTGCCAAGGCGGTAGAACTGGCGGACAAAGAAATGGATAAAGAAATAAAACGGCTGAGCGGATTAAGAGATTATTTAATTGAAAAAATTTTAAAAAGCGTTAAAGAAAGCCGTTTAAACGGCCAGCCGAAAACAAGGTTGGCCAATAATGTCAATGTGAGTATCAAGGGCATCGAAGGGGAATCGATGTTGATTGACCTGGATCGTTTTGGTATCGCTTGTTCTACTGGATCGGCTTGTTCTTCAGCCACCTTGGAGCCGTCCCACGTTTTAATGGCCATAGGACTGGGACCCGAGTTGGCTCATTCTTCTTTGCGTTTTACGCTTGGCCGTTGGACTCAAAAAAGAGATTTGGATTATACGGTTCAAAAATTAATTTTTGTGGTTGAAAGATTAAGAAATATTTCCCCTTTGAAAATAAAAAATTAAAAATTTAAAATAAACGTTAAAAGGTTATAAATAATTTCAAATTTTTTAGGATTTGGAATTTGGATTTTAGAATTTATAAATATATGGGTTGTTTTGATGAAAATAGCCAAATAATGGATCATTTTCTCCATCCGCGGAACGTGGGCAAAATTGACGACGCCGACGCCGTCGGCCATGTCGGCAATCCGACATGCGGAGATATTATGGATTTTTATATTAAAGTGAAGGACGGTAAAATAACCGACGCCAAGTTTTTAACTTACGGTTGCGCTGCCGCAATTGCTTCGACTTCGGTTTTAACCGAATTGGTTAAAGGAAAAACTATTACCGAGGCGTTGGTAATATCGAATAAGAAGATTAAAGAGGTTCTGGGAGAGATGCCCACTCATAAATATCATTGCACGGTTTTGGCCGAGCAAGCACTTAAAGCGGCGATAGAGGATTATCAAAAGAAAAATGGCCAGAAAGAATAAGGAAAGCAGTATTGTGGCCGTGGCGATGTCGGGCGGTGTCGACTCGTCGGTCGCCGCCTTTTTATTATTGAAAAAATATCAAGTTTTTGGCCTGACAATGTTATTGGGCGACTTTGAAAGACAAGCGGTTAGAGACGCAAAAATTATTTGTAGAAGATTGAGAATCCCTCATTATACGGTTAATTTAAAAAATGAGTTTAAAAAGAGAATTATTCAGCCGTTTTGCCGCGAATATCTGAATGGAAAAACTCCCAATCCCTGCGTTTGGTGTAATGAAAAAATAAAATTCGGTTTATTATTAAAACGGGCGAGAAAATTAGGCGCTGATTATCTGGCAACCGGACACTACGCGCGTGTAACGCGTGAATTTTCAATTCCTAATTCTCAATTTTCAAAATTTGTTTTAAAAAAAGCTAAAGATGAAACTCGGGATCAGTCGTATTTTTTGTATCGCTTAAAACAAAATCAGTTAAAAAGAATCATTTTTCCTTTGGGCGACTTGACTAAGAATGAAGTTAAAAGGATTGCCGCGAAAAATAATTTGGCAATCAAGGGGCAAAAAGAATCGCGGGAAATTTGTTTTATTCCCGACAACGACTATCGAAATTTTCTTAGAAAATTCTTTAAAAAATCCGCTGTCAAAGATTCACGGCTGTGCGATTTTTGCGGCATTAAGAACGGGCCAATTAAGGATTTACAGAGTTGTATTTTAGGCGAACATCGGGGTTTGCCTTTTTATACTGTCGGCCAGAGAAAAGGCTTGTTAAGCGGTTTAAACAGGCCCTTTTATGTAATTAAGATAGATAAAAAAAACAATGCGTTAATTGTGGGACGGGAAAAAGACTTATACAAAAAATATTTTTCAATTAAAGATATAAATTGGCTTAATAGAGAAAAAATAAAAAAAGACGGAAAAATAACGGTTAAAATAAGATATCAACATCCGGGCGTTTTGGTAAAATTTTCTGAACGGATTTTGTCCGCCAAAGAATTAAAGGCGGAATTTAAAAGAGCCCAGCGCGCCGTTACCCCCGGCCAATCAGCGGTTTTTTACGCTGGCGAAGAGGTTTTAGGCGGCGGAATAATAGTCGAGTAAATCAAAGTTTAAAATTTCCCCAAAATAAAAAAATGACCTACTGTTATTGTTAGGCCATTTTTTTATTTATTTCTATTAATTTATTTCATTAAAGTTTTTGCGGCGGAGTTTAATATTTTCATCGCCTCTAAACCAACTTTAAGACAGCGATTGACGGCTTTTTCGTATTCTTGAGGCGAAACGACTTCTTTTTTATTTCGATTGGCGATAACGGCGCAAATCGAACCGGTTTTATAATTAAGGATTTCTCCCAAGATTCTAAAAATGGCGCTCGTTTCCATCTCGTTATTGATTACTTTTAAATTATTGACATTAAGAGTTTCTAAAATTTTTTGCAGATCAGGGATCAGAATTTTGCCGATTCGGCCGATTTTTCTGCCTTGCGGTCCGTAGAATCCCGGCGCTGAACAAGTCAGACCGCAATAAAAACCCCGTTTTTTGTTTTGTTTTAATCCGATATTTTGACAGCTTTGAATTAGGGCCTTGATTATTTCAGGCGAACCGGCCGTCACGTATGGATGGACTTTTGCTATTTTAGTGCGGTTAAGTTTTTTTTGTACGGCTTTAATAATCGGATCCGTTGAAGTATGAGGATAAAAAATGCCGATATTGTCCAAACCAATGGCGTATTGGGAGATGGCCAGACTGCCGACGGCGATATTTTTTTGCGCCGATCCGGCCGTGCCCAGACGGATAATATTTAAGGGAGAAAAGTTTTTTTCCCAAATTTTTCTTTTATGGTCGTATTCATTTAAAATGTGCAATTCAGTTCCGACGATTTCCGCGTTGCCCGGCCCGATGCCGGTACCGATAACTGTTATCGGAATTTTTTTATAAAAACCGACTAAAGTGACAAATTCCCGATTTTTTCTTTCAAAAATAATTTTTTTATTATCAAAATATCCGGCTAATTGGTAAGCTCTTTGCGGGTCGCCGACTAAAAAAATGTCTTTTGGCAGATTATCGCTTTTTTTCAAATTGAGATGATATACGCTTCCGTCGCCGGCGACAATTAATTCCGAATTTATAACACCCTTTTTAATCATTTTTTTAATTTAGTAATTTTTATTATTATTTTATTTTCGAGAGTGCTGGAGGGGAGAATCGAACTCCCATGGGTTTCCCCACATGGTCCTAAACCATGCGCGTCTGCCAAATTCCGCCACTCCAGCCCGTTTTTATTTTAACATTTAAGATCTTTTCAGGCAAGAAAAAATGGCTCCTATTGACGAGGTCATAGGAGCCTAGAGATTTGTGGATTCATATCGACTTTTACCGCAGACAAGAGAGATTTTTCCCATAACTTCAGCGGTTGCCTGTTTTAAAATTTCCGGTTCTTGGTCGATTTTTTTTTGGTCGGCTTTTGGGAAACAGAAAGGTTTGCCGAATTTTATCCATTTTTTTTTGAAAAATCCGGTAATTTGTCCGAGCCA
>Ga0163209_1000523_pt1 | contig 16792 bp, 16 predicted proteins | sample Kivu_160m_FD_113538 | JGI IMG/M metagenome (GOLD analysis project Ga0163209, IMG submission 113538) | Freshwater microbial communities from Lake Kivu, Western Province, Rwanda to study Microbial Dark Matter (Phase II) - Kivu_160m | ecosystem: Environmental > Aquatic > Freshwater > Lake ...
AGATGGGGGTCGGGCAATGGGGGTCGCGTCTACATTTTGCCACTTTTTCTTTGAAAAGATAGTTTATTTGGTAATCTGTCAGCGAGGTGGCAAAATGTAGACGCGACCCCGGCTATCCGGCTGCGGATAAGCCCGCGACGTGGCCTGAAGCCCAGGCCCAGGCGAGGTTGTAGCCTCCCCGTTTGCCCTGGACGTCCAGGATCTCGCCGGCGAAAAAGAGCCCCGGCTGGAGCTTCGATTCGAGCGTCGCGGGATCGACTTCCCCGGCATCCACGCCGCCGCTCGTGAACTCGGCTTCGTTCCAGCCGCGCGTCCCCTGGATCGTGAAGCGCTTGTCTTTGAGGATGTCGGCCAAAACCGCGGCCTTGTTATTGGGGTCTTGTTCTCCCTTGGGCAGGAGGCGGGGCAACAGTGGAGCGAATTTTTCGGGGAGTATGCCGGTGACGAGGTCCGCGTCCGCCCATTTCGATTTGATCCGCCGCGCGAATTCGACGGCCAGGGCGTCCCTCGAGAGGAAAGGCACCAGGTCCAGCCTGAGGCCGGCCGTCTTCTTGGGTTCGCGATGGAGGGCGATGGAGAGGCTTTCGCTGACGTCGAGGACGGTCGTCCCCGACAGCCCGTATTGAGTGAAGAGGACCTCGCCTTCGGCGCTTTCAGCGGCGGTCCCGTCGATCAGCGCGACGGCCTTCGAGCGGATTTTTTGCCCCTGCAGGGCATGGCACATCGGGTCGGCGGCTAGGAGCGGAACCGCGCTCGGAACGGGAACGATGATGTGATGGCCGAAACTCTGCGCCAGGGAATAGCCGCTGCCGTTCGATCCTAGCGCGGGATAGGCTTTCCCGCCGCCGGCGAGTATGAGGCGGCGGGCTTCGACGGCCCGGCCCGGTCCGGCTTCGACCGTAAAGCCGGAGCGGGAGCGCTTGACCGAGGCCGCGTCGAACGACAATTCGACGGCGATGCGCAGCCGGCGGACCTCGATCTCCAGAACCCTAAGGACCGAGGAAGCCTGGTTTGTTGCCGGAAAGACGCGGCCTTCTTCAGAGACCATTTCCAGGCCAAGGCCGAAGAAGAACTCGCGGATGGCGTTCCTGCCGAACGCGGCCAGCACGGAATCGACCAGGGCGGGATTGGTCGAAGTGTAATGTTTTGGCGAGAGGTCCTCGTTCGTTAGATTGCAGCGGCCGCCGCCCGTGATGAGGATCTTTTTGCCCAGGCGGGGCATTCGTTCGCAGATGACGACGCTCCGGCCGGTTCGTGCGGCGGTGATCGCGGCGGCGAGCCCCGCGGCACCTCCCCCGATGACGGCGATGTCAAAGCGGCTCGGCATGCCATCAGCTTACAATGTCGGAGGCCGATAACTCAACAGCATTCTTATCCGAGCAGTTTTCTTGACATCGTCCAGGCCGGCGGCCTAATCTTGTTCCATCGAGCGTCCAGAGGCCAAGTGAAGACTAAAGAGATCGAATCGCCGTTCCGTCTGCCCCCTATCCCGGCCGCGGCCAAGCCGTACCTCCGGGTCGGGACGTGCTCCTGGAAATACGATTCCTGGAAGGGCCTCGTCTATGACAAGGATAAGGCCTACCGTCCGGGCGATTATCTTGCCGACTATGCCCGGCATTTCAATTCGGTCGAAGTGGACCAGTGGTTCTGGAGCCTCTTTCCCGGCGGAGTCCGCCTGCCCGAGCTGCGAGCGGTCAAGGAATACGCTGCGGCCGTCCCGGATGATTTCATATTTTCGATCAAGGCCCCGAACTCCATCACCCTGACCCATTTCTATAAAAAAGAAGCCGGAGGCCCCGCCGGGTCCGCCGGCCGTGAGAACGAGCACTTTTTAAGCCATGAGCTTCTCGACCGTTTCCTCGAGACGCTCGCGCCTCTCGGCAAAAAGCTCGGCCCGGTCATGTTCCAGTTCGAATACCTGAACAAGCTGAAGATGCCGTCCCGGGACGCCTTCTACGAGCGCTTCGGGGATTTCATCTCGGCCGCGCCCAAGGGGCCGGCCTACGCCGTCGAAATACGCAATCCGAATTACCTCGTTCCCGATTTTTTCGATTTCCTTCGGCTTCATGACCTGGGCTTCGTCTATCTCGACGGCTATTACATGCCGCCGATCGGGGACGTCTTCAGGAAGAACAAGCCGCGAACCGCGCCCTTCCAGGTCGTCCGCCTTCACGGCGGCGACCGCGGCGAGATCGAGAAGGAAACGGGAGAAGTCTGGGACCGGATCGTCGCCCCCAAGCCCGCCGCCGTCGATGCCGGGGTCCAGATCACGGTCGAGAATATCAGGAAGAAAATCGTCACTTATATCAACGTCAACAACCACTTCGAAGGGAGCGCGCCGCTGACGGCGGCAAGCTTCCTGGAAAAGCTCGGACGCTTCCTTTAAAACGCTCCGCGGACGCGGGCTTTACTTAACGCTCTTACCCCGGTATGTGTCTGTAAAAGTTGACTTTTCGGCCGCGCGCGTCTAAACTTGAGCCTGATTCCCGCCTGTCCGATGGCATCCCCAGAGGTCGCGGCGCAGCGAGGTACGAGCGAACCATGAGTAAGGATCACGGCGAATACGACTTTCTCGAGATCGAGAAAAAGTGGCAGAAAGTCTGGGCCGACCGGCGCACCTTCGAGGTCACGGAAGACCCGGCCAAGGCGAAATTCTATCTGCTCGAGATGTACCCGTATCCTTCGGGCCGGATCCACATGGGCCACGTCCGCAACTATTCGATCGGCGACGTCATCGGCCGATTCAAGACGATGCGGGGCCTCAACGTCCTCCACCCGATCGGCTGGGACGCGCTGGGCATGCCCGCCGAGAACGCGGCCATCAAGCACGGCATCCATCCGCAGACCTGGACGCTCGACAATATCGCCCACATGAAGGCCCAGCTCCAGCGGATGGGGATCGCCTACGATTGGGCGCGTGAAGTCAACACCTGCCTGCCCGAGTACTACCGCTGGAACCAGTGGATCTTCCTCAAGCTGTTCGAGCAGGGCCGGGCCTACCGCAAGAAGAGCTGGGTCAACTGGTGCCCGCAGTGCCGGACGGTCCTGGCCAACGAGCAGGCAGCCGGCGGCGAATGCTGGCGCTGCGCCTCTCCCGTCGAGCAGAAAAAGATGGACCATTGGTTCCTCAAGATCACCGACTATGCCGAGGAGCTGTTGAGCGGCCATGCTCTGCTCAAGAAATGGCCCGAGCACGTCCTGCTGATGCAGAAGAATTGGATCGGGAAGAGCCGGGGCGCTTACGTCGATTTCGCCGTTCCCGACCTCGGCCGGCCGATCCGGGTCTTCACCACGCGGATCGACACGATCTACGGCGCGACCTTCCTGGTACTCTCGCCCGAGCATCCCGCGAGCCGCGAGCTCATCGCCGGGGAGAAGGAAGCGAAGCTCCAGGAGTGGGTCGCCCGGACGATCGCCGAATCGCGCCTGCGCCGGGACCTCGGGGACGCCGAGAAGGAGGGCATCGACACGGGCCGGACCGCGGTCAATCCCTTCACCGGCGAGCGGATTCCGATCTGGATCGCCAATTACGTCCTGATGGAATATGGGACGGGCGCGATCATGGCCGTCCCGGCCCACGACGAGCGCGACTTCGAGTTCGCCAAGAAATACGGCCTGACCATCCGGGAGGTCATCGCTCCGGAAAAGCCGGAGACGGCGCCGGACGGGGGCCTGTTCACCGATTACGGCCGGGTCAAGAATTCCGGGCCGTTCGACGGCCTGGCTTCGGACGAAGCCATGGAGAAGATGGCCGCTTACGCCAAAGAGCGGGGATTCGGCGAGGCCAGCACCACGTATCGCCTCCGCGATTGGGGGATCTCGCGGCAGCGCTACTGGGGGACGCCGATTCCGGTCATCTATTGCGACAAATGCGGCATCCAGGGCGTTCCGTATGGCGACCTGCCGGTGCGTATTCCCTATGACGCGGAGTTCACGGGCCAAGCTGGCTCGCCGCTGGAGAAGGTCGCGGAATTCGTCCAGGCGACCTGCCCGAAGTGCGGGGGGAAAGCCCGGCGGGAAACCGATACCATGGACACGTTCGTCGATTCCTCGTGGTACTTCTTCCGCTATGCCTCGCCCCACGAGGACAAGCTGCCGTTCGCCAGGGCGGCCGCCGACTATTGGATGCCCGTCGACCTGTATATCGGCGGCGTCGAGCACGCCATCCTCCATCTGATCTACGCCCGCTTTTTCACGAAGGTCCTCCGCGACCTGGGCCTGAGCGCGCTCGACGAGCCGTTCCCCCATTATCTGGCCCAGGGCATGGTCACCAAGGACGGCTCGGCCATGTCCAAGTCGCGGGGCAATGTCGTCGACCCGGACGCCATGCTCCAGGCTTACGGCGCGGACGCCCTGCGGCTGTTCATCCTCTTCGCCGCTCCACCCGAGAAGGAGTTCGCCTGGAACGAAGACGGGATCGAGGGCGCCTTCCGCTTCATCTGCCGCGTCTGGCAGACCGTCGAAGAAATCCGGGAATTGGGCCCGAAAGGCGGGCCGGGGGCCGTCCCCGTCGACGCGGAGAGCGCCGCGCGGCTCCGCAAGAAGATGCACCAGACGATCAAGAAGGCGGGAGAGGACATCGAAAAGCGGTTCCATCTCAATACGGCGATCAGCGCGATCATGGAATTCACGAACGCGCTCCGCCGCGAGAAGGACGCCCTTAAGAATTCCGCCGAAGGCCTGCGCCTGCTCCGCGAGGCGGCGGCCAACCTGGTCCTTCTGCTCGCTCCGTTCACGCCCCACGTCTCGGAGGAGATGTGGGCCAAGCTGGGCGGGGAAGGCCTGGTCTATCACGCCGCCTGGCCGGCGTTCGACCCGGAGCTGGCCCGGGAAGAGCGAGCGACCATCGTCGTCGAAATCAACGGGAAGATCAGGGACCGATTCGAAACAGAACTCGGCGTCCCTGAGGATGAGCTTAAAACAGCCGCCCTTGCCCTCCCCAAGATTCAGGCGCTGATCGGCGGCAAGCCCGTCCGCAAGGTCGTCTGCATCCAGAACAAGATCGTCAACATCGTGTTATAATCGACGTCGGCCATGCTAAGCAACGGATCGGCAAAGAAATCGGGGATACGCACCGATAAAACGGGGACACGTACCGAATTCAGAAATTCGGTACATGTCCCCATCAAATTATCCGTTTATTTTCTCCTGTTGGCTTTATGTCTGCCGCTCGTCGATTGCGGATACCGGTTGCGCGGGACGGGGAATCTCAGCGACGTCCTCCCGCCGACGGTCAAGACGATCGGAATCCCCCTCTTCGTCAACCGGACGACGCGGTTCGAGCTCGATAAGCGGCTCACTCAGGGTGTCTTCGACGAATTCGTCGCCCGCGGCAAGGTCGAGATCACGTCCGACCCGACGAAGGCCGACGCCGTCCTGACCGGAACCATCCAGGGATTCAGCGCCGTGCCGGCGGGATTTTCGAGCCAGGGTTCGGCGGACCATTACACGATCAACGTCGTGGCCAGCATCATCCTCGTCGATTCCAAGACCAAGAAAGTCATTTACGAGAATCCCTCGTATGTCTTCAACGAAGACTACGAGGTTCCCCAAGGCAAGGACTTCGAATCCGTGGAGAACGAAGCGATCAAGAAGATCGCTCCCAAGTTCGCCCGGAACCTGGTGCTGGCGATCCTCGAGGGATTCTAGGCGTGGGCGCCGGGCTCCTCGGCCGGGAGATTCGCGAAAGCGACGTCCTGCCGGCGTATTTCTTCCACGGCGAGGAGATGTTTCCGGCCGACGAGTTCATCCGCGGCCTTCAGCGCGCCCTCGCCTCTCCCGACGGGCAGGCCATCGGCCTGGAGCGGTTCGACCTGTCCCAGACTCCCTGGCGAGACATCATGGACGTGGCCCGGACGGTCGCCTTCTTTTTCTCGCCCTGGCGGCTGCTGGTCGTCGAGGCCGAGCCGAAAAGTCAGAAAACGGCGGCCGCCGACCCGCTGGACCTCTCCCCCTCAGAACAACAGAACCTCAAGGATTATTTCGAGTCCCCGACGCCCAAGACGGTCTTGATCGTCCGCTACGAGGGCAAGATCCGGAAGACGGCCTCCCTCTACCGCCTGTTTTCCTCCCTGCCGAAGACGGCGGTGCGCATGGAGGAGCTGAAGATCCTCAAGAACGAAGCCCTTTTTGGCTGGGTGGACGAGAAGCTGGCCGCCGTCGGCAAGCGGGCGAGCTCGGAGGCTATCGAGCGCCTGATCGAAATGACCGGCAGTAATCTCCAGCAGCTGGACAGCGAGTTGGACAAGATCGCGACCTACGTCGGCGATAAGAAGCTCATCGAGGTCTCCGACATCGACCAGCTCTCGGATTGGGTCAAGAACTATCTGGATTGGGAGCTGACGGCCAGTTTGGAGCGCTCCGACCTCGGGCAGGCGCTCATGATCCTGAACAGGCGGTTCCAGGAGGGAGACAGGCCCGAACACGTCCTCTTCAACCTGGTGGCGTTCTGCCGCGACCTGCTCGCGGCCAAGGTCTGGCTGCGTGAGAAAAAGGACCGGAAGGATATCTTCCGCGAGCTGAAACCCAACATCACGGAGAGGATGGGGCCGTTCTACTGGGCCAAGCAGAAGGAATTCTTCGGCCTGGTCGACCGGCTCTCCCAAAAAGACCTCGTCCGCCTGATCGGCCGGCTCGAACAGGTGGACCTCAAGCTCAAGACGACGGATACGCCGGCCCAGGCGCTGTTCGAGTCGTTTATCTTCGAGTACTGCCGTCCCGCGAGATAGGCCGGGCCGGCGCGGAGGAATCGGCCGCTACTTGGCGGGCGGATTGTTGACGGATTCCACCTGACGGCTGAGCCGCGATTTGAGGCGGGACCCCTGGTTCTTGTGGATCGTGCCCTTCTTGACGGACTTGTCTATGGACGAAAAAACCCCGGGAATAAGTTTCTTGGCGTTGTCTTTGTCCTTGGCCTCGATGAGCTCGCGGACCTTCTTGACCTGCGTGCGGAGGCCGGACTTGTTCTTCTTGTTGACGGCCTGCCTCCGGACGCTCCGGCGCTGCTGTCGGACGGCGGAACGATGATGAGCCATGTTCTAATCTCCTGTAAAGACGCGATATAATAGAATAGATCTCCCCGAAAGTCAACGTCCCGAACGGCCGGAAATAAGCGAGGAAGCCATGAAAATCGTTCTCCAACGGGTTAAACAGGCGTCCGTCGAGGTCGACGGCCGGAGCGTCGGGGCCATCGGCCGGGGGATTTGCCTCCTCGTCGGGGTCGAAAAGGGGGACACGGACCGCGACGCGGAGTTCCTGGCTCGGAAGGTGGTCGAATTGAGGATTTTCCCCGACGCCGAAGGGAAAATGAACCTCTCCCTGGGTGATACCGGCGGCGAAGTTCTGGCCGTGTCTCAATTCACCCTGGCGGCCTCGGTGAAGAAAGGGCGGCGCCCCAGCTTTGACGGAGCCGAGTTACCGGTGCCGGCGGCCGCGCTGTTCGAGCGCTTCGTCGGGCTCATCCGAGCGGCCGGCTTCAAAGTCGAGACCGGAATCTTTCAAGCGGAGATGAACGTCCGCATCCAGAACGACGGGCCCGTGACGTTCATCCTCGATTCGAAAAATTAGCTGAAGCGGAAGTCGCAGATCTTGTCGAGGGCCTCGGCTGCGGCCAGCCGGACGTAGGGATTGGAGTCTTTCGTCAGCCGGACGAGCAGCGTCCGCGCCTCCTTGCCCCCGATCTCGCCCAGCGCCTGGGCCGCACCCCGCTTGACCTCGACGTTGGGATCGTCGAGGACCGCCTCGATGTGTTTGACGGCCTCGGCTTTCTTGCGGGCCCCGAGGATGCGGAGGATGGCGCTCTTGACGTACCAGGGCGGCCGGGTCAGCTTCTGGTAGATCGTCAGGATGGGACAATCGTCCCGGGCGGCGAGCTCCCGCACCGCCAGATCCCTGATTTCCTCGCTCGGATCGGCCAGGAGCTCCAGGAGGACGGCGCAGACCCACGGATGCGAGAGGCGGGCTAAACTCCTCAGGAGCCGGAGCTTCTTGTCCCGGTTCTGGAGAATGTCGATCTTGCGCAGGACGGCCTTGGTGATGACGTCGGTGTCGTTCTCCTGGTCGCCGGAAGGCCGGAGGTCCTCCAGGAGGTCCAGCGTCTGCTCGTCGATGATCCGGGCGCCGTCGCTCTGTGAACGCCTGAGGTACTTGACCACGCTCGTCAAACCATCTCGAGGATATGGCCCATCTTTTCCTTTTTGGTCTTCAAGTACTCGCGGTTGATCGTGTTGGGAGGGATCTCGATCGGGACCCGCTCGACGATCTCCAGGCCGTAGCCCGTCAGGCCGAAGAATTTGCGCGGATTGTTGGTCAGCAGGCGCAGCTTTTTAACGCCCAGCGAAACGAGGATCTGGGCGCCGATGCCGTAGTCCCGCTGGTCGGGCTTGAATCCCAATTGGCGGTTGGCTTCGACGGTATCCAGGCCCTGATCCTGGAAGGCATAGGCTTTGATCTTGTTGGTCAATCCGATGCCGCGGCCTTCGTGGTTCAGGATGTAGAGGATGACTCCGCGGCCTTCCTTCTCGATCATCTCCATGGCCGTGTGGAGCTGGTCGCCGCAGTCGCAGCGGCAGGAGCCGAACGTATCGCCGGTCATGCACTGGGAATGGGCCCGGACGAGCGTCGGCTCGTCGGGCTTGATCTCGCCTTTGACGAGGGCGACGTGATTTTCGCCGGTGATGAGGTCCTCGAAGACCACGATCCGGAAATCGCCGTATTGGGTCGGCAGCTCGGCCTCCTCGACCTTCTTGACGAGGCACTCGTGCTTCATCCGGTAGGTGATCAGGTCGGCGATGGTCAGGATGAGAATGCCGTGCTCCCCGCTGATCCGCTCGAGCTCCGGAAGGCGGGCCATCGTCCCGTCCTCGTTCATGATCTCGCAGATGACGCCGGCCGGCGCCAGTCCGGCCAAGCGGGTCAGGTCGACGGCGGCTTCCGTCTGCCCCGCCCGGGCGAGGACCCCGCCCTCCTTGGCCTGGAGGGGAAGGATGTGCCCGGGCCGGGCCAGGTCCGCCGGCTTCGTCTGGGGGTCGACGGCGACGAGGACCGTCCGCGCCCTGTCATGGGCGGAGATCCCCGTCGTGACGCCGTCCTTGGCGTCGATGGTCACCGTGAACGCCGTCTGAAACCGGGCGGTGTTGTCGTGGACCATGAGCGGGAGATGAAGCTCTTCGAGGCGTTTCTTCGTCAAGGGCAGGCAGATGAGGCCCCGGCCGACCTTGGACATGAAGTTGATGATGTCGGGCGTCGTCTTTTCGGCGGCGACCATCAGGTCGCCTTCGTTCTCCCGGTCCTCGTCATCGACGATGATGATGAGCTTCCCGGCCCGGACCGCCTGGAGAGCGTCTTCCACGGCCGCCGTCCCGCCCTTGTTCTCCGTGCTCGTCAATCCTCTAATCCTATTTTTTTGTTTGAGTTACTACGGGGAGCAGCAAATATTTTGCTTATTCCTTATTGCTCCCCGAGTACTGGCCGGGCGACGAAGAAAAATGGAGTCAATCATTTTTCGCCCGGCATTGTATCCAATTATACACGTATTTGCCGACCAAGTCACACTCGACGTTGACCTCGTCGCCGCTCCTCAGAGCGCGAAGGTTGGATTTCTCCAGGGTGATGGGGATAAGCTCGATCTCGAAGTCCGTTTGACGCAGCGCCGCGACCGTCAAGCTGACGCCGTTCACGGCGACCGAGCCCTTCGGGACGAAATACGGGCGGAACGCCCGGGGCAGGGAAAAGACGAGCCGTTTCCCGGGGGTCCGGGGCGTCGAGCGGAGAAGGCGGGCCTTGAAATCCACGTGTCCGGAGACGAGATGCCCGCTGAGCGGCGCCGCCAGCGTCAGAGGGAGCTCCAGGTTGAGCTCCTGGCCGGGGCGGAGCGAGCCGAGATTCGTCCGCTCCAGAGTTTCTTGCGAAAGATTGAAGACGAGCGAGCCGGACTCGACGCGGACGAGGCTCAGGCAGACGCCGTTGACGGCGAGGCTGTCGCCGACGGCGAGCCGGCCTTCGAGCGCCGGAGCTTCGAGCGCCATTTCCTTTTTCCCCTGACGATAGCCGCGGAACGAACCCACCGAGGCGATGATTCCCGTAAACATCACAAATATCCTTCCAGGACCGTATCTTCTCCCATCCGGAACACGGAAACGGCATTCAAGGAAAGCGCGTCCGCGAGCGAAGAAGCCCCCCGGCCCCCGAAGACCGATACGGCCTTCGTCCCGCCGATCAAGCGCGGGGATATGGTCACGAAGACCTTGTCGGCGGTCCGTCGTTCGAGAAAGGAGGTGATCGTCGCTCCTCCGCCTTCGACCAGAACGCTTGCAATCTCACGCCGGCCGAGTTCGTCCAGAACGCGGTCGAGAGCCAGGCCTGGTCCGCGGCCCGGCAGAAGGACGACCTCGGCTCCTTTGTCGGCCAAGGCTTTTGCTCTGGCGGCAGAAGCGCCTTTATGGGCGAAGACGATAACCCGGCCCCGGTCGAGAGTCGAAAAGATGCGCGCCCGGAGAGGAGTCTCGAGCTCTCCGTCGAGGACGACGCGGGTGATCTTTTTCCCGGGCCAATTCGGATGGCGGACGGTCAGGAGCGGATCATCTCGAAGGACGGTGTTGAGGCCGACCAGCAGGGCGTCGTACTCGCCCCGGAGGCTATGGATATACCCGCGTGTCGCCGGCGACGAAATCCAGCGGGAGTCGAACGTCCTGGTGGCCATCCTGCCGTCGAGCGTCAGGGCCGCCTTAAGGGTGACGAAGGGGATCCTGCGGGTGATGTATTTGACATAGAACTCGTTCTGGCGGCGGTTGCGTTCGGCCAGAATGCCGACCGAGACGTCGAGGCCGGCCGCCCTCATCCGCCGAATGCCCTTGCGGAAGACGATCGGATTGGGGTCGAGGGCCGAGACGACGACCCGTTTCAAGCCTGCGGAGCAGACGGCATCCGCGCATGGAGGCGTGCGGCCCCAGTGGACGCAGGGTTCGAGCGTGACGTAAAGCGTCGCGCCCGCGGCGTCCTTTCCGGCGCGCTTCAAAGCCACGACTTCGGCGTGCGGCCGGCCCGCGCCTTCGTGATAGCCGTGGCCGACGATGCGGCCGTTCTTGACGACGAGCGCGCCGACGTAGGGATTGGGGCTGGCCTGGCCGAGGGCCTTTTCGGCGAGGCCGTAGGCCATCTGCATGAAAGCGGCATCTTGGAGTTCGCTCATGTGAACAGCGCGTCCACGAACTGGCCGGGAGCAAATTCCACGATGTCTTCCGCGCCTTCCCCGACGCCGGCGAACTTGATGGGAAGGGCGAGCTCGTCGGCGATTCCGACGACCGAGCCTCCCTTGGCCGTGCCGTCGAGCTTCGTCAGGAAGATTCCGGTGATCCCGGAAAACTTCAGGAACTCGCGGGCCTGGATCAGGGCGTTCTGCCCGACGCTGGCATCTAATACGAGGAGGATCTCCTGGGGAGCGCCCTCGATCTCCCGGCCGATGATCCGTTTGACCTTTTCGAGCTCATGCATCAGATTGGTGTTCGTGTGGATCCGGCCGGCGGTGTCCACGAGCATGTAATCCAGGCCGTGCGACTTGAAATGGCGCACGGCGTCGAAGACGACGGCCGCCGGGTCGGCTCCATACGCACCCTTGATCACGGGGATGTCCAGCCGCTTCCCCCAGACCGCGAGCTGTTCCTGGGCCGCGGCGCGAAAGGTGTCGGCGGCGACGAGAAGGCATTTCTTTTTGTCGTTCGAGAAACGGAGGGCGAGCTTGGCCAGGGAGGTCGTCTTGCCTCCTCCGTTCACGCCGACCATCATCAGAACGGCGGGTGTGGCGCCGAGGTTGAGCCGGCCGGGGTATTTCGAGAGGATTCCGACGAGCTCGCACTTCAGGGCGGCCTCGACGGCTTCGAAGGAGTCGGATTTCTTCGTTTTTTGCTGGATGCCGGCGACGATCTTTTCCGTCGTGGAGACGCCGACATCGGCCAGGATGAGCGCTTCGGTCAATTCATCGAGGATGTCCTCGCGGTTCCGGCCGCTCTTGAAGATGCCTTCGAGCTTCTGCTTGAAGGATTGCCGGGTCCGGGCCAATCTGTCGCGGAGGCTTCCTATCACAATGAAAAGATTATAGTTTCCGGCGCTCCCGCTGTCAATCGAAAGCCCGGTTTCCGTGACAGCCCGGGGGAATTGTGTTAAATTGACGAACGCCATGGACGGAGCGATCTGGAGGATGAAGCCTGTCGACGAACAGGCGGCGGCCCGCCTGGCGGCCGAGCTTGAGATCCCTCCGCCCATCGCCCGGATCCTCGTCAACCGCAAGATGGCCGACGCCGAAAGCGCCCGGAAGTTCCTCCACGGATCGATCGACGACCTCCACGACCCGTTCCTCCTGTCGGGAATGGAGAAGGCCGTAGAACGAATTTTACAGGCGGTCGGGCGGGGCGAAAAGATCCTGATATTCGGGGATTACGACGTCGACGGCGTCCTCTCCGTAGTGATGCTCATCGATGTCCTAAAATGGATCGGGGCGCATGCCGATTATTTCATCCCGGAGCGGCTCAAGGACGGCTACGGTATCAAGGACGACCATGTCAGGATCGCCGAGGAGCGCGACGCGAAGCTCGTCGTCAGCGTGGACTGCGGGATCAAATCCAACGGCTTCGTCAAGGCCGCCCGGGAGCGCGGGATCGACGTCATCGTCACCGACCACCATCTTCCCGGCGACGAGCTCCCTCCGGCCCTGGCCGTGCTCGACCCCGTGCTGGAGAGCGCGGGCTACCCAGACCGGAGCCTGGCCGGCGTGGGCGTTGCCTATAAATTGCTCCAGGCGCTATTGGAAAGGGCGAAGCTGAGCCCCGAACAGATCGCGAGTAAACAGGCCCGGCTTCTCAGCTATATGAAGCTTGTCTCCATCGGGACCGTTTCCGACGTGGCCAAGCTTAAGGGAGAAAACCGGATCTTCGTCAAGCAGGGGTTGAAGGGCCTCGAAAATATCACCAACGAAGGCTTGAAAAGCTTGATCAACGTGGCCGGCCTGTCCGGGAAAAAAATCACCGAAGGCGATATCGGATTCAGGATCGGCCCCCGCATCAACGCCGCCGGCCGCATGAAAAACGCCGATATCGCAGTTAAGCTTTTCTTTTCCGGGTCGGACGAAGCCGCCCTTCACGCGGCGCTCTTGGATCAATTGAACGCGGAGCGGCAGGCGAGCGAGGAACGGATTTATAAGCAGGCCTACGAGCGGATCGCGAAGGGCGCGCTGGTCGATAGACATAAGATCTTGATCCTGGGCTGTCCGACTTGGCATCGGGGTATCATCGGCATCGTCGCCTCCAAGCTCAAGGACGCTTTCGGCCGGCCCGTCATCCTCTTTTCCTTCGCCGACGGCACGGCGTACGGGTCGGGACGGAGCATTTCGGAGTTTTCCCTGATCAATTGCCTCCACGAATGCGGGAGCTTGTTCTTGACCTACGGCGGCCATGAGCTTGCCGCCGGCTGCACCCTCCGATTGGACGACCTGCCGGCGTTCAAGCAGGCGGCCAACGCCGTAGCCGAGGCCCGGATCACGGACGAACACCTCCGGCGCAAGATCGAGATCGACGCGAAGCTGGATTTTGCCGAGATCGACGCCTCCTTCCGCAAGAGCCTCGGCTTGCTCGCGCCCTTCGGCGTCGGAAATCCGCGGCCCGTGTTCGTCTCGGAAGACGTCGAAGTCGTCGGCGCGCCGCGGCTCCTGAAAAACGGCAGGCACGTGAAATTCGTTCTCGGCCAGAGCGGCCGGACGCTCGAAGCCATCGGCTGGGACAGAGGCTCCTGGGCCGATGGCGTCCGCCGCGGAGACCGCGTAAGCGTCGCCTACGGGCTTCAATATTCCACGTATCTCGGCTTGGACCAGTGGACCATGAATCTTGCCGGGATGAGAAAATGAGCGCGCCGGAACGGAAGGGGCAGCTCCAATGGAGGACGGCCCGTCTAATCCGCCCCGTCCTGGCCGTCCTCCTCGCGGCCATCGTCCTCGTCATCGGGATCTATATCGTCCGGCGCATCGGGCAGACGCCCCCTCCTCTTCCGGAGAAAAAAGACATCGTCGAAAAGAAGGTCGACCGGAAGGAAAACGTCCGCGTATCCCAGACACATCGAGAGAAAGGCCTGATCGAGGCGAGCGGCGCCCTCAATTCTCCGCTGGACGACAAGACCTATCGCCTCACGGGCGGCGTCGAGATCACGGATCACGGCCGCAAGGGCGGCCGGGAGATCAAAATGAACGGCGACGTCCTGACGTACGACAAGGACATGACCCATTTCGTCCTCCAGGGCAACGTCCGGATCCGGTACCGGGACGTGGTCCTGAACGGCCCGGATTTCGAATACGACCGGACGGGCGACGTCATCAAAACTTCGAGCGGCGCCGAGATCGCGACTTCGAAATTCAGCGGAACGGCTCAAAAGCTCATGTTTTTCGTCAAGGACGAAGAGCTCATCCTCGAGGAAAACCTGCGTTTCTCCCTCAAGCTCGCCCTTCCCTCGCCCGACCCTCTCGTCATCAGCGGCCAACGTCTGAGCTATGGCTTTCTTCGCCGCCGGGGCGACTTCGAAGCGGCCAAGCCCGACGGGCGGATCGAATTCTCCCACGGGAAGAGCCGAGGCGCGGCCGATCATGTGTATATGGAACAATGGGAGGCCGTCGACGACCTGAGAATCCTGCTCTTCACCGGGAAGGCCAGGATCGAGGTCGAGGAAGAAAGAACGGATGCCGCCAAGATCAACGCGGCAAGCCCGGCCGCCGCGGCCGCCTCGCCCGGAGCGCAGGAGACTTCGATCGACCGCGAATTCAAGCTGGACCAGAGCGTCCGCCAGGTCATCGAGTCCGACGAGATCAAGTTCCAGGCATTCTTGAACCTGCCGAATCTCCGGCTCATCGAATGCCGCGGCCGGTCGATGGTCCGATTCCTCTTCGCGTCGGGCGAGGCGACCCAATTCCGCGGCGGGGATCTCGATATGAACTTCAGCCAGAAGGGAGGCCTCCGGGAAATCAGGGTCTATCCCCAAGCCTCCGTCTCCAGCCTGGATAAGGCCGGCGAGACGGGCTCGGTCATCGAAGGCGCCTCGATCACTCTCGACGCAGAGAAAAAGGTCGTTCGCGTCGCCTCGGCCGCCGGCCGAAAAGCCAGGATCGTCTCCGGCCGGAGCGATGTGTCGGGCAATGACCTGACGATCCAGGTCGAAGAGAATGATTTCGAGATGAAGGGCGACGCCCGGTTGAGCTTCCGGCCTTCGCCGAAAGAAGCGGCGGACACGGGCTTTTTCTCCACGGCGAGTCCGGTCTTCGCCAACGCCGGGGCCGTGAGATATACGAGCCGGCTCAAGCGTTTCTTATTATGGGATCAGGTCAGGACCTGGCAGGCTCAGCGGGTTCTGACGGCGCAAGAGATCACTTTGACGGAGGACATGACCGAGATGGCCTGCCGGGGCGGCGTGCGATCCGTATTCCCCCACAAGGCCAAAGAAGGCGAGCCGGAGAGGCGCGTGGAGCTTGCGGCCGACGCGATGAGATATGACAGCGCGGCCCGCCAATTGATCTACGAGGGGACGTGCGTCCTCCGCTCGGGGGCCGCGGTCCTCCAGTGCGGACTCATCAAGGTCGACCCCGGCGAGGCGGGAGGCGAAATCCGTTTCCTGCACGCCACGAAGGGCGCATCCAAAGCCGTGTCCATCGTCATGAACCTCCGGGAGGGGACCGGCGAACTCGCCGAATACGACGTCCAGAAGGACACGATCACGCTCACGGGACGGCCCGAGCTCAAGGAAAAGGACAAGGGTACGGTCAAGGGAGACAAATTGACTTTCCACCTTACGGATGCTACAATCCGCGTCGAATCACGGGATCAAGAACGGCCGGCGCCCGTCATCAAGTCGTAACCGATGAGATCCTGTTTGAAAGCCGCCCACCTGGCGAAAAGCTACCACGGAAAAAGAGTCGTGGACGACGTCTCGGTGGAAATCCGGCAGGGCGAGATCGTCGGGCTCCTCGGCCCGAACGGGGCCGGAAAAACGACGACGTTTTCCCTCATCCTCGGCCTCATCCCCCGGGAAGCGGGCCGGGTATTCCTGGACGACGAGGATATCACGGACGCCCCCATGTATCTCCGGGCCCAGAAAGGCATCTGCCTTCTTCCTCAGGAAGCCTCGGCCTTCCGGAAGCTGACCGTGGAGGACAACCTGCGGGCCATCGTCGAAACGCTTCCCGAGACAATCGGCCGGCAGAATCCGGACGTAGACCGGACGCTCGAGGAATTCGGCTTGGCCCGGCTCAGCCGGGCCAAAGCCTACACGCTCTCGGGCGGGGAGAGGCGGCGCCTCGAGATCGCCCGGGCCCTGATCTCGGGCCCCGAGTTCATGCTGTTGGACGAGCCGTTCACCGGCATCGACCCCATCGCCATCCAGGAGCTGCAGCGGATCATTCAATCCTTGAAGGAGAGGGGGCTGGGCGTCCTGATCACGGATCACAGCGTCCGGGAGACCTTGAAGATCGTGGACCGGGCTTATATCATTGACAAAGGACGGATCCTCAGAGAGGGAACGCCGGCCGAAATCGTCGATTCGGAGGACGTCCGCCGGCAGTATTTGGGCGAGGATTTCCGGCTGTGAACCGAGGGTGTGACCGATGATCATGAAACAAAGGCTCGACCAGCGGCAGGTCCAGAAACTGATCCTGGCCCCGGCCCTCCAGCAGGCCATCAAGCTGCTGCCCCTCACCACTCTGGAGCTGATCGAGGTCATCGACGAAGAGCTCTCCGAGAATCCCCTGCTCGAGCTCGAAGAGGAGACG
>Ga0163209_1000525_pt1 | contig 16731 bp, 11 predicted proteins | sample Kivu_160m_FD_113538 | JGI IMG/M metagenome (GOLD analysis project Ga0163209, IMG submission 113538) | Freshwater microbial communities from Lake Kivu, Western Province, Rwanda to study Microbial Dark Matter (Phase II) - Kivu_160m | ecosystem: Environmental > Aquatic > Freshwater > Lake ...
GTCCCAGTCGGTCGAGTTCGTAGAAGCGGATGTTTGGCGGCAGGTATCGCAACGACTCCTGCACAGCCCGATACTCGCCGAACCCGGCCCCGCTGGCCAGCATGACTGATGCCAGCACGAGCCCGAGAAGCACGGCGGCGAGGAGTCTCACCTATAACCTCTGTGGTATTGTCTGCCCCCGATTCTGGAAGTCAATATCTGCATCATACACCCGCGCCAGCGACTCCTGCACTGCCGTGTGCTGTTGGAATGACAGCCTCGCGCCAAGAGCAATCGTCGCTCCGAGCAGGAGAACGACACTCAACCACCGCCGGTTCACGTCTTCAGTCTAATCCCCGACTCCGGCATGTCAAGCCGCCGAGTGATCGCCTCTGTCAAAGGGCATCGGAGATCACCTGCTGCCGCTCTTCGCGCGGAACCCGGCTGCTGCGCGGCTCGGTATTCGACCCCAGACCCGATACTGAACCGCAAGCACACAGAGAATCTGGAGGACGAGGAACGGACTACCGAACTCACCCGACTCTGTGTCCTCCTTCGCCTCTGTGGTCAGTCTTATCTCGGTTCTTGAGGCATTCCTGTTCCTTGACCCTGCGGATTCGGTCGGCTACTCTTTGTTTCCCATGCGGGAGAAAGAGGGACACTTCCCATTTTACTAATCCGAGGCGCGCGTCAAGGCCAGCGACAGGCACCCCATTTCGGGAAGCTTCGGGACAGCCGACGCAGCGAAGCCGCAAGGCTAAGGTAGAGGTGGAGGTAGAGAGACGAAGCGGCACTGCATCGCAGCCATCATCCACAAGCCGCAAGCTCAAGCACAAGCTGCCTGATGGATGCGGCAGGGCGGAAGGTGCTGGACCTCAGGCCGGGGGCCAACGACATCAGCCGCCTCAGCCCGGGAGTGTACTTTGTCCGTTCCGAGCCGTCAGCCGTCGGCCGTTACGAAGGTCGTGGTGACGAGGTAGTGAGAAGAGGTTAAGGTTAAGGTTAAGGTTGAGGTTGAGGTCAAGGCAGAAAGACGAAATGGGACTTCATCGCAGCTTCAAACCGCAAGCGCCAAGCTAGCCCAAGCCCCCGCCGGCTGACCGCTCCCGGCCACTCGCATCCCTCCGACTTGCCATGCAGGCGGAATCGGCTAGTATGATTGTATGCTGACAGCCTACATCCGCGCCGCCATGGGCAAGGCGAAGTACGAGATCCTCCCCGACAACGGGAAGTTCTACGGCGAAATCCCCGGCTTCCAGGGCGTCTATGCCACTGCCGACACGCTGGAAGCCTGCCGCGAGGAATTGGAGAGCACCCTGGAGGATTGGCTGTTGTTCCGTGTCTCGCGCAACCTGCCGTTGCCCGATGCAGACGGAGTCAGGATCGAGATTGTAGAAGTCGCCTGATGCCCGCGTTCGGCCCGGTCAGCCGCCGCGAACTCGTCGCCGCTCTGCGGCGACTCGGTTTCCTGAGTCCATTCTCCGGGGGCAGGCACCAGTTCATGCAGAGGGGCAACGTCTCGGTCACGCTGCCGAATCCCCACCAGTCCGACATCGGGCGCGAGCTTCTCGCCCGGATTCTTCGGCAGGCCGGAGTCACCCGCGCCGACTGGGAGAGAGTCTAGATAGCCCATTCGGGGCTCTCCCGCGACTACGGCTCGGATTGTGGCGACTTCGTCGCAGCCACAGGCCCCACCTCATGCTCTCGCCCGCCCTCTTCGTCTTGACTGAGCACCGTCCCATGCTATCGTTCTAGCGGAGGTACCCATGTCCAGACGTATCTTGCTTGCCGTTCTTGCCCTCGCCTCGGCCGCACTCGCCACGCGTATGTGGACCGAGGAGGAATTCAAGCGCTACTACCAGGACTACCAGCCCGAGTGGCTGCCGCGGCCGGAGAACCTCATCTACGGGCCTCGGCGGTTCAACTACCTGCGCCAGATCAAGCTGACCTGCGACTTCGTCGCGAGCTTCCAGGTATCGGACTCACTCAACCCGCAGTTTGGCGGAATCATCGAGGCCGAGCACATGCCTACGGTCATCGAGAGCGACAATACCCAGGAGGCCATCTGGATATGGTCGCGCTGGTACGAGCTTACCGGCCGCGATGACTACAGCGAGAACATCCGTCGCGCCTGGGCCTACGTGAAGAACTTCCCGGCTTTCCGGGAGCACAACGGCAATCCGAGTCAGGTCTGGTACGCAATCTGGAACTGTGGGCTTGGTTTCATGGCCGAATCCCAGTACCGCCACGCCTATGGGGATTCGAGCTTCCTCGCCTACGCTGACACCTGCCGCAGTTTCTACCTCGCGAACCCGCTCGCGACCGCTGCCCTGGACTACTTCGTTACCAGCCAGTCTTCGGGCATGGCGATGGAGTACGCCCGCGCCCGCAGTGATGCGGTCCTGCATGATACGGCGCTCGCCCGCGGACAACGGGTCAAGACCTGGATCGAAGGCGCCGCAGCAACCCGACTCGGAACCCAGGACTGCGCGATGTGCGGCGGCACCGCCTTCTGGGGCATCGTGCACACCGTCGGCAGGGATGACACGGTCGCGGGCAAGCTCTGGGTCCAAACCTACGGCGAGTCCCTGCCCGGATTCTACCCCGGCGGCTCGTGGAACTGCTCGCACAACATCTGGCTCGCGAACGCCTACCGGTCAGCCGCCGAGCTCGGTCACGATACGCTCGACTGGATGATGCACCACTACCTTGTGGACACCCTGCTAATGCGTGACACCGACGACGACGGCGGCATACCGGCGACGTGGAACGACCCGAACACTCAGGACCAGACCTGGGTCTCCACCTATCTCGATTTCATGGGCATGGACGTATTCGTGACGCCGACCTATGACCACGACCTGGCGCTGCTTGAGTTCAGCAGTCCGGACCCTCACGCAATACACGTGGCCGGAGTCCCGATCGACTTCGCGCTACCGGCTGCGAACGTTGGCCGCGACGCGACGAATCCCACGCATGGCGTCCTGCGGTACCAGGGAATACCGATCGACTCTTTCGCCATCGGCAGCGTACCCTTCCTGCAGACCGATACCATCAGGTACTCCGACCTCGTGCCGCCGTTCGGCGGGCTGTTTCACATCACCGTCAACGTCAGCGGGGACGACAACCCGCACAATGACACGGTCGAGCTCGCCCTGCGCGTCTTCGACACCGTCCGCGTGACCGGCACGCTGAAAGATTCGGCATCGGGAGAAGGACTGGCGAGCTGGGTCAAGGCGCGGCTCGGCACCGAGGCGCTGGTTTGGGACTCGTGCTACACGGACCGCAGCGGCAACTTCAGCCTGAAGGTCATCGACAGCATCTTCTCGGTGTCAATCGAGCCATCGTTCCCCTACTTCGCCCGTTCGTGGGAATTCGCCTTCTACGGTGACACGACCATCGACCTCGTCGCCCAGCCCGCCCACGTGCTCGTCGTGAACAACGACACGCTGGAGCGGCACGCGAGCTACTACTCGAGCACCCTCGACACGCTCGGCGTGACCCGGTGCTGGTGGAACCGGGCCTCCGACGGCCTGCTGCCCTACGCCCAACTGGGCCGGCTGCGCTCGAACACGCTCATCTGGTATCAGGGTGACACGAACGCCGGCACGATTCCTCCCGCGGACCGCGACAGCCTTGCCGACTTCGCGCAGTCCGGCGGCAACCTGTTCATCACCGGCCAGGACATCGCCGAAGACCTGCAGAGCACTCCGTTCCTTGAGAGCATCTGCGGCTGCCGCTTCGACTCATCCGGCTGGACCGGCTTCTTCGTGTTCGGCAACCGGCAGGATTGGCTCGGTGCACCGGTCACCGGCACCGCGACCACCGGCGGCAACGGCGCGGGCAACCAGTTCTCCCGCGACGTCATCTCGCCGCTCGGCAACTCTTCCGGATTCCTGGTCTACGACTCAGTCACGGTGAGATACGCGGCGACACGGCGCGAGGTGCCGTCCGGCGGCAAGGTCGTGTTTATGGGCTTCGGTTTCGAGGCGGCAAACCGGCCGGGGTCCAGGCCTACCTTCTTCACTCGCGTGCAGCTGATGAAACTGATTCTGACCTGGTTCGGCGTGCCCACCGGCATCGAGGAACACCAGACGCCGACCGCCGGACGCCAAACGCCGACGGCCACCATCGTCCGCGGTGTCCTCAATCTGCAGTCTGCAATCTGCAATCTGAAATCTGAAATCGTCCTGCTCGATGCCTCCGGCCGCCACGTGCTTGACCTCCGCCCCGGTGCCAACGACCTCAGCCGCCTGCCCGCGGGCGTGTACTTCGTTCGGGCCAACGAGGCCAATGGGGCCTATCGCGTGCTGTTGGTGAGGTAGGCCGTGTCCGAATACGACGGCTATTCGGTCTACTACGACCTGCTGTGGGGTGACAAACAGGAAGACGTGCCGTTCTACCTGGATATGGCCAAGGAAACCGGCAGCCCGGTCTGCGAACTCGCATGCGGAACCGGCCGCGTAGTCTTGCCGCTGGCAAGGAACGGGTTCGAGGTAGCGGGCCTCGACATGTCCCAGGCAATGCTCGACAAGCTGCAGGCAAAGCTCGACAAGGAGCCACGCGAAGTCCAGGCCAAGGTCGCGCTCAAATGCGCAGACATGCGCGACTACCGCTTCTCGCAGAAGTTCAGTCTCGTCTTCTGCGCCTTCAACTCGTTCCTGCACCTGCTGACAACCGAGGACCAGCTAGCGTGCCTGGCAAGCGTCCGGGAATACCTGGCCGACGACGGCCGGCTCGTGCTGAACATCTTCGCACCGTATCACGACCGGCTGTCCACGCGCTCCGAAACGCTGACCCGAGTCGAGCCTGACCCGGTGACCGGTCGAGACATGGTCATAACCAACGTCACGAAGCGCGACCCGGCAAAGCAAGTCATGGACACGTGGCAGTATGTCGACCGCATCGGCGACGACGGCACGGTCAAGCGCTATCCGGCCAGGTTCACCCTCTGCTGGATTCACAACCGCGAGATGCACCTGTTGCTGCGTCTTGCCGGGCTTGAGGTCGTAGCCGTCTACGGCGGCTATGATAGGCGCCCCTACGACTACGTTTCCGGCACGCAACTGTTCGTGGCAAAGAAGGCGTAGGACTTCCCATGAGTGAGGGTTTGCCCGTGCTCGAGACCGAACGGCTGGTGCTCAGGCCCTACACGCCGGCCGACGCAATGCGGGTACAGCAGATGTGCAACGACTGGGAAGTCGCCTCGACCACGCTGGCACTGCCCCATCCGTACCCCGACGGCGCCGCCGAGCAGTGGATCTCCACGCACGGAGAGAGCTTCCGTCAGGGCACCGAATACACGCTGGCGATCACGCTGAAGACGGACGGGCAAGTGGTCGGCTCCATCTCTCTCTCGGTCAACAAGGACCACCGACGCGGTGATCTCGGGTACATGGTCGCAAAGGAACACTGGAACCGCGGCTACTGCACCGAGGCCGCCCGGGCCATGCTCGGCTATGGGCTTGGAGTCCTCGGGTTGAATCGTATCCAGGCAATGCACTTCCCGCGCAACGCCGCATCCGGACGCGTGATGCAGAAGCTGGGCATGACCCGGGAAGGCCTGCTCCGCCAGTATGTCTCGAACCGAGACGGTCTCGAGGACGTGGTGTTCTACTCGATACTGAGCAGCGAATTCAAACCCACCGGAAAGGCAGGGTGATTCTGTATGGCGAACCGCGCAGTTCCGGTCATCATCCAGCTCGTGGTATTCTACCTGGTCATCTCATGGCTGGTACGACTGGCCAGGCGGCGCCGCGAAGCACAATCGCCACCGGCGAGTCCTCAAGTCCGCCCGGCCCGGCCCGCTTCTTCTTCCTCTGCTGCTGCACGACACCGCCCGCTTCCTCCGCCTCAGCCCGGACGAATCGAACGCAGCCGGATGATGTTCAACGGAGTCCGCTGGGATATAACCCGCCGGCCCCATCACGGCCCATCGTCAGGACCCGGATCGTCGCGCTACGACGTCTATGTCGAGGAGCCGCCGCGCTGCCCGAAGTGCGGACTGGGAGTGGTCGAGGCTCAGTCGTGGCTCGGCTACACCTGGTCCTGCCCCGAGTGCGGGTTGCGAAGACGGAGCAACAAGAACATCGAGGAGACAGCCCGGGCGCTCTCCCGCGGGCTTCACTGATTCAGCTCTGACAAGAGACGGGGCGGGCCAGAGCCCGCCCCGCTGCACTATCCGCGGCCCGGGACACGCCCCGAAGTGCCCGACACTCCGGTCATGTCCCGCTGCCGACGCTACTCGGTAACGACCAGCTTCTGCCGCCGGGTCCCGGCCGGCGTTGCTAGCTCGCAGAAGTAGATGCCCTGTGCGACCTGCTTGCCGTTGGCGGCCCGGCCGTCCCACGTGACGGAATGCCGGCCCGCGGCCAGGTTACGGCTCACGAGGTCGCGGACAACTCTGCCCGTGGCGTCGTACACATTGATGCTCGCGTGTCCGGCAACCGGCACTGCGTACTCCACTGCGGTTCGTGACCGCAACGGGTTCGGGTAGACGTTCAGCGCCAGCTTAGCCGGCACCCCGGCCGCTGCGTATTCCTCCACCACACCGGACGAGAACGGCAGGTCAGTCGTGTAGAGGATAGCCCTGCCCGGGACAATCGGAGCAGAGGCCCGGTTGTATTCCCCGTTGTAGAACGCCTGGATGGCGATCGTCTCACCCGGATCCTCGATGCCGATTGTCGAGCCGACATAGCCGTTCGCGGTCATGTACTGGACCAGGATGGCGTTGTCGCCCGAGTACGTGGCGACGGTAGTATCGTAGATGATGACCTCGAACTTGTCGCGTCGGCTGTCCCAGTAGTAGCGGACGCTGTCATATTCGATGATGAACCGGTGGTTGGTCGTGTCGTGGTAGTAGTAGACGTAGCCGTCCCCGCCCCCGGCCGACACCGGGTACAGGTCTACCCAGTTCGCGCAGATCATGCCCGGCGGGTCGCTCGGGTCGGGCAACGCGACGTTCTCGTAGGCCGGTGTGGTGCGATTGCCCGGAGCAACCCAGCCGTCCGCCGAAATCGCAACCTGCGTGAACCGCTGTCCGTAGAACTTGAACGGTCCAAACTCGGCCGGCAGCGGTACCGCAACGACGGAGTTGTTCGTCGAGAACGACACCCGCGTCCCCAGCGCGTTCACCTCGACCCAGTCATAGGTCGGGTGCGGCGGGTAGGCCGCGTCCACGTCGTCGTAGGCGTAGTAGACAGTCGGCGTCCGCGGGCCATCCGGAATCGGGTCCGTCGACTGCATCTCGCCGACGACCAGCATGAACGGCTCGGACTTGACGTAGCCGCCGTCGGCGTAGTAGCAGAGTGTACAGGCTACCGGCGTCTCCGGGAAGATCGTACCGCCGGCATGGACGGTAAACAGGTCCGCGGCATTGCTGGCGCTGTCGCCGATGCGAATGAGGCCGTAGTCCGAGGTCGAGTCGGTCACGTTCAACCGCGCATCACCGGACCTGAGCACGACCCGGCAGTTGTATCCGTGCCCCGCGCCGGTGTTACCGATGCGAATCATCAGGTCCGCGGTCTCGCCCGGGTCGATCCGGCCATTGCTGTTGCCGGAGGCAGAATCAAGCACGGTCACAGCCCGCCTGGCCAGCACCGGTGCGCCGACGAGGAACGTGGCCGAGGAAGTCCAGGTCGAGTCGAGCGCATCCGTGCAGTTGAGCGAACACGGAATCATGTACCCGCTCGGCAACCCGGAGTTGACGTGGATGACAAAGCCGTCCGGCCCGGTGCAGGCGGAATCCGCGGCGCCGATGTTGCCGAAGGCCCTGGTCGAATCGTGAATCTGGACGTTCGCGTCGTAGACCCGCAGCGTCGCGGTAACCGAGTTCGCGGTCTGCTCACCCCAGTTCTTGACCCACAGCGATATCCTCACGGTCTCGTCCGGGTTCAGAATCGAGTCGCCGTTGCCGCCCGGCCCCGAATCGATGACGGCAGAACGCAGATAGGAGACATAGCGAGCGCCTGCCACTACCTGCACGGTATCCTGCAGGACGTTGTAGTTGCGCACGTTCACCGCCATGAACATCTGACCGGGCGTCGTGGGCGATACGTAGAGGGTCACTTGTCCGCTGGCGTTGGTCCAATCCCTGGCGTAGACCTCGGCGCCCTTTCTCAGGACGACCAGGGCCGATTCCACCGGCGCATCGGACGCCGTCGTCACCGTGACCGAATACGGGACGTTGTTACCGATGTTAACAATCCCGTCGTGCGACGCACTGAGAGCCATCGGCTCTTCGGTCCAGACCGAGAGCTCCGGGTCGCCGAGGTAGTTGAGTTCGTAGATGCACCACCGCATCATGCCCTGATTCGCGTAGGCCGCCCAGTACGAACGGGAGTAGGCCAGCGCCTGACCGGCGTGGTACTCGGTGTGATTCAGCATCCGGGACATGAAGAGGGTGTCGAGCACCTCGGAGGGCCCCACGTTGGGCGGCGATCCCCACCCGTAGCGCGTGTTCATGGCGATGCCCACGGCGCCGCCCCCGATCCGGTTCATCAGGTGTTCGGCAAAGCAGTCGCCGCCCGGAACCTCATCCCAGGCACCGGTGAAGCAGGCAATCGAGCTGTGCACACCCAGCTTGTTGCCGTTGGTCAGCCCGTCGGCGTCGTTGGAGTTGAGGTACGGCGAACCCATGTAGATGCCATTCTCGTCACCGTGGCCGATCCAGTTGCCGAGACCGTAGCCGGAGTTCATCGAGTCGCGCATCCGCTGGCGCGACAGGGTGCCGGCCCGTTCATAGAGCTTCCCATCAATCCAGCCGCCCGGCGTCATCCGGGCAATCGACTCCTGCGGCGGGCGTTCTTCGTAACTCGACCAGAGAATGGCCGTCGGCAGCAGCATCTTGGTCAAGTACCCGCTGGGCGGGTTCTGCTCGTAGGCGAGCGTCTTGTTCACGAAGTTCTGGGCCTTGGCCACGTTGTACACCGGCGCCCGGCCGACGAACACCTCGCTCACCATGTCGGCCTGGTCGTTCGTTTCACCATAGATGTGGTCGTTGTCCGCATCCCAGGTGCCGTCCAGCCCGCCGTAGTACAAATCGCAGGGGATTGTATCCTCGTCGCGGTAGCCGCCAACACCCGATCTCGTGTACCAGCAATCGCGGGACGGGATGATGTTCTGCCCGCTCGTCTTGTGGTCGGCCGACCCGCCGAGCAGCACGTAGCGCGTGCCCCAGTTCTCGTAGGCATCAATGATGAAGTTGCGGATCTTCTCCTGCGTGTCGTAGCCGGAGTAGTTTGCCGTTATGTAAGAGAGGAGCACGGTCGTCGCGGGCACGCCCTTCAGAGTCTTCCACGCGACCAGCCGGTCAAAGCACGTGTCCAGCGGCGGCGCGCTGATCACCACATACTCGTAATGCCCGGCCGGAAGCGTCAGAACTGCTGATCGGCGGACCGAAGGCGCGAATCGCGCGACCGCCGTGGGATTGGCCACCATTGCGCGCACCATCCCGGCATAGTGGTCGCGCTGCTCCGGCGAGGGCACGAACGCATCGCGGCTGCCGGCGTCGTAGCTGATGCGGTACTTGATGTGTGTCGCGAACTGCAACTCTCCGGAAACCGGGTTCACCCGCACCGGCCGCAACTCAACCGAAGCCATCCGGTACCCGGCCAAGGTGCTCGACTCGAGCAACCGGATGCAGTCCACCGGGTAGTACGCATCGGCCGAGTATATTGTGGGATCCGGCCCGTAGGTCGGCAGGTTGAAGGTCCTGCCCGGCATCGGCAGAGGTACGTCGGGCTGGGCAGGCGCCAGGTCGTAGCGCCCGGGCAGCGTGTTCCAATCCACACTCACCAGTTCGACCCCGGTTGGTTCGGCACCGGCCGGAATCAGGACTCGCTCGACCATGAGCGGCACGCGCGGCGCACCGGGCTGGACCAGCGCAGTCCCGCCGCGAAGGTCGACGTTATCGAGGCCATCCCGCTGAGAGATGGTCAGGTCATTTCTGTCAAAGTCTGCCGTTCTGGTCATCGTCCCGGCCAGGAGCGGAACCGCAACCACAAACAGCAATGCTATCAGGCGTTTCATCAATACTCCTTATGTCATTAGTGGGTACTATAGAGGATACCGCCTCTGGCCCTGCGGGTCAACGTCGCCTGACCGGCATCCGCCCTTCCCGCCCCGCAAGGCACAACCCGACCGGCTGAGATCCAAAGCGAAAAGGGGCGGACCGAGGCCCGCCCCTCTATTCAAGCAGATCTGCTACCGCCTGGCAATCACTATCTTCTGCTGCCGGGCTCCTACGGATGTCGTGAGCTTGCAGAAGTACACGCCATTGGCAATTCGCCTGCCGTCGGCGGCGCGGCCGTCCCACGTGACTGAATGACGTCCCGCACCCATATACCCGCCGGCGAGGTCACGCACGGCCCTGCCCGCGGCATCATAGACCTTGACGCTCACTCTGCCAGCAACCGGTAGCTCCCAGGCAATCGCAGCCCGGGACCGGAGCGGGTTCGGGCAGACATTCAGCAAGAGCTGGACCGGCACTCCCGCTGCGCCGGACTTGTCCGTCACACCGGCCGTCGGCAGATCGGTCGTGTACAGAATTGCGCTGCCGGGGACAACCGGCCGGGCCGCCGCCTTGTGGTAGTTGCCGTTGTACAAGGCCTGAATGGCGACTGCTTCGCTCGGGTCCTCGATGCCCAGCGTCGAACTGGTGTAGCCGTTCGCGGTCATGTACTGGACGAGTATTGCGTTGTCGCCGGAGGAGGTCGCGACCGTCGTATCGTAGATGATGATCTCGAACTTCTCGCGCACGCTGCGTGGATTGTAGTAGGCCACCGAGTCGTACTCGACCACGAACCGGTGGTTGGCCGTGTCGTGGTACCAGCAGACATAGCCCGAGTCGTGATAGTTGGGATACAGGTCGTCCCAGTTCGCGCAGATCATGCCCGGCGGGTCGGTCGGGTCAGGCAGACCGGCGTTCTCGTAGTTGTCGGTCGTGTGGTTGCCCGGTGATATCCAGCCGTCGGCCGAAATCGAGACCTGCGTGTAACTCTGGCCGTAGAACCTGAACGGCCCGAACTCAGACGGGATGTCGACCAGCACGACGTCATCGTTCTGCGCGAAGGTTATGATCGTGCCGACCGCGTTGATCTCGACCCAGTCGTAGGTCGGGTGCTGCGCATAGAGCGTGTCGCTGTCGTCGTAGGCGTAGTAAAGCGCGGGCGCGCGCGGCCCGTCCGGGATCGGGTCGCTCGCTCGCATCTCACCGACGACTATCGTGACCTCCTCGGTCTTCGAATATCCGCCGTCGGCGTAGTACTGCAGCGTGCACGATATCGGCGTCTCCGGCGGGATGGCTCCATCGGCATGAACAGTGAACAGGTCCGCGGCGTTGGCGGCGCTGTCGCCCTTGCGCATCAGGCCGTAGCCGGCCGTCGAGTCGGAGACCGTGAACCGGACGTCGCCGGACCGGAGAACGGCACGGCAGTTGTACCCGTGGCCCAGGCCGGTATTGCCCATCCGGACCATCAGGTCCGCCGTTTCACCCGGGTCGATCCGGCCGTTGTTGTTCCCGCCGTGGGCCGTGTCAACCGCGGTCACCGCCTGCTTGCTCAGCACCGGAGTCCCGACCAGCAGAGTAATGACTGAAACCCACGTCGAGTCGAGTGCGTCCCTGCAGTAGAGCGAACAGACTACCGGGTAGCCGTTGCTCAGGCCCGAGTTGACGTGCAGGCCGAATCCGTTCGCACCGGTGTACGCCGAGTCCCCGGCGTTGATGTTGCCGAAGGTCTTGTTCGAGTCGGTTACCTGCGCGTTCGGGTCGAAGGTCTTGAGCTGCGCAGTGACGGTGCTGGCGTTCTGCTGGCCCCAGTTCTTGACCCACATCGGTATCTTCACGGACTCACCCGGGTTCAGGATGGAGTCGTTATTGCCGCCCGGACCCGGATCGGAAACACTCGAACGCAGGTATGAAACATAGCGCTCGCTGGAAATCACCAGCACCGTGTCCTGGAAGATGTAATGGTCCCGTGCGTTCACGGCCATCAACATCTCTCCCGGAGTCTGGGCCGACACGTAGAGCGTTACCTGTCCGCTGGCGTTGGTCCAGCCCTTGAGGTCGACCTCGGTGCCCTTCCTCAGGCACACCATGGCCGATTCCGCCGGCGCATCGTATGCGGTCGTCACCGTGACCGAGTACGGAATGTTGTTGCCGATGTTGACGACCCCGGCATGTGACACGGTGAGCGCCGTCGGCTCCGCGGTCCAGAGCGGCGTCTCCGGGTCGCCGATGAGATTCAAGTCGTAGATGCAGTACCGCTGCATGTCGTACTGGTACAGCGAATCGGCGTAGGGCGCCCAGCAGCTCTTCGAACGTCCCAAGGCCTGGCCGATGTGCGGCGTGCCGTGCTGGAAAACCCCGGCGTAGAACGTCGTATCCAGCCGCTCAGACGGCCCGGGCACGTAGTTGCCGCCCGGACCGAGCGCCCCGTATCCGTAGCGGGTATTCATGACGGTGGCGATGCAGCCGCCGCCGACCCGATTGACCATATGCTCGGCGACGCAGTCGCCGCCCGGCACCCAGTCCCAGGCCGCACAATCACAGGCGATAGAAACCACGATACCGGTCTTGTCGCCGTTCGTCAGCGCGTCGGCGTCGTTGGAGTTGAAGAATGGGTTGCCACCCATGTAGATGCCGTTTTCGTTGCCATGGCCGTCCCAGTGGCCCATGCCGACGCCGGCGTTCATCGAGTCAGTGACCCGCTGCCGCGAGAGCGTGCCCTCTCGCTCATACAGCCGCTGGTCGCTCCAATCGGCCGGCGTCATCCGGGCCAGCGATTCCTGCAGCGGGCGCTCCTCGTAGCTGGCCCAGAGAATGGCGGTATACAGCCCCATCTTCTTGATGAAACCGGAAGGCGGGTTCTGTTCGTACTTGAGGGTCTTGCTCACGAAGTTCTGCGCCGTCGCCACGCTGTAGACCGGCGCCCGGCCCACAAACACGTCGGAGTACAGGTCGGCCGAGTCGGCAACCTGTCCATAGGTGTGGTTGTTGTTGAAGTCCCACGTACCGTCGAGCCCCGCGTAGTAGAGGTCGCACGGCTCGTCGCCGTTGCTGTCGTAGTTTGCCATCCGGGTCGGAATGATGTTCTGGCCACTCGTGACGTAGTCACCCTGACCGCCAAGCAGCACGTACATCGTGCCCCAGGTTGAATAAGCGTCCTTGATGAAGTTCCGGATCTTCTCCTGGTTATCGTAGCCGGAATAGTTGGCGTATATCCAGTCGGTCGTCACAACTGTCCCCGGCACACCCTTGGCCGTCTTCCAGTCAGCCAGGCGCTCGAAAACCGTGTCCATCACCGCGTCGGTGATGACCACGTATTCGTAGTGACCGGACGGAAGCGACAGCGAAACCGCAGGCCGGACGCTCGGTGCGCACTTGCTGACGTCACCGGCATTCCTCACCATCGACCGGACTATGTCACCAAAAAACGTCTGCTGCTCCTTTGTCGCCACCGCCGCGGACAGCGCGCCGGCGTACTCAAGACGGTAACTGAGTCTGGTTGCCACCTGCAGCTCACCGGTTGTCGGGACATAACGTACGGGGTGCAGCTCAACGTGGGCGATGCGATACCCGCCCGTCGTCCCGTGGCCGGCGAGAACGGCAACGGTGCTGGGGTACGGTTCGCTCGATTCGTAGATTGCGGCGTCCTGCTTGTGCAGCGTAGGCTTGAACGTCGTGCCGGCTCGCGGCAGAGGGACATCCGGCTGGGCCGGCCCGACCTTGTAGGTCCCGGGCAGCGTGGTCCATTCGACCGCGGTAACCTGCACGCCTACCGGTACTGCTCCGGATGGAATCACCAGCGCTTCGACTACGCGTGGCACGCGCGGCGCGCCCGGCTGAATCAGAGCGACCGCGCCCGGCAACTCGATGTTGTCGTAGCCATCGCTGGAGGTGATTACCAGATCGCTTCGGTCGAACTTCACAGTTCTCGTCTCCGTCCCGGCCATGAGCGGGACCGCGAGCAGAACCAGCAACACGAACAAGTGTCTCATGGAGGCGCTCCTTATTCTAACGTCTAAGGTGATAGAATATAATACCCCCTCTGCCCCGGCGGTCAACCATCATCGCGCGTCGCGTATCCGAATGTGCGCCATCTCGGACTCATGGCTCTAGCTTGGCACATCCGGCTTCGGTCGCTCCGAAATAGACCCGGGCCCACCCGCGCGGTATGCTGTCAGCCGCCGAACGCTATGCATCGACAACCACGCAGAGACATTCCGCTCAAGGCGACTGAGCGCCACCAGTTGCGCAAGCGCTCCTTCGACGCCGGTGCGCGGCTGTACGACAAGTTCCGGCCCGGCTATCCCGAAGCGCTATTCGATGACCTTGTGCGGCTCTCCGGAATCCCGGCAGGCGGCCGCATTCTCGAGGTCGGCCCCGGCACCGGCCAGGCAACTCTGCCCCTCGCCCGCCGTGGCTTCTCAATCCTCGGTCTGGAACTCGGAGCGAGCATGGCCCGCCTCTGCCGCAAGAACCTGGCTGCCTTCCCCAACGTCGGGATACTCACCACCGCCTTCGAAGACTGGAAGCCCGTGGAACATGGCCTCGGCGGGGACATGACCCAATTGTCCTCAATTGGAATCGTGTCCCAAGCCGCACCGGATCGTGTCCCAAGCGGCCAGTTCGACCTGGTCCTCTCCGCAACCGCATTCCACTGGATTCCCGCCCGGCTCGCATACCCGCGATGCACCCGAGCGCTCAAGCCGAGCGGCTCGCTTGCCCTCGTCTGGAACTTCCAGGACACTCCCGACAACGAGTTCTACAGCGACCTACACACCATCTACCGCCGCGTTGCTCCGCAGATGCGTTTCTCCAAACCACCCGAGCTTCGCGTCGAGCGCCAACGCAAGAAGATCATCAACTCGGGCCTGTTCGGCCCGGTCACGATTCTGCGCTACCCGTGGCAGAGAGAGCACGATGCCGACAGCTACATCGGCTTGCTCAAGACCATGTCCGACCATGCCATCCTCCCGCCCGCGATGCGCCGACCGCTCTTTCGCGCCATCCGCCGGCTCATCGACGTCCACGGCGGTTCCTTCATCCGCCCGTCCGTCGCCGTCCTCTTCCTCGCGCCCAAACGAAGGGACATGACCCAGCTTCCGTCCCGTCGTCGTTCCGTGTGAGCCGCGTCGCGGCGAATCGAGAAACCGTATCCGGCTTCCACCGCGTGGCATGCGTTCCCTGTTTCCTCCAGAAGCAGGAAGAATCTGACGTCTCACTTGCGGCGGGCCGCGCCTTCCCTGTAACGCTCTGCAGTCCGTCCCGACACGGAGATGGGAACCACGTGCATCAGAGCCTGAGCCCGAGACCGGGAGTTTAGACTTAGGGTACATGCATTTCTTCTCGGAAACGTCGCTAACTGCCGTGTTGGCATGGCTCTAGGCCCAATCCGCGAAAGTCCCCTCCCCCGTCCCCTGGGCAATCTGGAGAGCAGCGCGGAAGACTGTTTCGGAGATTGCCTGACGGACAACTCGGCAGGGAATCCCGAGAACGGCCTGGACTGCAATCCGTTCAGCTATCCGGAGAGGAACCCGGCGATTTGCTTGGCAAGTTGCCGGGAAGGCTGCCCTACAGGTCGCTCCTCAGGTTGTTCGGAGAATCGCTTCGGAGGCAATCGGGAAAGCAATCTGCCGAGCAGCGGAGCAAGCAGTCTCCTCAGCCATTCGGAGAGCTATCCGACAGACTACGTGGATGGCTATCCCGAAAACCGTTCGGGAAGCGCCGACCTCTTGGAACGCTGACGGCCGTTGGCACGTACCCGCACATTTGACAACCCCGGCCGCGAGCTTATTCTCTCAGGCGCTTACGGAACCGTCTCAGGAGGTTGCCATGAATCGTACTCGATTCACTTCCGCTCTGGCCATGACCGCACTGGCCGCAATCCTCTTGCCATCCTTCCTCCACGCCCAAATCACCTTCGAGCGCACCTACGGCGGGGGCGGCACAGACCACGGCACCTCGGTCCAGCAGACCACGGACCGAGGCTACATCATCAGCGGGGCCACGACTTCTTCCGGAACCGGCAACTACGACGTCTATCTGATCAAGACCGACTCCAATGGTGACACGATATGGACTAGAAGCTACGGTGGCCCAAACTGGGACCAAGCCAATTCGGTCCAACAGACCGCCGACGGCGGCTACATCGTCACTGGGTACACCTGGTCCTTCGGCGCAGACAAGTGCGACGTCTACATGTTGAAGATCGATCCGAACGGCGACCCCGCTTGGACCAGGACATTCGGCGGCACGAATGAGGACTATGGCTATGGGGGTTTTGGGGTCCAGCAGACCACGGACGGTGGCTACATCATCGGCGGCACCACCGATTCCTACGGCGCGGGCATGTTCGACGTCTATCTCATCAAGACCAATGCAAGTGGTGACACACTCTGGACCAGGACCTATGGCGGCGCGGACTATGACGAGGCCTTGTCGGTTCAGCAGACCGTTGACAACGGCTACATCGTAGCTGGCTTCACGCAGTCATTCGGCGCAGGCAACCGAGACGTCTATCTCATCAAGACCGACGCCAGCGGCGACACAATTTGGACCAAGTGCTACGGTGCGGGCAGCAACGACTATGGCAGTTCGGTCCGACAGACGATGGACGACGGCTATGTCATTGCCGGATTCACAAAATCCTATGGTTCAGGCGGAGCAGACGTCTGGCTGATCAAGACCGACTCCTTGGGCGACACGCTTTGGACGCGGACTTTCGGCGGTGCAGATGACGACCTGGGCAC
>Ga0163209_1000527_pt1 | contig 16705 bp, 15 predicted proteins | sample Kivu_160m_FD_113538 | JGI IMG/M metagenome (GOLD analysis project Ga0163209, IMG submission 113538) | Freshwater microbial communities from Lake Kivu, Western Province, Rwanda to study Microbial Dark Matter (Phase II) - Kivu_160m | ecosystem: Environmental > Aquatic > Freshwater > Lake ...
CGTCCAGCCGATGAATCAAAGACAGTACCGTCTGCCAGTTTTCCGGTATAGTCTACCTGAACTGTATCGCCAACCTTCGCCTGTACCGCATCGGTACCTGCGTTACATCCTGTCATAATTAGTCCTATCATAAAAATTACCGCTAGAACAATGTAGCTTTTTTTCACCACGCTGACCTCCAATCTTTATATTAAGCTCCGGGCCAACAGCGCAAACAAGGTATCTGCCATATCCTGGTTTGCCTGCGCCAAGCATTATGGCATTTTACACCTTTCCTTCGCTGGCTGGCAATTTTCCTGCACAGCTTAAAACCGCCTGTCTCCCGCTCGCTTCTTCTTATGCTTTTTTCTATCCGCTTGGCTCTCTTTGCCGCTATTTGCCTTCGATGGTATAATGACTAGAAATTGAGCCTATAGACTCAAACTTCAGACCGTGGGAAAACCAAACTTTGAAAAAAAGCTGACCATTGCAGTTATCGGCGGTGGTAGATGCTCTGTCCAGGAGGCGGTTCTAGCCGAGGCTGTAGGCAGAGAGCTGGCTAAGCGGGGGGCTATACTGGTCTGCGGTGGCTTGACCGGCGTTATGGAGGCAGCTTGCCGAGGAGCTGCTATCGAGTCGGGGCTGACCATAGGCATTTTGCCCAGCGATGACCCGACTGATTCTAACCCTTATGTCCAAATCCCCGTCGCCACCGGTGTGGGCTACGCTAGAAACATAGCCGTGGTTAAAACATCTCAAGCGGTAATCGCTATTGACGGCGACTACGGCACGCTCACCGAGATCGGCTTCGCCCTGAAGAGTGGCATTCCTGTTATTGGATTGCGTACCTGGTTACTGTACCGAAACGGCGAAGAAGATAAGTCTATAATCAAGGCAGAGGACGCCGTTGACGCCGTGGAAAAGGCTATCTCCCTGGCAAAAGGGCAAAAGCTAGATTGAAACGATGAAATCAACAAGGGCGACCATTAAAACAATCAAAGCCCGCGAGATACTCGACTCCCGGGGCAATCCCACCATCGAAGTACAGGTGGAACTTTCCGATAGCGCAACCGGCATGGCTGCCGTGCCCTCAGGAGCCAGCACCGGCAAGTATGAAGCCGTGGAACTCAGGGACGGAGATAAGTGCCGATACGGTGGGTTAGGAGTTTGTAAAGCAGTGACCAATGTTAATAACCGGATTGCTCCGGCACTCGCCGGCATGGCGGCTTCAGAGCAGACAAAGATTGACCAGAGACTGCTTGAACTTGATGGCACCACCGATAAATCCAATCTCGGGGCAAACGCCATCTTGGGAGTATCCTTAGCCACCGCTAAAGCTGCGGCTAATTCAGCAAATCTCCCCTTGTACCGCTATCTCGGCGGCACTGCTGCCCGCCTCCTGCCGGTGCCCATGATGAACATACTTAACGGCGGAAAACACGCTGCTGATTCCACCGACTTTCAGGAATTCATGGTGGTGCCGGCAGGCGCCACCAGCTTCAGCCAGGCGCTTCAGATGGGGACTGAAATCTACCAGGCTCTTAAGAAGGCCATAAAAGTCAAAGGGCTGAATACCAACGTCGGTGATGAGGGCGGCTTTGCGCCGTCACTGGCTTCCAACAAGCAAGCAGTAGAGCTGATACTGGCAGCGATTGACCTCGCCGGCTACAAATCTGGCGACGATTGCTTCATTGCTTTAGACCCTGCGGCAAGCAGCTTTTACAGCGGCGGCAAATACGTCTTATCTAAAGACGGAGTAACTCTCAACAGCAATGAAATGATTACCTATTATGCCAAATGGGTATCGAGCTATCCCATTGTCAGCATTGAAGATGGGCTGGATGAGGATGACTGGTCAGGGTGGGTATCACTGACCTCTAAGTTAGGCAAGAAGATTAAACTGGTTGGCGATGACCTCTACACCACCAATCTCGAACGGCTGGAACGAGGCATTGCCCAAAAGGCATCCAATGCCATCCTCATAAAGCCGAACCAGGTGGGCACACTCAGCGAAACCCTGGCGACGGTAATAAGGGCGCAGCAGGTTGGCTGGACAACCATAATCAGCCATCGCTCCGGCGAGACCGAAGATACTACCATAGCTGACCTGGCAGTTGCCGTTGGCTCCGGCTTGATAAAAACCGGTGCTCCCTGCCGCAGCGAGAGAGTAGCCAAATATAATCGCCTGCTCAACATAGAAGAAGAACTCGGAGCTGATGCCCGTTTCGCCGGCAAGGAAATAATTTCAGCTTAGGAGGACAAATTATGGAAATAGTTCAAGGAGTCCACCAGATAAAATTACCGCTACCAGCAGGAGCCTTAGACCATATCAATGCTTACCTGATAGAAGGCAGCAAGGGCAATTTACTGATTGATACCGGCTTTGATACCCCTGAGGCCTTCGCGGCATTGCGGGATGGCCTGCGATTCAGCGGCTTCGGATTTAAAGATATCACTCAGATCGTGGTTACTCACATTCACCCCGACCATTATGGCCTGGCTGACAAGCTGAAACAGATGTCCGGGGCTACGGTGGCGTTCAGCGACATTGAAGAAAAATTTCTTGATTCGCGATATGTGAAGACGGGTAAACTGTTAAAGACAGTAAGGCATCTTTTCGAATGTAACGGAGTTCCTGAGAACGACTTGCCTGAGCTCACTGAAGTCTCGCTGGCAGTACGGCAATTCGTAGGGATGGTTTCACCCGATGTCAAGCTAAAGGATGGAGATAAGATATCCGTCGGCTCCTCGGAGCTCAAGGTATTGTTGACTCCAGGGCATTCACCCGGGCACATTTGCCTCTATGAACCAAAGCGAAAATTCTTTTTTTCCGGCGACCATATCCTGCCTGACATATTTCCTCACGTAGGTCTTCATCCGCAATCTGGAGAAAACCCATTAGGCGATTTTTTCAATTCTCTGGGAGCTCTGGCGAAGCTAGAAGTCAATTTCATCTTCCCGGGACATGGCTCCGTTTTCAGCGGCTTCAAGCTAAGGCTAGGTGAACTATTCCGTCATCACGAACAGCGGCAATTAGCCATAACGAGAGTTATAGAAAACGACATGAAGACTGCTTACCAAATAGCTACCGAGATTCCATGGATGCCCAGCGGCGAGGCGGTTGCTTTCGATAAGTTGTCTACCTTCGATAAGCGACTGGCTGTTATGGAGACCTTAGCCCATCTTAAGCTACTGGTAATTGAAGGCAAGGCAGATAAAGTAGCTAAAGAAAAAGTCAACTACTACTACGCTGGAGGCTAAGGGTAATGGATGAGCTTAAGAAAAAGGTGCGGAGCCTCAAGCTCGAATACAAAGCTTTCCCCCAGAAAGAGCTGCTGATAGCCATGCCCAACCCTTACCCCGATAGGGAACATGAGGAGGAAATGGTTACCAGCGAGTTCACCTGCCTCTGCCCACTCAATCCCGGACAGCCTGACTACGCCACGCTTACCATAAAGTATGTTCCCGATAAGCAAATTCTCGAATTAAAGTCGCTCAAGTTTTACCTAGCAAGCTACAGGATGGTGGAAATATTCTACGAGGAGGCAACAAACCGGGTACTTGATGACCTGGCCAAGGCTGTGAAGCCCAGAAAAATGGAGATCCTGGCAGAGTGGAATATAAGAGGCGGCATTGGAACTAAGGTAAATGTAGGTTATAATAAGAAATCCTAAACGTCATTCTGAGCCCTTCGCTCTCTGTCATTCTGAGGGAGCGGAGCGACCGAAGAATCTCGAGACCCTTCGCTGTCGCTCAGGGTGACAAATTGAACGCAGGAGGAGGAACAAATGGCAGCTAAAATTGGTATCAATGGCTTTGGACGCATTGGCAGACTGGCTTTTAAGGTGATAAGTCAGCATTACAGTGATAAGCTTGAGATAGCCGTGGTCAACGACCTTACTGACGCTCAGACCAACGCCCATCTGCTCAAGTACGACAGCACTTACGGCATCTATCCCGGAAAGGTAGAGGCAAAAGATGATGCTATAGTGGTTGACGGCAGGAAGACAAAAGTCCTGGCTGAACGCGACCCGAGCAAGATTCCGTGGAAAGACTACGGGGTGGATGTAGTAATTGAGTCCACAGGGCTTTTCACCGATGCCGCTAAAGCATCTGCCCACTTTCAGAGCGGAGCCAAGAAGGTCATCATCTCAGCGCCGGCTAAAGGCGAGGATATAACCATAGTCATGGGTGTAAACGAGGACAAGTACAATCCAGGGCAGCACCGCATTATCTCCAATGCCTCGTGCACCACTAATTGCATAGCTCCCGTGGTCAGAGTATTGCACGACAATTTCGGGGTGAGCAAGGGATTGCTATCCACGATTCACGCTTATACCAATGACCAAAGGCTTCTCGACATGTACCACAAGGACCTGCGCCGGGCACGGTCAGCAGCTATAAACATAGTCCCGACAACCACTGGAGCCGCCAGAGCCGTAACCCTGGTTATTCCTGAACTCAAAGGAAAGCTTGATGGAGTTGCCTTCCGGGTACCTGTGCCCACCGTTTCTATGTGCGACTTTGTGGCCGACCTGGACAAAGAGGTAACCGCTGAGCAGGTAAATAAGGTTTTCCAAACTGCGGCCAAAGGCAAGCTCAAAGGCATTCTTGAGTACTGTGATGAGCCGCTGGTGAGCACAGACTTCAAAGGTAATCCAGCCAGCTCCATCTTCGATGCCATGAGCACCATGGTTCTTGCCGGCAATATGGTGAAGGTGCTTGCCTGGTACGACAATGAGTGGGGTTACAGCTGCCGATTGGCTGACCTGGTTATATATATCCTCGGCAAAGGCTTATAGAAATGCAGCTATCGCTTCTTTGCAGGCAGGGACTCCTTCACAATCTGTGAGATATCTTTAACAGCCAGCTTGCCATCTAGGTCTTCCGTCTTCACGGCATCGGTGAACATCGTCAGGCAGCTTGGACAGGCAACTGCTAAAATACTGACCCCAGTCTCATAGGCTTCCCTGACTCTAATCCGCGCCGGGCTTTCCTCACCTCCTGCCAGGAGGTCCATAACGAAGTTGCCACTTCCACCACCGCAGCAGAAAGCATCGGCTCTATTCTTCTCCATCTCCACCAGCTCAACACCCGGGATGCTCCGCAATATCTGCCTAGGCTCGTCATATATCTTGTTGTATCTACCGAGGAAACACGGGTCTTGATAAGTCACCTTTGCCTTATTTCGGGAAGGTTTTACCTTGTTTTTCTTGATCAAATCATTTAGGAGCTGGGTATAGTGATAAACCTCGAAGCTTCCACCTAATGCCGGGTAACGGTTTTTCATAACGTTGTAACCATGTGGGCAGACCGTGACTATCTTCTTTACACCGAGCTCCTTGAACTTCTGGTTATTTTTTTCAACCAGCGTCTGAAATAGCCCCATTTCACCCAGCATATAGACCTCATTGCCGCAGCACTCTTCGTCGTTACCCAGGATGCCGAAGGAAACTCCGGCTGCGTTAAACACATCAACAAGGCTCTTGGCCATTTTCTGCGCGTTCTCGTCGTACGAACCAAGGCATCCCACGTAGAGGAGGTATTCGTCGCCAGGCGCATACATCTTCGTGCCATCAGCCCAGGCAGCTCGGTCACTTCTGAGCAGCTTCAGAGGATTCCCATAGCCGTAAACAGCCTCGAAAAAGCGCGCTACCCGCGGCGGTATCCTGCCCTTTTCAACCATGTCACTCCTGGCTCCCACTATCCAGTCAACGATATCACTGGCAAATCCCATGGGGCATTGTTCAACGCAATTCCTGCACGCCGTACAGGTATAGAGAATTTCGCCGAGGCGTTCCGACCATCCGATTTCGCCATTCAACCAAGCTCTTACCAGCCACAATCTCCCGGCGGTGGAATAAGTTTCGAAACGGAACCTCCTGTAGGGAGGGCAGTTCAAATCGCTGTAATCACTGGTGAATTTGCACCAACCGCATCTGAAGCATCGGTGGATTTGCTCAGCATATTTTTCCATTATTCCACCTCCCAATTGCCTGGATTCATGATTCCGTTAGGGTCTAAGAGCTGTTTTATCTTTTTCATCAGGTTAATCGTGTTCTGGTCCATTCTCCTGAGCATCATCTTCTGTTCATACAGAGTAGGCTTCCACAGAACCGCCCCTTTCTCTAACCCAAATTCAGCCGCTTCGTGCAGAGCTTTTCGGCATCTTTCCATTTCTTCAGAATTTGCTCGATTAAATGTAAAGGCAAATGAAAACATCATGCAGTGCCCCTGTTGAATAACCCGGCCCGAGGCATTCTGAACCACTCTATACTTATTACCCAGCTCCTGTGCCTTTCTGGCAAAAGACGGATATAGCTCCATTGGAATGATTGGGCCGGAGTATTCAAACCCACCGCCTTTTCTGAGATCGGCAAAGGCTGACATAGACTTCTGCGGGTTATCCAGAAACGTCGGCTTCATTTCTGGCGGCAATTGCATAAATCCACCGTCTTTGCTGTCAATATATTCTTGAAGCGCGTGCCATACCATTTTCCTTCTGAACTCCAGTTCCTCCTCCGTGTCTCCAGTGAAAAATATGTTCAGATGATAATTATCGGCAAACATACGTGGACGTGGCTGACTCCAGATACCCATATCTTCTATCATCTCTGTGTGAGTAATCTTGAACACAATGTCCGGGACCAAATCTTCCCTGTCGGTGACGAATACCTCCACATCTTTCAGCTTCTTCTGTGGGTAAAGTTTCAGACTCATCTTGGTGATAATGCCCGTGGTGCCAAGCCATCCCAGAAAGAGTCCAGATAAATCGGGCATCGGTGGGCCTTTCGAGAACCAATAGGGTGATACTGAACACGAGCCTATCTTACAAATTTCTCCCGTTGGCAAAACAACTTCCAGCCCGCTCACCATGTCGGAATGAAAGCCATATTGTTGCGTTAACCGACCTTGTCCATGTATCACCACATTGCCTACAACTGTTGAAATCGGCGGTGATTCAGGAACACTATGTCTTAGATGAGGATAATGTTTCTGCAAATAGGCCTTCAGGACACCGTGTGTAACGCCACCTTCAACAATGACATACCTCGCACCTTCATTCACTTCCACAATCCTGTCCATCCTCTTCATGTCCACCACAATTCCACCCTTTAATGGAATAACTAACCCGGTTAATGCTAACCCCGCTCCCTTGGGAACCACCGGTGTCTTGGTATCATTGGCCAGCCTAATTATTTTCTGCACCTCTTCAGTTGTTTTCGGCATTACCACATAGTCCGGCTCATGTGGCGCCATCAGCCCCGGATCCCGAGCATAGAAATAGCGCTCCTCCTGATGGTTGGAAACATAATTTTTGCCGACTATTTGAACAAGAGTCTCATATACTTCACCCATGATATTTACACCTCCAACACTGGTTTCTCGCCTATTGCCAGTCTGCATAGGTCAATCATGTGAATTGGCTTAATGCCCCTTTTAGCCACATTCGCAGCCAGAGGATCCCAACAGGCTGGGCAATTGAATACACAATACTCGGCCCCACACTTTACCATATCGTCCAAATTTCTTTTTTGCACATCAGTGCCGATGTCATAGCCTTTTAACGATAGGATAATTGCCCCGCAACATAAAGCATTCTTTTTGTCATATTCCCTTTCCAGCCTGGTAACACCTATCAACTTAAATATGTCGTCTACAAAGTGGTCTATATCGGGAATGAGCCGAGTTGAGCAGTTTCGCTGGTAAGCGGCTTTAATATTCAGCGGTCTGATATCAGACTTAAATTCTTTTAGCTTATTGTACAAGTATTCGAAGTAATGAGTGGCTTTGAAAGGTACCTCGATGCCATAAGCTGGCGCCAGTGAGTTGTACGTAGCATAGCACTCATCATGGAGGCATATGAGTTCCTTTATGCCTTGTCTGCTTATATTCTCAACTACTTTGGGAAGCCTGTCTTTAATCACTGACATCCGGGAAAAATGCAAATAAACCGCATTACAGAAGAACTCAGCACCGATAATCCACGATGCGGCGACATCTTCGAACAGTTTTCCCGTGGCCAGGAATTGAAGTCGAGGAATGAGACAGAAAGATAACGCTTGTTCCTTAACTTGCCCGACCATAAACTTGCCCACAGGCTCACACATATTGACCCATTGCCTGATAAGAGCCCTGGGGGCAGCGAGCTTATTCTTTTCCTCCTGACGCTCAACGATTAAATAAAATGGATGGTTACCAAAGGGGCAGTATTCCTCACAGGCGTAACATGTGGTGCACGTCTCCAGCACAAAGGAATCCTCACCGTTGATTAACTTCTGCCACTCTTTTTTTGCCTCATTTCTGTCTAAATTCATATACTGGCATTTAACCAAGCAGCTAACAGCTTTACAGCTGGCGCATTTTGTCTTGTCGAACTTCAATTCAGGCACTTTAGCGTCCCTCCCTTCAATACCACATTATGTAAGAAATATCTGCCTGTGTCAACAAATGTGGTCGATGCAACCGGCTTCATTTTAGGTAAAATTATCCGCTCTAAGCCGAACTTCATATAAACATTTCCCTTTCAATTTCGTTTTACTATAATAGACACCAGGTAATTGCGGTCGCCCGAAAACAGAGGCTATCCTGGTGTTAAGTGAAGAATATTTAGTACAGCAGGCAGTAAATGGTGATCAAGGAGCTTTTACCCAGCTATACAACCAGAACTTTGACAGAATCTATCGTTATATCTATGTCAAGGTTAGAAATCAAACTGAGGCGGAGGACTTGACCCAGGATGTATTTATTAAAGCGCTGGAATCAATTGGCTCTTACAAGTGGCGTAACCTGCCATTTGCCGCCTGGTTATTCAAAATAGCTCACAACAGGGTAATCGATCATGTCAGAAAAGTGTCAAAGGAGAAAAGAGCCAGCCTCGATGAAGCCTATGCAAAGAGTGTGGAAGACCCGGTGCAGATGACAGAGCGGAATTTCGAAGTTTACCAGCTGAAGGAAGCACTGGAGCAGTTGCCAGGAGCTCAGCGAGAGGTAGCCACACTCCGCTTTATTGGGCAATTGTCGATTGCTGAGGTGGCTAAAACGCTGGGCAAAAGCGAGGGGACGGTAAAGGCATTACAGTTCAATGCTACGGTCTCATTAAGAAAGGCCCTTTACGGGAAATTGGATGGCTAGAAAATTAGACGATATTTTTAACGAGTGTTATGAACGGATACGCTCGGGCGAAAGCCTTGAGAGTTGCCTTATGAGGTATCCGGAACACCGCGCTGAGCTCGAACCACTGCTCAGAACCGCCTTTGATATTGGAAGACGGACTTCCTACATCCAACCTCGCCCTGAATTTAAACACTGGTCGCGAGTGCGCCTCGAAGGAGCGCAACACTATGCCGGACAACAAAGACAACCAGCAAAGCCTAGCCTCTTCAGCTGGCGACAAAGCTGGGCTGTGGCTGTAACCGCCGTCCTTGTCCTCCTGCTGACCGGCGGCAGCACCGTAGCTGCCTCCTCAAATGCTCTGCCAGACGAACCCCTTTATCAGGTAAAGCTAGCTACAGAACAGGTAAGATTTGCTTTTGCTATTTCCGACGCTAGCAAAGCCGAGCTTCACACCAGACTGGCTGAGAACAGAGCCCTTGAAATCGAAGCCATGACTGACCAAGGAAAGACCGAGTATGCTGTCATTGCTGCCGAGAAACTGGCTAACCAGCTTGAGCAGGCTAACTTAGCAATGTCCAAGGTAGAGAGCGTCAGGGGCGAAGCCGCACCTTCCACGACCACCCCCGAGACAACGGTAACCGAGCCTGTACCGTCAGCACCACCATCGCAACCAGGAGAGGTAACAGAGGAACAACCAACACCAACAGAAGGACAGCCAACGCCACCCACGGCTACCACACAGGATAAAGGCGTGACTGCCAAAACTGAGCATTTCAAGAAGTCTCTAGAGAAGAGCACCTCTAAGAGCTTAACAGCTTTGGAAAACGCTCTGGAAAAAGCACCACCGCAAGCTAAACCTAACTTGCAGCGAGCTATTAACATAATATCGGAGAGGAGCCACGAAAAGCCACCAAATGAAAATGGCACCGGGGGCTGGGGAAACGGGGACAAACATGAAGATAAGGATGGTGGGAAAAACGGGGCTGATAGCAATGGGAAAAAGGAAGACAAGCCAACACCAGTTACACCAGAGCCGAGCCAGCCTACCACCCAAAATGAGGACAAAACCGGAAATGGAGGAATCTATCCATTCCACCGTCAAAGTTCACAGTGAGCGGGATTCTTCTATCGCTCCCTCAGCCTGACGAAGGCAAAGGAGATTGAGATGAAAGCTGCGAAAATCTTTACGGCTGTTCTCATTGCCGTAGCCATTCTTGCGGGCGGCTGTGCAGTCCAGCCAGAGCCTACCCCCGCCATGCCACCACTCACTATCCCTCCAGCCAGCGGACTGCCCAACCCCAAACTGGCTATAGCTTCAGCCTATAAGCCAACCTCGGTGAGCTTTACCCCGAGCAGTCCACCTTATTCCCTCCCATTAGATTTGAATCAAGTGGCTAACTCAAAACAGATTCAAAACGAGTTCAACCTGAATTTCGAACAGGAAGCCCTTCTCAAAGGAAACGGCTCCGTGGTCATCCCGTGGAGTGGCGATGACATTGTGGAGCCATATAAAACCCTGAAAGACAGGGAAATCCCTATCTTCGTCACCACAGACACTCTGCTCCACCTGTATCACATTCAGTTCAACGAGATTCTGAAGCGAATCGAGGAGGAAGAGTTCTATAGCCAGCTTATCGATATGAGCTTGGCGATGCTGGAAAGAGCCGAATCCGATTACGAGGCTTTCACCCAGCCAACGCTAAAAGAAGCCGCCAGAAGGAATGTCGCCTATTTTGCCGTAGCTCTAAAGCTGCTTGAGACGCCTTCAACAAAAACCAACTTCGATATCCCCAGCTACGTTAAAAAAGAAGCCAACGAGGAAATCAAGAATATCGAAGCTCATCAGGGCTTCAGTCCCAGCGCTATTTTCAACTCACCAGATTCCCAAAACCTCTATGAGGAGGATTATTCCCAGTACGTGCCCCGTGGGCATTACACCCGGAGCGACATTTTAAAGAGCTACTTCAAAACGATGCTGTGGTACGGCAGGATGGCCTTCCTGCTTAAGGGAGGCAGTGACGCCTTGATATCCGAAGAGGATGCTGAAATCGCTACCATCCAGGCGTCTCTTATTTCCGCCGAGCTGCCCAGTGTCAAAGTCGGCGATAATGCCGCCAAAGATATCTGGGACAGGATTTATTCAGTCACCTCATTTTTTGTCGGCACCGCCGATGACCTGACGCCATATGAATACCTGGCCGCCTTAGAAAAGATCTTTGGACGGGAATTCGCCCCAAACCAGCTCGCTGCTGAGGCCAAGATGCTTGAGCTGAAAGCCGAGCTGACCCAGATGAGAAACCCGGAAATCTACGGCGGCTCAGGGATTTGCATTGTCTACCCCCCTATAACCAAGGAAAAGCTCTATGAATGTCTTTCTAAGACCAAAGGCATGAGATTTATGGGGCAGAGGTTTGTTCCGGATTCCTACATGTTCCAGAACCTGGTGTCGCCAGCAGTTGGTATGTATGTCGGCAATGGCAGCCCGTTCACCATGAAGATGACCCAGCTAGGCCCAGCCAGGTGCTTCCCCAGAGGGCTGGATGTCATGGCCGTCCTCGGCTCAGACAAAGCCTATGAGATATTGAAACGAGAAGGAGATACCGAGTATCAGGGCAAGGACACCAGCTATGATAAGCAGCTCAAGCAGCTCAGAAATGAGTTCGCTGCCTTCACCAAAGAGGACTGGAACCGTAACCTGTACTGGTCATGGCTCTATGTCCTGAAGCCGCTGCTCGAGAAATACGGCAAAGGCTACCCGGCATTCATGCAGACCGAAGCCTGGCAGGACAAGGAGCTGAACACGGCTCTAGCTTCGTGGGCTGAGCTCAGGCATGATACCATACTCTATGCCAAGCAAAGCTATACGCCTCGTATGACATCGGTACCAGCGCCGCCAAAGCCGCTGATTGGCTATATCGAGCCCGTCCCCGAGTTCTACGCCAGGATGCTTGACCTGACCAAAATGACCAGGGAAGGACTGTCCCAGCTTGGGGCTTTGAGCCAGGAAGAAGATAACCGCCTGGCAAATTTAGAATCGGTCCTGGACAGGTCGCTCAGGATTTCTATCAGCGAGCTCAAAGGTGCTGAGCTTAGCCAGGACGATTACGACTTCATCAGAGACTTCGGCCAGAGCCTTGAGAATGTAATCTGCGGTATTGAAGCCGAGGGCAAAGAAACGACCATAGTCGCTGATGTCCATACCGATACCAATTCGCCGCCTGAGGTCCTGGAGGAGGGAGTGGGCTATGTTGACCTCATCTTAGTAGCCTATAAAGTCCCCGACGGCAGGACAATCATCGGTGCTGGGCCAACTTTAAGCTATTACGAATTCAAACAGCCCATTAACAACCGCCTCACCGACGAGCAGTGGAAAGAGATGCTCAAGTCAGGCCAGACACCACCCAGACCCACCTGGACAAGCAGTTTTTACCAGCAGTAGCCACCCACCTAACCCCACCCGGGCGACCCTCAAGGGTCGCAACTACATCTGTTGATGGATGGGTAACCCCGATTAGCGAGGCATAAACCTTTTCTTTGCTTCTTCGTTATTAATTAGCGACAGGACGGAATTCTGTACAGAAAACCATTCTGTCGGAAAACAATACAAAAAGGAGGTTCAAAAATGAAAAAGTGGAGCATGCCGCTGGTGATAGCCGTCGTTGCCCTGCTGATGCCTGTGTCCACGGCAAACGTTAGCGCTCAAGGCGAACTCAGCATCAGCAAATCAGCCGACCCAACCTCGGCTGCTGTAGGTGATACCATCACTTACACCTATACTATCTCTAACAGTGGCAATGTCACCGTTGAGAACATCTCCTTACAAGACAATAAGCTTGGAGCGATCTCTTTGAGTGACACAACTCTGGCTCCGGGCGAAAATATTACCGCCACTGCCACATGCACCGTCACTATCTCCGACTTACCAGGGCCCATTGTCAATACAGCTACAGTTACGGGTACTGACCCGACTGGTGAATCGATTTCGCTGACGAGCGACCCGGTCTCAGTTTCCCTTACCGTTAACAAGAGGCTTCTAACCAAAGCCGAAATACTTAAGCTGAGCGGGGTACCGGGCAAGGGCATTGAGAAGGCGCCGGGGCTCCAAAAACCGTTTTATCTGAAATCCCGGGTGGCTGAGCATGCCGGCAAGAAAGAAAAGGATAAGGAGGAGGAACAGCTCAAGATAAAGCAGAGGACGGAGAACCATGGCACTGCCAAAGGACAGCTAAAGATAAGACAGAGGGTGGAGAACCAGCCCTAATTAAAAGCAGCTTTCGCCAAAACTCTGCCAGGGCGACCTTATAAGGTCGCCCTTCCCATTCCCTTCTGTTGCTCCCTCCCCCTGTGGGAGAGATTAGAGGACGGTAAGAAATCCTAAACAATATCGAAATTCAAATTGTCCAAAATTCGAAATACCTATTGTTTTGGTCATTGGTAATTTTGGGTTTTGGATTTGTTTAGAGTTTAGAAATTCTAAATTAGGATTTGGGTAACATGGGCAGACCTAAAGGTCTATCCCTATAAAATCTTAAAGGGTCGCCCTACATTTTTCTGCCCACCGGTATCACATACAGCGGAGACTCATCCTGAGACATGCCGATGATCTTGGCTACCGCAGCATCGTCAAAGGCACCGACAGTCACCAACCCCAGTCCTAAAGCAGTTGCTTGAAGACAGATATTCTGGGCGGCATGACCAACCTCAATGTGGACATATCTCTCGCCTCTGGCACCATACTTAATTTTTGTCCGCTCATAGACAGCAGCAATTACAATGTCTACGGCTCCATCCGCCACGCTTCTCTGACCTAGAGATGCCGCCGCCAGACTGGCCCGCACATCCCCTTCCTTGACAAGGGTCAGAGCATCCTCCACCGGCTTATATTTATAAACGCCTGGTGCCAGGTTATCCACATTGCCAGCCACCAGGTATATCTCAAGAGGATAAAGCGCGCCAGCCGAAGGTGCAGTCCGAAAGCCCACCGGACTGGTTATACCCTGTCCCGCCCATAGGAGCTTCATCACCTCGTCCTTCGTTAAAGGTGCATCAGCATAGTCCCTGACTGACCTTCTCTGCCGCAGCAATTCCTCTAAGGAAGCAGCCCTCACTCCGGCAACCTCAGCCCTCACCTTGTCCATCTCGGCTTTCGTCTCGCTCAGCTTAGCTTTAGCTTCATCCTGCTCAGTTCTGAGCCTTTTTAGCTCTGCGTTGGCTTTGTTCAGCTCCGCCTTCACTGCAGCACACCCATTACCTGAGACAGACGGCGTACAGCCAGCCGCGCCAGCCAAAAGCACAGCCACAAGCATAAACACAATGACAGAAACACATTTGTACCTTGTCATCATTGCCCACCTCCTCCAGCGTGATAGTGTTTAGCAATCCTCACCTGTCACTCCATTGCGAACCCTTCCCACTGTCATTCTGAGCCCTTCGCCTTTTGTCATTCTGAGGGAGCGAAGCGACCAAAGAATCTGGCTCAGCATAAAGCCAATGCGTCTTAGAAAAAAGCCCTCGCCAGGGATGTCACCCCTTATACACGCCTACAGTTTCCAGGTACTCCTTGTATTCCACCATCTTAATCAGAACCCGGGCGGCTTGTTTGCCGGAAGGGTAAGCATAGTGGGAGCCCTGGAGCCGAGGCTGGTCTTCAGCAAAGAAGGTGGTGGTAAGCACTGGCTTCTTGTAAGTCTCCACCCATTGCTCGGCTAACGCCACCAGAAAACGAGCAATCGCCTCATTAGGCGTAGGCGGGTTTCGAATTCCCATCTCCGCCAGGGCGGCAGAGCCAGGTGGCAGGAATGCACCGATAAGAATTGGAGCGTTGAGCCTTCCAGAGGCGATAGCAGAGGCAACCAATTGCGTCAGTTCGTTGACTTCTTCCTCATTGTAAATGCCCATGATCAAAGCAACACCGGCAACAACAGGATGTATGGCTTTGCCGATTTCCGCGGTATCTTTTGAACTAAGCGCTCTGGTAAATGCTATGGCAAGCTCGCGGAATTGTTCCCTTGAGGGAACCCACGAAGCGACTCCTTCTGCATATCCAGTGTCGGCAGAAAGGAACATCGCGGCAAAAATAGAGAAACCACCAAACCCCATAAAAATGAGCGAGTCAACTTCGTCCACCCTCAACAGCTTCCCCGGAGCCGTGAGAAAGGTCACCATATTCCTATCACCAGCAGGGTCAACAGGGTTGCCACGGCTCCACCGCGGGGGAAAGACCTTATCAAGGGCCGCGATGACTTTATCAGGCAATTTGATCACATCCAGGCCCTCTGTGGCACAAGCCTCGGCACATAGAACACCATAACTACCGCCAGGCGTCAGGATGGCAACGTTTCTGCCTTTGGGGAGCGGCTGGGTGATAAATCCGATGGCTACATCCAGTAGCTCCTCCGGACTCTCAACCCGCGTCACCCCAATGCTCCTGAACGCTGCCTCATAAGCCTCGTCAGAGCCCGCCAGCGCACCGGAATGAGATGTTATCGCCTTGGCACCAGCCTCCGTTTTGCCCGGCTTCAGGACGATGACTGGCTTCTTCGGCGTTACCTTCTTTACCTTCTCCAAGAAACGTACGCCATCAGCCAGGCCTTCTATGTACGCCAGAATGACCTTCACCTGCGGGTCTTCACCGAAATACTCAATGTAATCCTCAATCTGTATATCAGCAGCGCAGCCGCAGCTTACATAGCGATGAAAACCTACTCCGCGCATGTACCCGGATGTTACAACAGCACCGCCAACATTTCCGCCTTGCGATACAAAAGCCAAGGGCCCATCCTTAACCGGCAACGGAAACATAAATGCCCTCAAATCGGACGAGGCACTCCAGAACCCCATACAGTTAGGGCCAATGAAACGGACTCCACCTTTTCTGGCAATCCTCAAGACCTCGTCTTGCAACTTCTTCCCCCCTGCTCCGGTCTCGGCAAAGCCAGCCGTGATGATGACGCCGGTCTTTACCCCCTTGGCCACACAGTCCTCCATAACTGAGGCGACAGCGGCCGCAGGAATAACAAAGACAACAAGGTCAACCGGACCCGGTATATCAGTTACCTTCGCAAAGGCTTTATGTCCCAGGACTTCGCTTTCCGTGTTGTTCACCGGGTATACTGGACCGCAGAAACCATTTAGAGCGCTGGTGAAAGTTGGGTATCCCCACTTATTCCAGTTGTTCGTCGCCCCGATTACGGCAACAGATTTGGGATTGAATAACGGCTCCAGTTCTTCAACTATAGACTGACCCATTGATGCCCCCCTTGTAGGCTTGTATAGCGTGGTTGACACAAAGGATAGCAGAACAATGCAGGCCGTTCAACAAAGCCCTGCTCATAGGCATCAATCCTTACACTAGGGTAGCCTGCGTCATAAATCGGCTCTATTCTACTTTAGGCTGGCCAGATGTATAATTAGGCACATTGCACTACGAGGTGATTGTATGACATCACAGAAATCAACAGCTAAGAAAGAGCCACAGATACTTAAGATGCCATCCCAAAAAATGGCTGTCGTCTACACCAAAGGTGACCCCAACAAAGTAGCGACCGAATCTATATCCGCCCTCTATGGCTCGGTTTACAAGCTGAAGTTCGACCTCAAAAAGAAAGGC
>Ga0163209_1000531_pt1 | contig 16678 bp, 15 predicted proteins | sample Kivu_160m_FD_113538 | JGI IMG/M metagenome (GOLD analysis project Ga0163209, IMG submission 113538) | Freshwater microbial communities from Lake Kivu, Western Province, Rwanda to study Microbial Dark Matter (Phase II) - Kivu_160m | ecosystem: Environmental > Aquatic > Freshwater > Lake ...
CTCTATAAATCTATGTCATATTTCATTTTGATAATAATTACGGAAAAGCTTCCGTGTCTACGATCTGTATGCCCTTGAGATAAAAGCCAAAGGTGTAAGCCTATTAATTTTCACCGCTTAGTTTTTGTGTATCAAGATATGCCTGCAGTATGACCGTAGCAGCCGCAGCATCCATTTCGTTCTTAAGTTTACCTCCCTTCTTCCCGGCTTCTCTCAGTTTCCGGTTCGCTGAGACCGATGAGAGACGCTCATCCTGCATTACTATTTCAACATTGGCCTTTGCCGTCAGTTTATCTTTAAAGGCCAGAACTTTCTCAGCCTGTTTTCCTATAACACCGCTTAAAGAATAAGGCAACCCGACAACTATTTTCTCAATCTTGTGATTTTCAACCAAATCCAGAATTACACTTATGGCGAGGTCGTCATTATCTCTAATTATCGTTCTCAGAGGTGTTGCCAGCGTTTGTGATGGATCGGATATTGACACGCCAATTTTACGATCGCCAATATCGAGCCCCAGGTTTCTAGGCATGCCCCGCCTTTAATAATTCTTCGACGAACTCTGGAACAGCTTGAAGCGCTTCTCCAATTTTTTCCTTGAACTTTGCTCCGGCCTGTGCCATCTCAGCTTTACCACCTCCACTTCCGCCGGCAATTTCTGATACTTTCTTTACTAATTTGCCGCTGTGTAAACCCCTAGCAACAAGATCAGGTGTAATTGTTGCCATAAAATACGGTTTATCGCCATATACTGTTGCCAGTACAATAACGGCACTTTTTAAATTTTCCTTTAACAGATCCCCTATCTGCATTAATGCTTCCATCGGTGTCGGATCAATTTGAGCGTTTATTATTTTTATTCCTTTAACTATTGTTAAAGTATCATTAATGAGACTTTCAAGTCTGGATTTAGATAATTCTAGCTGAAGAGCCGCATTCAACTTCATAATGCTACTCAGTTCGACTGCATAGTGTCTTATCTTATTGGGGACTTCGGAAGGTGATGTCTTTAATTCATTCGCTGCCTCATCAAGTATGGCAAAGCGTTCGTTAACAAAGTCTTCGGCTCCTCTACCAGTAACCGCCTCTATCCTGCGCAGTCCCGTGCCAACGCTGGCTTCATTCATGATAATGAAATAACCAATCTCTCCCGTGGACCTAACATGGGTGCCGCCGCACAACTCAGTGCTAACTCTTGGTTCGCCTATTTTAACGACCCTCACCACGTCACCATATTTTTCTTCAAATATAGCTGTGGCACCTTCGTTGATTGCCTTATCATATGGACAGTCTTCAACCAGAACCGGTAAATCTTTCCTTATCATCTCATTAACTGCAGCCTGTATTTCCTTTAACTGTTCATTGCTTATGCTGGAAAGATGTGTGAAATCAAAGCGCAACCGGTCGGGCGCAACGAGTGAGCCTCTCTGGGACACATGACTGCCCAGCACTTTTCTCATAACGGCCTGAAGCACATGGGTAGCCGTGTGATTCCTGGCTATATCCAGTCGACGGTCTTCATCTACTTCGGCATTTATCAAGTCACCAACTGATATACTGCCATCCGACACCTGACCGGAGAGCATTATGCCGTTTGTAGAATAAGATATCGCATTAGCTATATTTGCCTCACCGGATTTTGACTTGATTTTACCCGTATCGCCAACCTGTCCACCCATCTCACCGTAGAACGGTGTCCTATCCAGCACCAGGGTAACATTTTGGCCTTTCCCCGCTTTTTCCAGCGGCTGTGCCGTTTCAGAATCGATAATCTGGACAATTTTGGATTTAGTTGAGAGCTCTTCGTATCCCACAAAAATAGTTGGTTTAAGCAAAGAAACTGTTTGAGAGCGTATAGACCCTTCGCCCTTACCGATCGTAAACTTGTGCGTAGCCCTGGCCCGCTCTCGCTGCTTCTCCATTTCTGCTTCGAAACCGTCTCTGTCAATAGAAAGTCCATGCTCCCTGGCGATCTCAGCACTTAACTCAAATGGAAAACCATAAGTATCCCAGAACTTAAACACTTCTTCGCTAAGAAGACAGTCTCTTTTCCCTGACTTCGCTTCTGCAATTGCACTTTCACACAGGTTGATACCGGCATCAAGAGTGTCATTGAATTTCTCTTCTTCATTTATTATTATGTCAAATATCAGCTTCTTGTTAGCTTTAAGTTCGGGATACACATGTCCCATCTTATTGATTATGACTTCGGAGATCTCTCCGATAAATGGTCTATCCACACCTAATCTTCTTCCAAGGAAACAGGCACGTCTCAAAATTCTCCGCAGCACATATCCTCTGCCCTCGTTCGATGGTAAAACGCCATCAGCGATTAAGAACGTAATGCCCCTGCTGTGTTCAGCTATGATTTTTATTGATCTGTCTGTATTTTCGTTCTTACCCGTGGACTTGTCCGTGATTTTACCGATCTTCTGAGTAATCGGCGTAAAGAGATCAGTGTCATAGACAGTAGAGCTACCATGGTAAGCAGCAACTATCCGCTCCAAACCCATGCCTGTATCGATATTGGGTTTGGGCAAACGTGTTCTGCTACCATCTCGATCCTGGTTGTATTCCATAAAAACTAAATTCCATATCTCTGAAAACCTATCGCAGCTGCAGGATGGATCGCATTCCGGCTTTCCACACCCGTACTTTTCACCGAAATCGTAATGTATTTCACTGCATGGTCCGCAGGGGCCTGAGTCACCAGCCGGGCCCCAGAAATTATCCTTCTCTCCAAGTCTTACAATTTTGTTCTTGGGGAAGTTGATACTTCTCCATATGTCAAAGGCCTCGTCATCATCCAAAAAGATAGTGACCCATAACTTTTCCGGTGGCAGGTGCAATCTATCAGTAACAAACTCCCATGCCAAGTCAATAGATTCTTTTTTAAAATAATCCCCTACACTGAAATTACCCAGCATCTCAAAGAACGTCAGATGCTTATTATCTCCAACTGAATCAACATCGGTAGTCCTGAAGCATTTCTGGCAGGATGCCAACCTGGGGTTAGGAGGTACAGCTATACCGAGAAAATACGGTTTGATTTGAACCATGCCCGCCGTAGTTAACAGCAAAGTAGGATCGCCGCGCGGTATGAGCGAGGAACTAGGAATTATTTTATGATTCTTCTCGGCGAAGAAATTTAAAAACGAGTCACGGATTTCATTGCTGTTCACTGGTAACCACCTCGCAGCATTTTAGTAAAGTGAAATACGTTAAGTCAATTAATTCACAATGACCAACATTTAATCAAACATTTGTATCGTGCGGTTTTTAACAAGTTAAATAACATATGTTACAATCTTAAAATCGGGGAGACAAGTATGCCTATCTATGAATACTGGTGCAAGAACTGTAAAACCAAAGTTGATATATATCTTCACAGGTTTACGAGTAAGGCTCCGCAATGCCCTGAATGCAAGCAAGACTCGCTCCAGCGTATATTTTCCACCTTTATGGTGCAAAAATCTCATAAAGATGTATATGATAACATTCTATCCGATGGACAGCTAACGAAAGGCCTGATGAACAACGACCCCAAGGCGCTGGCTGAATGGAACAAGCGAATGAGTGGTGGCGAGCCGGTTGCACCCGAATACCAGGAAACCCTTGGACGGATGGAAATGGGCCAGATGCCGACAAGCCCTCTCGAAAGTGAAAGCGCTTCGAATTCTTCGCAAAGTACAGAGGAATAGGATGCCAATTTACGAATATTTATGTAAATCCTGTCAAAAGAAGGTAACTATTTTCCAACGGTTTGTCTCTACGGATACACAACCAAGTTGTCCGGTCTGCGGGGGTACGGGCCTCTCCCGTCTTTTTTCCTGTTTCGCAATTCACAAATCGATCAGTACTATACACGAAGAGAGCGGTGAACCCGGGATAAGCGAGTCGAGAGATTATTATAAGGATCCCCGCAATATCGGTCGGCACCTCGAGAAGCGTTTCAAAAACCTTAATATTGAAATGCCTTCAGAAATACAACAGAGCATTGAAGCGGCCAGAGAAGGCGTGCTTCCAGACTCGTTAAAGGATATCGAAAGTGCATCCCCTGATTCTTCGTATCATTGACGCAAATATAAACCGTATAAGCGAAGGGCTGCGCGTCCTGGAAGATATTGCACGCTTCATAGTTGAAGATACCAGTATCAGCCAAAAGCTCAAAATGGTTCGCCATGATTTAAATCGGTATTCTGCCATTCTTGGTCTGAGCTTAATATCATCCCGTGAATCCGAGGCAGACATCGGCTCAAACTTCGATCTTTCCCGCGAGCATCAAGATTTATCCTCCGTGGTGCAGGCAAACGCGCGGAGGGCACAAGAAGGTATCAGGGTACTCGAAGAGCTGTTTAAATTACCAGATCTTAATAAGTTATTAACGACAGATGATCTACGAAAGGCAAGATTCCAAGCTTATTCACTGGAAAGGGAATTGTTAGCAAAGCTATCTCGAAAGGAGAAACTCAGACAATTAACAGGTGTTTATTTAATAATTGATCTTCAAAATGAGAGCTACAGGGATATAAATTTACTTGTTTCGGGAGCACTTGGAGGCGGTGCAAAAGCAATAGGTATACGGGGCCAATTTCCTAATAACAGTAAAATCAATATATTAGACCTTTATAAAAATATAAAAACTCAGTGTGCACTAAACAGCGCGCTTTTTATTCTGCATGATCAGCTTGACCTGGCACTAGCTTGCCATCCAAATTGCCTTTGTATAGAAAACATAAAGACTCCGGTGAATGTATTACGAAAAAGAATGGCTCTTAATACTTTAATTGGCCGACGTGCGGAGACAATTAAATTAATTACAAGATTTATCAGCGAGGGAGTGGATTTTGTATTTTTTTCAAATGAAGAACGAATAGCATGCCGCAATTCTGTTAAAAAGATAGATAAATTCAATTTGATTTCACAATATTGTGTACAGGTTTCGCTAGTATTAATGAGCACGGTAAAATTAGAGAACCTTAGTGGTATTATGAGCGCCGGTGTTAGATGCATAGCGATTGATAGCAGCCAGATATCACATGATAATATTAGAGATGACATTAAAAGATTGGTGAATAAAATTGAGAAGGAAAGAAAAAAGCTCGAAAAAACTGGAAAAAATATCAGGATGACTTAAATAGACTGATGATAAGCATTTCTAATGACACAGATCAGCAAATCAGCCCAGCGCAATTGTTGAAAACCGGGTTATCAAGGTTGTCAGATAAAAAACAACGTTGATTTTGGTTATTGTTGGGTAATGTATCCTAAGATATTAAGTTACAGTTAACCCCCCGGAAATTGCAGGTAGAACAAACAAAACATCGCCTGCATTTACCGGTGCTTGTACACCATTTGCATTCCGGCCGGTAAAAGCAGGGTTAAGAGCTGAGGTCATTTAGTTAAAACGAAATTAGGTATTTAAATAAGGCCAACGCGCAGTTATATAAAGTATATAGGCACTTTTCAGCAGTCATGCTGACAATGTCCGATATAAATTAATAATAAAAGTGAGGTATACGTGGCTAACAAGACTGTGTTTCATACCAGGCTATGCGATATGTTTGATATCGAGTTTCCCATCTTACTTGCTGGCATGGGCGGCTTGGCAGGTGAGGGTTCTTCGTCAAAGCCAAAACTCGTGGCTGCTGTGTCTAACGCTGGTGGCATGGGTGTTCTTGGTGCAACTGCTTTGCCCCTGGATGAATTACGTACACAGATAAGGGAAATTAAAAAACTGACAAATAAACCTTTTGGTGTTGATATATTACTGCCAGGTGATCTTACTTATGCCCCCCCTGAAGGTATGTCTCTATCTCAAATGAAGAAACAATTCGTACCAAAGGAAAATATTGATTTTATTGAGAAGCTACGAGTAGATTACGGCTTACCTGTAGTTGAGAGTGAGACAGAATATGTCCTGACTGAAGAGCATTCGAAAAAGCAAATTGCACTTTTGATTGAAGAGAAAGTGCCTCTTTTTTGTACAGGCCTTGGGCTACCAGATTGGTTGGTACCCATGGCTCATGAGGGAGGTATGAAAGTATTGGGATTGGCTGGAAATGTCAAGGCAGCACTACGTCATAATAAATCTGGTGCCGATATTATTGTGGCACAAGGACACGAAGCCGGAGGCCATACTGGTAGAATAGGCACCTTTGCGCTAGTTCCACAGGTCGTAGACGCCGTAACACCTACGCCGGTTTTGGCTGCTGGCGGTATAGGTGACGGCAGAGGACTGGTTGCAGCACTGGCACTGGGTGCTATTGGAGTCTGGGTGGGAACTGCTTTCCTATTTGCTGATGAGGCAAATGTTAGAAATGGGCATCGCGAGATGATTTTAAAGGCTACGGAAGAGGACACGGTAATTAGCAGGGTATGGTCTGGCAAACCACTCAGGCAGCTAAAGAATCCAATACAGGAGGCATTCGATAAGTCAGGTTTGCGTCCCCTATCTTTTGCAGTGCAGTTACTCCTTATGGACGATTTTATTAACAGCATAGCCAAAGCAGGAAGGGACGACCTTCTTTGCCTGCCGACGGGTCAAATAGTAGGCATGCTGAAGGAAAAAAGGCCAGCCAGGGAAATATTAAATGAGATGGTAGATGGCGCAGCCAAACTTTGGAATGAGACTCTACCACGAAAAATAAAGGCAAAGTGACATCAGGTTATTGCATAAAACAATCGCTTTTTTGGGGGGTAAATTATTCGTAATTGCAGGTTGAAGTAAATAAGGCTTAATATTAATTAATTGATTTAAGATGAATGGGGATTGTGATGGTTTGTGAAGATAGGACTAAGCTAAGATTAAAGGCTCTCAATCTAAATTTTGGTGGGGTGCAGGCGCTTATCGACTTAAACATCGAAATCAGCGGGATCTTCGCCTTCCAGGTGCAGAGCCACCGCCTCTTTGAGATTTGCAATAGTCTCGTCCAACGTTTTTCCCCGGGTTACCACTGCTATCTCATGACACTCTGCAACATAATAGTTGTCACCTTTATAAATGAAAGCCTTTATCGAGCGACGCATTGCCTTACTCCTGATACCTTGCGATCCATCTCAAAGTGATTCAATATAAATGATCTACTTATAATTCTAAATTGTAATCAATCTTCGCTGAGTACTCACCTTGACAACAAATTTACGGGTTTGCTAACTTTAATGAATCGCAACGAATCCTGTGCCGTCATTTATATATCAATTCGGGCATAGAGGGGTTGAGTCATTCTGTGAATGGCATACATGAAAAACATTGACACTATTACCCCTGAGGAATGCAGCCGTATACGGGGGATACTGTTCGATATCGACGATACCTTCACCCTTGATGGCAGGATCATACCCCAGGCCTTCGGCGCGCTCTGGGAGTTGCATGAACAGGGCTTTATTTTAGTGCCCCTCACCGGCCGCCCCGCAGGCTGGTGTGATCATATTGCCCGCATGTGGCCCGTAGATGGTATCGTTGGCGAAAACGGTGCCTTCTATTATTATTACGACCAGGGCACACACAAGCTCCGCCAACGGTACGTATTCAGCCCGGAAAAGACTGCACGCAAACGAAGAGAGTTAGAAACTATTAAGCGCGAGATCCTGCGGAGAGTGCCCCGTGCTAAGGTATCGGCCGATCAACCGTTTCGACTCTTTGATATGGCCATAGATTACCGGGAAGACATTGCGCCGCTCAGCGAGGCGGAGATTCAGGAGATCTGCCGGGTTTTCTCCGATCACGATGCCACATATAAGATCAGTTCCATCCATGTGAACGGGTGGTTCGGCGAGTATAATAAGCTATCCACCGCCAGGCTCTTCCTCGAAGAGCGCCTGTCGATCCCCTGGGATGAAGCAGTACGTACTTTCCTTTTCGTCGGGGACTCACCAAACGATGAGCCCATGTTCCAGGCCATGAGCCTCACGGTGGGGGTTGCCAATATACAGGATTTCGCCGGGGCTATGAAGCATCTTCCAACATATATAACTAATAACAGCGGCGGGCTTGGTTTTGCCGAAATGGCCCGCAAGATCCTCAAATCAAAGAGAAAATAGCAGAGGAGCAAATCCGTGAACAAGAAACCGAAGGTATCAATTGTTAAAGGGAAGTTCCCTCCGGATAAGCCGGAGATCGAGCGCATGTTGCGTGAGGCCATCGACCTGGTCGGCGGTCTATCGGGAAAGATCAGGCCGGGCGACCATGTGGTGCTCAAACCTAATCTCTTTGCCCCCTACCCGCCGCCTATCTCAGTGGACCGTCGCGTTGTCGCAAGCATGGTGAAACTCGTGCGGGAAGCGGGCGCGAAACGTGTGACTGTGATCGAGGGTGTAAGCGTGGGTACCCTCATCAAGCGTGTGCGGCCGGCAACGACCTCCTGCGGCATGGCACGGGGCTTCAAAACGGCGGAGATCATGCAGCTGCTGGGTATCAAACGGGCGGTCGAGGAGGCAGGCGGCGAGGTAGTTGGTGTGGAGGATGCAGAAAAGACGGAAGTGGATATACAAGGCGGTATAGCGCTGCATCGAGTCAACTACCCCAGGGTCGTTCTGGAAGCGGACTGCTTTATAAACATCCCTGCTATGAAGACGCATACCATGACCGTGGTGACTCTATCCATAAAGAACCTCCAGGGATTGCTCGATGAAAAGGGCAGATACTTCTCGCACCGGGATGATCTCTTCCAGCATATGGTAGATATCAGCAAGATCAGAAAGCCTGATCTTATCATACTCGACGGCCTGCTGGCCATGGAAGGTATGGGCGCCGGCGAGGCCGGCAACCCCGTGGAGATGGGCCTTATTATGGCCAGCACCGACACCGTCGCCCTGGATGCAATAGCCTCGATATGCATGGGCATAGACAACCCCATGGTGGTAAGCACTACACGGTTAGCCTCCCACGACGGGCTCGGTACCGGTAACCCAAACCTGATTGAAGTCGTCGGTACACCCGTAGCAGAAGTGCAGAAGAAGTTCCAGCTACCGCTTACATTCACCCTGCCCTACGATAGTCTGGTGACGGGCGTATATCCCAATATCGACGTGTATATCGGAGGCGCCTGCCCGACCTGCTGGCTCATGGCGGCCCTGGCGGAAATGTATCTCGGTAAAATACCGCAGCGATTCTCGCTGATCGTCGGCGTCGACCCCAAGATACCGCCGCAGCTGAGGACCGATCTGGCGCATACTTTCTTCCTGGGAGAGTGCGCGCTTGCCACCGGAGGTGACCTTCGAGAGCTCAGAAACGCCATGCAGCTCGCTGGATACGACAGGTTCCTCGGCGGTTGCCCGCCGTACGAACAGAGCCTTTTGAAGCTGGAGGAAATCCTTATCGGGATGGGATATCTTAACGCAGATGAGCTGATCGATAAGGCCAGAAAACACAGGGATACATTTTTCAACTATTACCGTGCTTACGACCCTACGTGGGAACCTGAATACGCGTGAAGAACGGAGGTGTGTATGGCAGAGAAGAATTACGTGATCGCAATTGATTCCGGGACGCAGAGCGTGCGGGCTTTGATTTTCGACAGGGAAGGAAAACAGGTGGCCATCGAGCAGGCCGAGCACGAACCTTATTTTTCACTGCATCCCGCATGGGCGGAGCAGCGCTCCGAGGACTTCTGGACCAAACTATGCTATTGCACAAAAGGAGTTATGTCCAAAGCTGGAATCCCCCATCAGGAGATCGCCGGATTGGGGATCACCACCCAGCGCTCAGCTTCATTCCCCGTTGACCGGGAAGGTAATCCCCTGCGCCCCGCAATTATCTGGCTCGATCAGCGAGTTACTGAAAATCCACCGCCTATAAGCCTGAAAGCACGGATGATGTTTAAGGCGATTGGACTGGCGGATGCCATGGACAAAGCGCATCGGGAATCCAAATTCCTCTGGATCCGCCAGTATGAGCCTGAAATCTACAAGCGTACGTACAAGTTCCTGCAAATCTCCGGGTGGCTGGTAAAAAAGATCACCGGAGAATTCAAGGATTCAGTGGGGATGATGGTTGGCGCCTGGCCCATGGATTATAAAAATCTGAAGTGGCACCCGCTGGAGGTCGCATATGAAACCCTTGCCGTGCAAAAAGACCACTGCGTGGACCTCTATCCCCCGGATACGGTGCTGGGGCATGTCACGAAAAAAGCTTCGGAGGAGACCGGCCTTCCCGAGGGATTGCCCGTCGTGGTGGGTGCGGGGGACAAGCAGTCGGAACTTCTAGGCGCCGGCGCTATCGACCCATCCGTCGGCGTAATCAGCTACGGCACCGCGACCTGCATGCAGACCATTACCTACAAGTACATAGCAGAAAAGGACATGAAGTTCTACACTTGGCCGTCGGCCCTGCCCAATGCCTGGAACATCGAGATGTTTATCTATAGAGGATTCTGGATGGTGACATGGTTCAAGCAGGAGTTCGGCCACAGGGAAGCCATCGAGGCCAGGCAACGCGGTTTGGAACCCGAAGTAGTTTTCGATGAAACCATCAGGGATATACCTCCCGGCTCCATGGGGCTCATGCTTCAACCTCACTGGACGCCCATGATCTATGACAAGTATGCCAAGGGCTCCATAATCGGCTTCGGCGATGTACACAACAGGGCACATATCTACCGGGCGATCCTGGAGGGCATAGGTTACGAACTGAAACGCCTGTATGATATCGCCCGTAAGAAGACGGGCATCCCGCTAAAGGAGATCCGCGTGGGCGGCGGCGGCTCCAAGAGCGATGTGGCCGTTCAAATCGCAGCCGACATGTTTAACCTGCCTGTTTCACGTATGGGCACAGCGGAAACCTGCGCGCTCGGCGCGGCCATAGACGCAGCAGTAGGCACCGGCATGTTCTCCTCGTTTAAAGAAGCTGTTGATTCCATGGTGAAGAAAGGCCGCACCTTTACACCAGACCCAGGAAACCACCGCATTTACCAGAGCCTGTATAAAGACGTATATCTGCAGACTTATAGGGCACTGGAACCACTATACCGCAAGATCGCCAAGATAACGGGATATCCCGCTCTGCATTAGCTGGCCGTGTATCGAAAAGAGATGGTTGTGCTACCTGCGAGTAGAACCAAAACTAAAAAAGCTAAGATAATTGGTTTCTGATCTATCAGACCCTCCAGTTTTTAGTTTGATGGGTAAATCCGGTAATCTCCCCATTTCTCCCAGGTTCGGTAGCTGGTACGGAAATCCCTCTGCGATTTGAGAACTCTGGCAAAGAATGCGTCGTTTGCAGCCAGGTTGTCACATAATCTGTCGGTTATGCCGGTTATATTCTTCATACTTTGCTCGCCAAGTACAAATATTTGTATGCCGCCCTTTTCGTATTTTTGTAAATAGACGGGGTTCAGCCCCTCGATACGGGCAACGTAATCCACCATCCCGACTTCTTTGCAGGCTGACTCCAGTATCGCCTTGAGATCATCGGGTAATTTATTCCAGGCATCCTTATTGACCAGAGTATCATACATTCCGGACGGCTGATGCCATGAAGGCAGTGTAACATATGGAGCTATAGAGTTATCGAAGCCCAGGTTCCAGTCCACTGCCGGGGTATTGAACTCAAATCCATCTATTTCCCCCTTTTTCAAAGCCTCTTTGATCTCTCCCTGCGGCAATACCACCGGAGTCGCCCCCAGTTCTTTAAGCACATCCGCCCCGATTCCTACAGTCCTGATTTTCATGCCTTTGAAATCATCGGCGCTGCGCACGGGCTTTCTGGTGAAAAATCCAAATTCCGGGCCGTTCAGCGCGCCGGGCAAAGGCACGATATTGTATTTCCCGTACAGTTCACGCCACATCTCTATGCCCTGCGAAGGGCCATACAGCCAGACAGCCCATTCCTGCAGCGTCATCATATTCGGAATCGAACTGAAAAGCACAAAACCGGGCTCCTTGTCACGCCAGTAGCCGGACCATGAATGGCCGCATTCAACCTTTCCCTTGCTCACGGCATCAAAAACATCGAACGCGCCCATTAATTCACCTGCGGGATAGGGCTCGATGATAAGGCGCCCGCCGCTGAGCTTTGCCACCCTCTGGCATATTGCCTTTGCACCCTCTACATAAAGAAGGTCTTCACTGGTCCAGCATGTAGCCATGCGCCACTTGAAGGTCTGAGGCGTGGTGTTACTCGTATTGCAGGCTGAGAACAGGATACCCGGGAGTACAACAAAGATAATCCCAAGGAGGAATAGCCGGTGCTTTGAAAAACCCTTCATTTTCGATAACCTCCAATCTCTAACCTCTTAGCCTTTTTTTGTAAGATGCATGTGCGGGTTATTCTCTTGCCGCCTCGTGATTGGTGTCCCATTTTTACATAGCATCAGTGGAATGTCCAGAATATTTGGAAGGGCAAAGCTGATTTGAACCGCTGCCGAAACGGCAGTAAGATTAATCGAATAAAAATAGGTCGGAATCCCGGATTCTCAGCCACTAAAGACTCCGATAGAACGCTTAGATCAGGGTCTCCGGAATCATCCTTCGGGTGCATGGGATTGACAGCTAAATATGAAACTAAATAAACTTACTCCTGCTGAGGAAAGGATAATTGTTCATAAGGGAACGGAGCCACCGTTCAGTGGCGAGTATGACAAGTTGTTCGAAAAAGGGGCCTATATTTGCCGAAGATGCAATACCCCGCTGTATGAATCCAGCAGCAAATTTAACTCTGGCTGCGGTTGGCCCAGCTTTGACCAGGAAATTCCGGGCAGGGTCAGACACATGCCAGACCCCGATGATATCAGGACAGAAATTATCTGCGCTACCTGCGGGGCCCATTTGGGCCACGTTTTTAAAGGCGAGGGACTCACTCCAAAAAATACCAGGCATTGTGTAAACTCTCTATCTCTCCGTTTTATCCCTGAGAAACATGGAGACTAGTATGGAAACCGCCATTTTCGGTGGCGGCTGTTTTTGGTGCAACGAGGCGATTTTTTCCAGTCTCAAGGGTGTAATAAAAGTTACACCTGGCTATGCCGGTGGTAGAACGACCAAACCGACCTACCGGCAGGTATGCAACGGTATGACCGGCCATGCCGAAGTCATTAAAATTGAGTATGATCCGGCTGCTATTAGTTTTAATGACCTATTGGAGGTCTTTTTTTATACTCATGATCCGACTACTCCAAACCGTCAGGGTAATGATATCGGTGAACAATATCGTTCCCTTATTTTGTACCGGAACCAGAAACAAAAGGAATTGGCTGAACAGTTTATCAACCAGTTGAACGCCAACAAGGAATTTGAATACCCCATCGTTACTGAGATAAAACCCTTGACTGAATTTTATGAAGCTGAAGACTATCATCAACGCTATTATCACAATAATAGCAGTCAACCATACTGCCGGATGACCATCGCGCCTAAACTGGCTAAGTTTAAGACCAGGTTCAATAATTCCCTGAAGTCTCCTTGAGACAGTGACACCCGGGATCATTCTTACTCGCCATCCAAACGGAACACAATGTTTGACAATAATGACGGCAGGCCATTTATTTAGAATTTCATTAATATAGCCTTGAGGGGAATTGACTCCTCGATCAAAGTGCGATGGTTGCCCTACAGGCAAGTATGTTAAAATTAGCCAAGTAAGTAAACGGAGAATCTGTCTGAAAAGCAGGCTGCCGCAGATAGGAATCCGGTTAGTACCGATATATTGACAACCGCAAGGGAAAAGACAACTTAATCCGGAAAGAGAGGTGACGGATGGCCGATTATAATGTGATCGTTATTGGGGCAGGTATCGGCGGACTGGGCATAGGAGCCCTCATGGCGAAGCAGGGACGTACGGTTCTGCTCCTGGAGCAAAGTGAACGAGTAGGTGGATGCTGTTCCACTTTTGAAAAAAGTGGCTACCATTTCGACCTGGGAGCATCCATCATCGAAGATGCCCAGGTCATCGATTGGTGCTTTCAGCGACTGGGCACGTCGCTGCGAAACGAGGTAGATTTGGTGGCCCCTGATCCTACGTTCACAGTTCTTCTGAAAGACGGGACAAAAATGAAATATCCCGTCTCTATCGATGAATCGGCACAGGAAATAGGCAAAGTTTCACCTGAAGACGTAAAAGGCTGGTATGCCTTCTGCAAGTACATGAAGGAGTTTAATGACGCCGCGGTCGGCGGTTTCTTTGTGAAGCCGGCAAACACCTTATGGGATATTATCAAGATGTTTGCCCAGACACCGAAAATGCTCAAATATATGCCACTATTTAACGGGAGTTACCAGAATGTACTGAAAAAGTTTTTTAAGGATGACAGGATCCGTGAGTCAATATCATATCAGTGTTTTTACGCAGGTCTGCCCCCGGAGATACTCCCGGGTTTGTACGCGGTAATTCCCTACTCCGAACACGAGGGGATATACTACAGCAAAGGGGGTATGATCGCCATACCCGCCGCCCTACGGAGGGTCGGCGAAAAGCTCGGCATGAAGGTCCAGCTGAACAAGCTTGTCAAACGTGTTATCGTCAAAGACCGCAGGGCGATGGGGGTAGTACTGGCGGATGGCACCGAGATTACTGCGGACCTGGTGATATCTGATATCAACGCTAAGACGCTGTATCTTGAAATGGTTGGAGAGGAACACCTATCACGGCTGGTGCGCACCGGTGTCAAAAGCTACGAATATTCCATGGCAACTCCAACGATTTATATGGGTGTGGATTACGAACCGCCGCTGGAATCACACCATACCCTTGCCACAATTCCAATGGAGGAGATGAATAAATACTGGTGGGACGATTATGAAGCGGGCCGTTATCCGGTAGAACAATTTGGCATCATCAGCTGGACCACCCACTCCGATCCCGATCTGGCACCCAAAGGGCACAATATCGTAACCCTGACCCTTGGACCAGGCCCTTATAAACTTGATGGGACCACCTGGGAAAAAGAAAAAGCAGGCCTAATGGAGAAAATTATAAATTATTACTCACAAAAGTTTGTGCCGGGACTGGCAGACCATGTGAAAGTAGCAGAATTCGCAACTCCAGTAGATTTCGAAAAGAGATTGCTTTCCCCGGAAGGCGCCATTTATGCGCTGAGACAGGATGTACCGCACTCAATATGTTTCCGCCCCGCGGCTAAATCCAAATCTATCAAAGGACTATACCTGGTGGGGGCTTCCACACATCCGGGCGGCGGTATCCCGGTGGTGATTTCCTCGGCCATGAACGCTGCCGATTTGATAGAAAAATACGAAAAATAAGGCGGTACGTAAAGATGGAGATAAAGACGAAGACACAGAAAAAGAAAAAACGAGCCGGCTTTTTTAGAAATATATTGAGACAGATTAAGTATTTAATCCCACGTTACTTTGTTTGATTAACAGTAACGACTTATATCGATCCTTTCACCTGACAGGCTTCCCTACTAATATCACAACATCGCTGATCTCAGGCTTTGAAATAGCAACACGGTCAAGCCGCTCTAATATTGACCTCGAAATTCTTTTCGGCAAGCGTGCGAGCATATCGCCCCACCCCGGCGTGCAGCAGAGAACAGACACCCCCATGACCCTCTCAATTTTCAAATGCGCACCAGCCGCTTTTAAGATTACTTTGTGGTCGAATTTTATTGTATGATCGGGAGGCAACTCCCAGGGTAGACGTTTATACGGGTTCTTGATGCGTAATAGTTTCCTGACTCCAAAAATAATTTTACCGATCTTAAACCCCAGGCTTTCAAAGTTGGCTATGGCAATGATCACACTTCCACCCGGTTTGACGACCGCAGCCATCTGCTGAATTGCCTTTTCGGGATCGGCAAAATGGTCGAGTGCTCCTTTGCAGACCACTTTGTCAACTGAGCCGGGGGAAATCGGCATGCATTCGCCGATTGCACGCAGCAGTGTGGTATTATGGCCATCCCGCTTAATCCATTCTCTGGCGTGTGAGAGCATAACCTGCGAAGGGTCAAAACCTATGACCATAGCACCGGATTTCGATACGTTCACAGCATCGATCGCCCTGCCACAGCCCACATCCAGTATCACCTCGCCCGGCTGAGAAGCTACCACCTCCAGTGTGGCCCGGTTCATCCTGTTGAGAAGGAATTCCACATCCGGCCTGATCCTGTCGGGCAGTACCTCTGTGTCATCCCAGTACAGGTCTATCTTGTTCATTTATTCCAGCATATGGGTGATTATTACCCTTAACCCTATACCTATTAAAATAATACCACCGGCCAGTTGTGCCCACCTGCCCATGAGAGCACTGACCTTCCTGCCCAGCCAGAAGCTGACAGCGGTCACCGCAAAGGCAACCAGACCAATGATGGTGCTGGCAAGCAGTATATTCAGCTTCAGGAAAGCAAAGGACAGCCCCACGGCAAGGGCGTCTATGCTGGTAGCCAGCGATAATGTCAGCAGAGTCCCCCATTTGCTTATATCCGTGCTCTCCGACTCGGTCTGGCCGTGAATGAATTCCCAGATCATCCTGCCTCCCACGAATGCCAGCAGAGCAAAGGCTATCCAGTGATCGTAATTCGCGACGAACTGAACGATAGTTTGACCTGCAAGCCAGCCCACCAGCGGCATGCCGAACTGGAAAAAGCCGAAGGCAAGCGCCACCCTTAGCACATGGCTCCAGGAGAAAGCCCGCCCGGAAGCGCCTATCCCCAGGGCAACAGCAAAACAATCTGCGGAAAGGCCGAAAGCTATTAACACGACCGAAAGAAAATCAGCTAGATCC
>Ga0163209_1000532_pt1 | contig 16671 bp, 12 predicted proteins | sample Kivu_160m_FD_113538 | JGI IMG/M metagenome (GOLD analysis project Ga0163209, IMG submission 113538) | Freshwater microbial communities from Lake Kivu, Western Province, Rwanda to study Microbial Dark Matter (Phase II) - Kivu_160m | ecosystem: Environmental > Aquatic > Freshwater > Lake ...
CTCGTGAACAGGCTCAGGCGGGGGGGGCGGGGAGAATTCGAAAGGCTCCGTCATCATAGATTCCTCTTCCACCCTGATCCTTCCTCCAATTTCTTCAAAGGCTTTCACGTATTTCTCCATCTCTCCCTGCGAGCAGCCCTTTTTTACGACGATAGGAACCCTTTGGAGCAAACGTTCAGCCTTCTCAGGAGAAAGATTGAACTTTTTCTTAAGCCCCTCAATTAAACGAGCTTCCTCCTCTGGCCCAGCCACAGCCATACCTAAGAAGATCACCTTATACACTGCCACTCCCTACCTCCTTCTCTGAAACGTATGAACCTCTCTGCCCCAAAGAGCGGAGACTCTCAGAAATGAAAAAATATCTTGTGCCTGCTCAGCAAGGCTTACTGAGTGCATCGCCTGTCGAGATTGAAAGATAGTTATCATATTTGGTCTAAAACTACAAGAATTATTTATTTGCAATTCAGACACTGGACTTCAGACTATAGACAACAGACCTTTCCAGATAGGAAATTAACCCTTGCAGGTTCATACACCGTCTCTATCTTTTATCTTGGTGTAACCTCTGGCCATTTCCTCCCCTTAAGTCTGATGTCTGGAGTCGATGGTCTAATGTCTGAATCACCGCTATTTACAAAATGAGTGGACAGGAGAAATGGATAACTCATCATCCGGGATCGCCAGGCCATTTGACTAAATTTTTTCTTCGTATATAATACCCCTTGACAACTCTTTCATCTCCCCAAATGAGGAAGAGGTTTCGCTTTTGAGATGAGATTCATGGTGCTTCTTGGTTGCCAATTTACGAGATGATCTAAGGAGAGAATACAATGAAAACGAGAATGACTGAAATTTTGGGGATCAAGCATCCCATTATGCTCGCAGGGATGGCCTTTGTGAGTTTACCAAGACTCGTGGCCGCAGTTTCGAATGCCGGGGGTATGGGTATGCTGAATTCCGTCGCCTATGCACCCAGCCAGGTCAGAGATGTGATCAAACAGGTAAAATCCCTAACGGATAAGCCTTTTGGGATAAATGCCACCCTGATATTTCCCAATGCGAGAGAAAATATTGAGATCGCTCTCGAAGAAAAAGTCCCAATTATAAACTATGCGTTGGGGAAAGGAGACTGGATCATTAAAGCCGTCCATGGATATGGAGGGAGGGTTTTGGCAACGGTGGCCATAGAGAGACATGCGCGTCGAGCAGAGATGGATGGAGCAGATGCCCTGGTGGTGACGGGTCACGAGGCAGCAGCCCATGGAGCAGATGTGGGCACATTAGTATTAATCCCCTTGATCGCCCGTCAAACAAAACTTCCCATCATCGCGGCCGGTGGTTTTTGCGAAGGAAGGGGATTGGCAGCCGCTTTGGTCTTGGGAGCGGATGGGATCTCCATGGGAACCCGGTTCATGTTGACCCAGGAATGCGAAATGCACGAAAAAACAAAGGAGCTTTCCTTGAAGGCAACCGCGGAAGATACCATCTGCTCTGATAAAATCGATGGTTTGCCTGGAAGATGGCTTAAGAATCCGGCAGCGATGAAGATGGCAGAAGGGAGGCCCTCAATCCTTCAGGCACTCTCCAGCGCCCTGCGCATTAAAAAAATGATCGATGTCCCCTTCTTTAAGCTCTTCTTGGGGGGCCTCAAACAGCGAGGGGTTCAGGACCTCGCTCGCCAGGCCCTTAGCCTCAAAGGCCTGGAGGTGGCTATTGACAACGGCGATTTAGAAAATGGAGTGTTGCCCATGAGCCAAGCCATCGGTTTGATCAAAGATTTGCCTACTTGCAAAGAAGTGATTGAGCGAACCGTTGCAGAAGCTGAGGAATGGGTGAGGACGGTAAGGGGAAATTTTATTTCCTGAGGACAGCAACGTTAAAAAAGAATTCCATACTGAGCCACTGTCGTGGACGATGGGACTCCCACCCGTAATTCTTAGAACCCCCCGTTTAACTGAAACCATGAACCTTTGAATGCTGTTTGGAGGGACAATATGATCCGACGCAATTTAGAACATCCTGAAGTGAAAGCTACGCGTTACCAAGCCCACGGTGGGGGCATAGCGCACATGATTCTGGATACCCGCCACCTGCAAACCCTGATGTTCCTCGCCCACGCCTCCTTGGCCCCAGGGAAAACGCTCATTGGCCACACAGATCCCATGGAAGAAATCTACATTATCCAGAGAGGGCGTGGCCGCATGCAGGTAGACAATGAGGATCATGACGTTCTACCCGGGGATGCGATACACATTCCCATCGGTCTTTTCCATGAGTTAACCAATATCGGAGAGGAGGAACTCACCCTGCTGGTGGTTGCTGGGCTTATTCCTGCATAGAATACGGACGGACAACCTTCACTCCTCTCTCCGGTGGGGAAAGGGCGAGGGGTCTATCTGACGTTTGCCATTAGAATCTGTTTAGAATTTGGCCTCTCTGCGGCAATTACGGATTTGATGACTGGAATTGAGCTGAATGAAGAGGATCAGTTTTTCTTTCTTTCTTTAAGGAGGGCCGTCTCTTTTTTGAATGCCTTAAGTTCCTCGAGAAATCCCCACTTCCCCATGATCCAAATGGTTCGCCCCTCAACATCCATCTTCTTAAATTGATTGGCTTCAGAATTGGGTAGCATCTCAAGGATTTGACTGATGACTTGGCTGTCCGAAGAAAACAAGCGGGCAACTTCATAAGCAATCAGCCCCATGTTCGCCTTCCGATTATTTGAAAAAGATTTTTGAATTAAAACAATTCGGACAGGAATGTCTTCCCGAGAACCCTTCCCTCCAGAAGCCCCTGTTTGATCCACAGGATGTCTTACCTTGACTTCCCCCACGCGCATCCAATCCAAAGTGGAAGCGGAGACTCTAACCGTGATGGTATGAGAAAATGCGTCTTGGGGAAGTTCATAAAATAAAAGAAGGGTTTTAAAGAGACATGCTCCCAGAGGTGAGCTGTAGGTTTTGTTCAGAAACTCAAGGAGGCACGATCCGACTTCGTTGGAAAGGACCTGTGAGAGGTCTATAATTTGAGTGATCATCTCCTGCTTTCTCAGTTCATCCTTTTCCTTATCCTCTTCGATGGACAGTTGAGCATACTTCTCTTCCACGGATTGTTTACTATGGCGCAGGCAATCTCGGAACTGCTGACAGTCTCGGCACTCAGGCTTTGTTTGGATCATGGTGAGTCCGCTTGGAAGCACCACTTCTTTTATTGAACCGAAACATTCCTTTCTTTCCAACAGACCCCTCCTCTATTTACCCCGTTGGATAGTAAACATCCTACGGGGTTTATGCCGGGGATGTTATAAATAGAAACCCTCCGCTCCTTGTAAAGGCGGGGGCAAAGCCCCACCTCTCTAACGGGGTCGGGGTGATCCTCCCTTCAGTCCCTTTTATATTTCCAGAGCCAAAGGAGGCCAATGACGATCAGAAGGACAGGCAGAAAGTAGGTCTTGATAACTGAAGGAATCGAGATGTGGACAGAATAATACCCTGCCCCCAAGATGAAGACTCCAATGATCGTTGTAACCCAGGCAGGGAGGCTTTTTGTGTTTCGGAAAAGGCCTCCTATCCCAAGGGCAACGACGACCCACGGCCACCCCTCCCTCAGCCCATATCCCGCACCCATTCGATCCAAGAGGACCAGTACTCCCATCACAATCAGGGCTAACGCCAAACCCATCTTCATCCTCCTTTAAAAGAAATCCATATTCAATGGTCCCTGCTCAATGGTCATTGATGAGTCGCCATTAATCATTGATCATTGATCATTGATTATTGTTAATTTTTCATTTCTCTAAAGATCCTTTTCGGAATTTTGCATACATTTTTCTTGAAATTTTCCGAAGGATCATTATATTCTCTTCTTAAATTATACTTTCCATACACCATTTTAAGGAAAAAGGCAATCGACTTGTTGTTGAATCAGATGCTGGACTTAAAATCGCCTTTCCTTTATCATGAAAAATGAAGGAGGGCAATCATTCCATTGGATTTCAATACAACAACAGGGTTCACCACAAAACCTCAAAGGAAAGGAGATTATATGGATCCTAAATTAGTCAAACAGTTTATTCTCTTTCTGATCCTCCTTTTTGGCTGGACCATCATCATCCTATTGGCGGGGCCCAAATAGTTTAAGCTCGGGGTTTTGAGCCTGGAGTTCGGAGCATTGCACCTGAGTGCTCCGAACGGATCACTCCGAACTAAAAAGAAAGGGGTGACTTTATGTTAAAAAAGAAAACTCTTTTCATTTTAGTCTTCTCCTTTTCGTCTCTCATTTTTTGTCTATCCTTTGCCTCTTCCAAGAAAGAAACCATCCCTAAAGGGGAAGCCTCTTGTTACCAGTGCCACGAAGAGATCAAATCACTCAAGGTGGGCAATCGGCATGCTTCTCTACCCTGTGCAAATTGCCATAGCAAACTTGCAGAGCATCTCAAAGACCCGGAAAAAATCCCTGAGACGAATTTAGAATTATCTCTTTGCGGTGGCTGCCATCGATTTCAATATGGGACCTTTACGTCGGTCAATCTGAAATCAAGGGCAAAGGTCGAGAAGGCCACGACGACAAGCCGATCTCCGACTTTTGACAAATTGATGACACCCCACGGCTTCACAAAGGAACATGATGAACCCAGATCTCACGTCTTCATGCTCACCGACCACCTCTTAGTGGACAGAGCCTATGGAGGAAGGTTCCAACTAAAAAGCTGGAAAGAGGTTACAAATCCAGGGAAAGCTTGGGATGTATTGGTCGATACGGGAAGAGAGTTGCCTCAGACAGCAAGGGCAGGGAATACGGTCTGCCTGACTTGCAAGACCACCGATATCATTTTGAAGTGGCCTTATAGGGGTGATCCACATCCTGCAACAGATTTGAAGAGGGGAGGAAACCCCGGAGCGATCTACCTGGTCAAGAAGTACCTCAAGAATCCAATGGGTTGTATTCATTGCCATGATCCCCATGCAGCAAAACCAAGGTTGGTGCGAGACGCCTTAATTCAGACTATTGTGGATCGGAAGGAAGGAACCTACCCCTATGACAAAGAGAAGAGTAAAAAAGTGACGGTGACAAAGATAGAATTTCAACGAAGTGATAAACCCTTCAGAGCGATCGGAATCCTTAACAAGCCAGATTCCACTCTTCTTTGCGCTCAATGCCATGTGGAGTATACCTGCAATCCTGGTTTTGATCCAAAGACCGACGTGGCCATCGGCATGGACGATCAAAGAACCAACTACTTTCCATGGGTGAATGTGTTTGACGTCCAGAGAAGATATGCAGAAATCGGCTTCAAGGATTTTAAGCATGGTGTCACAGGGGCACCTTTGACGAAACTTCAACACCCGGAGACCGAGACTTTCTGGGGGAGCAGGCATGAGCAGGCGGGAGTAGAATGCAAGGATTGCCATATGCCCAAGGTTAAAGATAAAAGTGGGAAAATCTATACCTTCCACGGGCAGAGAAGTGCCAGATACATGCTCAGAGATACCTGTGTCCGTTGTCACTCCTATTGGTCTCAGGAGGAAGCCGAGTATCAGGTCGATGCTATCCAGAATTACATCCGAGGAAAAATGAGAAAGGCTGAATTCTGGTTGGGGCAATTGATTGAAACTTACACCCGAGCAAAGGACATCGGCGTGAAAGATCAAATGCTGAGAGAGGTGTGGCCATTTCATGACAAGGCCCATATCCTATGGGAGTGGTGGACAACTGAGAACAGCGATGGTTTCCACAATGCTGAACAGGCAAGGGAATCATTGGCCCAGTCCATCAATGCCTCCCAGGAGGGAATCAAACTCTTAGAGAAGGCGATCGAAGAGAGAAGGAAATAATTCCCCCCATTTCCCTCTCCCCTTGGAGACTGTGTCGTAATGATGAGGGACGGTAGATTTCGGAGGAACAGGCAGTCAGATTCTTCAGATTTAGAATGCGGTCGTTTTAAGTTATGGGTAATGGGCCTTCTTAGAAATGCGATTCTTTTCATGGGTTTGGCACCCCAATGCTAAGCAATGAGAGGTTTCCGCTCTAAATCTTCATCACCCGACCGCCTGTTCCGTTTCGGAAAAATGATAGCTTCTGGTTGATTGCGACACAGTCTCCTGGGGGAGAGGATTAAGGTGAGGGGTATAGAGGTTAAGGTTAAGGTTAAGGCTAAGGTTAAGGCTAAGGCTAAGGTTAAGGCTAAGGTTGACGTTTGGGAATTGATAACCCATTAAAAATGTGATAAGAATTAGGGCACAATAGGTGCCGGACACGCAAAACGGTCACGCCTGCCTGCGGTAGGCAGGGACACGTTATTCTTTAAAATACGCCCACGTAGCTCAAAGGTAGAGCTGCTGATTTGTAATCAGCGGGTTGGCGGTTCAAATCCGTCCGTGGGCTCCAATCATATATCAATGAGAGCAAAAGAAGTTGCTCGTTCGGGTCAGTCCCTTTTTTGTCCCATTGATCCAAAGTCTCTCTCCCTTGAACGGCAACCTCATTCTTCACCAATAGATCGATTCAACAGGGTCAACGATGTGATATAACCATCATGTCTTTCAAAATTAAGAGTTCCCAGAAGCGCACTCGATCATCACTGGCCTCAAAAAATCTCCAGCCATGAAGAAAAAAAATAGGAATCCCCTGGTCCTCGCAAAGCTGTATTGGTCCTATATGGGGGTATTGTTTTTTGGAATTCTGTTGGGAAGCTTGACAGCTTACTATTTTGTTTCGTTAGGTCTCCATTTCCCCGGAGAACTCCAAGCTGCCAGAAAGCTCGGAATCATCAGCCTCACCATTCTCCATGGATATCCAAAATCAAAGGACATTCTGGCATATATCTCATTAATTGGATTCCCTATCATCTTCTCGTTTGCGCTCTGGTTGTTCTGGAAAAGAAAACAAAGCCGAAAGGATTTAGCGGAAATATTCGGATCGACGGAAGAATCTATGGAATTCAAGAACATGAGATGGACCATCTGTTTGTTAATCGTCGTAGCGTGTTACCTTTTCTTTTCCTTCAATATGAACTATCCTCGCTGGATCAGTTATGGATGGGCCCTCTTAGGGGAAGAAGGAGGCCATCTCGCCATTGTCCAAAGTATCCTGTCTGGAGGAGTTTACGGGAGAGATGTCTCATCTCCCTATGGTCCGATGATGACCTATCCCATCGTGTGGTTAATGAAATTATTTGGAACCACCATACTCGTTGCAAGGGTTTATACCTATCTATTGAATTTAATTGCCCACGGTCTTGTCATTTTCTTCCTATACCGGACCCTGAAATCAAAGGTGAGTTTCTTGTTCTCTTCCATGGTCTACCTTGGTGCATTTCCAGTTTTCACCCTCCCAGCGCCTCAATGGTCATATCTGAGGGTGACTCTGGGTTTCTTCCCTCTTTTGCTCGTTTATCTTTATCTTCAAAACGATAAAAAATATCTATTGCCAATGGCTGGAGCCATATTAGGACAAAGCCTCTTATTTAGCCAGGAAGCCGGAATCTGTTCACTCGTCTCTTTGTTTGCCTTGCTTGTGATGAACTACATTGCCCACCGGAATTGGAAGATCTTTATACGGGAATTCACTCTCCTCTTAACAGGATCCTTTATTTCTCTCATGCCGATGTTGCTTTACTTCTATCTCAAAGGGGCCCTCCTCCCATTTTTTACGAACATTTACGAATATCCAAAATATTTCGCCATGGGTTTTGGGGCCCTTCCTTTTCCAAATTTCAGAAGTCTTCTTGCCTCACCCCGGGCAGAAGGAGCATGGCTTGCTTACTGGATCATATTCCTCTACGTTGTTTCTGCGAGCTATCTCATCCCCCGGATCCTTATGGGCCGGCAGGATAAGAACCATTTTCTTAAGGCATCCTTGCTTATATTTGGAATGCTTCTCTTCCGGTCCGCCCTCGGAAGGTCTGATATGCATCACTTCCATTTCGTTTCTCCTCCTGCTTTTCTGCTGGTTTTTCTTTTTGCAGACGACTCGATGAGGAGCATATTAAGGCCTAAGCCACCCTGGTTTAGAATCGCCGATGTGCTACCCTTAGTAGCATTGCTGGCTTCGACTCTATTTCTGTTTACGAGACCAGAGTTGTTAACAAATTATCGCCAAAACTGGCGGCTTTTGGAGGATGGACACAGGATTTCTGATCTTAAAAGAAGCGGTGTGCTGTTTGATCTTCGAACGGCTGAAACCTTGAGAAATATCTACAGCTTTCTTGAAACAAATACGACACCCGGCGAATACACGTATTTCTTTCCCAACGAGGCAGCCTACTATTTTTTGTTCAACAGAAACAATCCTACCAGGTATTTTGGTGCTTATCACGCAGTGACGAGGAAGCAGCGCCGCGAGTTAGTTGGGGATTTGGAGAAAAATAGGCCTAAATATGTAATTTATAGCCTGAAGACTTGGCGTCTCGACTCCATTCTCGAAAACAGACAAGTTCCTGAAGTGTTGGAATATCTTTCCAAACAATATAGGCCCGACACCAACCTGAGTGGAGTATTGATCTTGAAAAGAATGGGATCATGAAAGCGTAAATGACCATCAATAACCGAAATGGAAGATATCTGGGTGACCTAAGCCAGCCTGCTTCATATCGTTTTTACCCCGTTAGAATGCCCGGCATTAATGCCAGGGATGTTATAAGATGTTATAAATAGAAAGCATCAGCTCCTTGTGAAAGCGAGGTCAAAGCCCCACCTTTCTAACGGGGTTTACTAATTCAGCAATGGCTTTTCCCAACTCCTCAGTGGTGGCATGACCTCCCAAATCAGGAGTCCTTATATCCTTTTCTGCAATGACCGCTTCGATGGCCTCTTCAACCACTTTTGCCGCCTCGGGGTAACCCAGATGTTCAAGCATCATTGCCCCAGACCATATCTGCCCAATGGGATTAGCGATACCTTTGCCGGAGATATCCGGAGCAGACCCGTGCACCGGCTCAAACATCGAAGGAAAGTCTTTCTCGGGATTGAGATTCGCAGAGGGGGCCAAGCCGAGGCTTCCTGCGATGGCCGGTCCAAGATCTGAAAGGATGTCACCAAACAGATTGCTTCCAACGACGATATCAAACCTCTCGGGATGGAGCACAAATGTGGCAGCAAGGTTATCGATGTGATACTGGTCAGTTCTTATTTCTGGGTATTTGGCGGACATTTCTTTGAATATTTCATCCCAGTAAGTCATGGTGTAAACAATCCCATTTGACTTGGTGGCTGAGGTGACGTGTTTCTTAGGCCGCTTTTTGGCCAGTTCAAATGCAAACCTCATCACCCTTTCGATCCCCCTGCGGGTGAAGACAGTCTCCTGGACAACCATTTCCTGCTCAGTTCCGGCATAGATCTTTCCACCCACATTGGAATATTCTCCCTCCACGTTTTCTCTTACGACGCAGAAATCCAAATCTTCTGATCTGATGCTTCTCAAAGGACTCGTGATGCCTCTCAGAAGTCTCACCGGTCTGAGGTTTACATATTGATGAAATGTCCTTCTGATAGGAATGAGTAAACCCCAGAGAGAGACATGATCCGGTACACTTGGATCACCAACCGCTCCAAGAAAGATGGAATCAAACTCTTTTAAAATCGCCAACCCATTGGATGGCATCATTTGACCTTTTAACGCATAGTATTCACAACTCCACGGAAAAATTTGCCATTCAAGCCTAAAACCAAATCTTTTGCTCACCGCATCGAGCACCCGCATACCCTCCGGCACCACCTCTTTACCGATACCGTCCCCTGGGATGACAGCAATTTTATGCATACATTCTCCTTTTGGCACGATGAAGACTTACTTACGCCCGGTTTAACGGATCATGATACGATGAAGCGTTCGGGTTTTATCGTCCATGCATCCATCGAAATTCCTCTCCGCCCTGTTTGGTGTCATAATAACCGGCGCATTTCGGACACCTCGTCTTGATCTCTTTGGATGCCCCGACACATCCAAGGGAAAAAACGGATAGAATGAGGAATGTTAAAAAGAGACGAACCCATCTTTTCATATGAATTCCCCTTCGTACACCATGAGGCTGTTCTTTTCTCTTTTGCTGAGAGGGAATTATTTCCCTACTTTGTATTTTGTAATGACCTTGGCTGCAGCCTCAGCATTTCTCTCCATCGCGTATTCCACCGTATCCTGATCAAAATGACCGGTGGTTCTCAAATCCGTCTCATACAGGACCTTTCCACTCTCTTGGTCGATGAACTGGTAGCGGGCGGCGAAGGCGTTGGTTGATGTCCATTCTCCTCCGGGGATCAAACTGCGTACGATACGCCTCCTCGCCGAAGATTTGGTGTACTCTTTAACCTCTCCTTTTATGATGAGGGCCTTCTTCCCAGAAGGTATCTCCTTGGTGCCTTCCTTGACAACCATTTCAAAAAGGTTAAATTTCTCCGAATACCTGCGAATCTGGTAGACCACCTTTCCCGCGATCTCTGAACCTGCCGTATCAGGGGCTGGAACGTTGGAGGGAACATTAAATTCCTGGATCACGGCGACATGATAATCCTTGAAGAAAAGCTCTTCGGTCATGGCCAGGCGGCTGTTTCCCAATACCCCAACCCATACAAAAAAGATAACAAGAAAACCACTCATCTTCACATCCCTTCCCCCTTTTGATGGATTTTTTTAAATTTTAATTCGATGACTCCATCTTCGTCAATGGGCGTCTCAAAAATTTTGACCTCCCCCTGCGGTCGGCAGGGGATTTCACCGATGCTTGAAGGAGATATTACAAAACGTTCTTGTTTTTTTCACTAAGATGGAGTAATTTTAGGATAGAGGTGATGGGATTATTGATGGAGGGGCATCTCATGGAAAAAGATCTTGTGGCCGTATTGGGTGGTGGAAATGGTGGTCATGCTGTAGCTGCTAATCTCTCCCGTGCAGGGTTTAAGGTCAACTTCTTTGAACTTCCCCGGTTTGCAGAATCCTTTGAAAAGGTCCTGCGAACAAAAGAGGTTCGAATCGAGGGGGTGTCGATCGACGGGGTGGCCAAGTTGAATTTGGCCACCACTGATATTAAAAAGGCCATCAAGGACGCGGAGGTCATCTTCGTCATCACCCCTGCCTTTGGCCACAAGGTCATGGCTGAAGTGTGTGCCCCTTTTGTCCAAGATGGGCAGATCATCGTTCTCATGCCCGGTTCAGGAGGAAGTCTTGAATTTGCAAAAATTTTCAAGGAAAAGAAGGTAAAAAAAGAAATTATCTTTGGTGAAAGTTGTACCCTTCCCTATGGGGCTCGGCTCAAAGGGTCTGGCCATGTCTCTGTGCTCATTAATGCCATTGTTCTCCCGACGGGGATCTTCCCTTCGAAAAGGACAGCGGACGTGATTCCAAAATTGAAGCAGTTTTATCCTACGATCATGCCTGCCAAGGATGTTTTAGAGGCCGCCATCAATAACCCCAACCCTATTGTCCATCCAGTCGCTACTCTGCTCAGTGCCACTCGAATTGAACATTCAAAAGGTGAATTCTACCTCTATGCCGAAGGAATGACCCCTTCCGTTGCAAGAACTTTTGAATCCTTGAATGAGGAGAGGCTCGCCATTTGTAAGGCCTTAGGGTATAAACTTTACCATTGGGACAATCTCGAATTTAAGAATTACAATCTGGGCGAGACCGAAGAGGAATGTCGTTATCGAATTCTCAACACCAGCATGGATGCCGCCTTTGGAAAAGATGGAATTTACGCAGGAATCAAGATGAAAGGACCCGAGCATTTAAAAGATCGATTTGTGACCGAAGATGTCCCTTATGGAATGGTCCTTCTCTCCACGTTGGGAGACCTTCTCGGAATACCGACTCCTACTCACGATGCTGTGATTCAATTGGCCTCTGTCATTAATCGCACCGATTACTGGAAAACCGGCAGGGGGATAAAGGAACTGGGACTTTCACGATTCGATAAAAAGGGATTGAAAAAATTCCTTACCGAGGGAAGAAGATAGCAAAGCAGCGCCGGTTTTAAATGGCCATCCGTTCCACCTGTTCCTTTAACTCCTCTATCATTCGCTGAATTTGATCAGTCTGTCCATGGGCCTCAGACAGGAGGAACTCGATCGTGGCCAGTTCCTCTTGGACATACTTCAATGCCTGCTTTTTCATCTCTTCGATGGCCTTGTTAATCCCACTCTCCCATTGGGCGGCTAAGCGGGAGAGGTTTACCACCACTATGTTCGGAACCTGATTCAAGTAATGCCGCTCAAAAAAACTGCGAAAAATAAACATGGGAATCAAGAACCAGAATAGATTCAGATGAAAATCAAAAGTCCGGCTTATTCTGATGTCTGGCTGGTATGGTTCCGTCACCTCGATCTTCCATTCGGCTTCCGCGAGCCGCAGCCCAAGCACCTTCTCAATGTTTTGGTTCAAAAGCGTCCTAAAACCTTCCAGGGATCTGGAGAGACTGGCATGGGCCTTTTTGAGAGTCCCAAAAAAATGCTTGTGCTCCGTCTTGGAAATATGACTCATCTCTTCGGCCAGGGTTTCCTTCAGCCAATACTCATACTGGTCAGTAAGCTTTGAGAGATTCCCTTTCCATGAAGGCATCTCTTTGAGTAACATCTCCACCAACTTTTTCTTGAGATGAGACTCATGGACTTTTTCCAGGTAATTCTGGATGATTTCACGGGTTTGCTCGGAATTCTCACGGGCAACGAGGGTCATCTCCTGACGAACTAATTCGTAATTAACCTTTTCATTTAGAATCTGTTTCCTCAGTTGCTCGCGGTCAATATCCGCCTGGAGAGAAGTCTTTAAGGCGATCTCCAAATAGCTCAGACAGCCTTTCCCGAGGGATTGGACCTTGTGCTGAAGAATCTTATTAAATTCTTCCTGCCGATTGATAGAGAGTGGGCGAAAGATTTCGTTTTCCAGCTTTTGTTTCCATTGTCCGGTCTCCAGCCGAGTGGAATAAAGAAAGATGGGAAACTCCTCGTGGAACTCCCGCTGAAGCGCAGTCCTGAAAAAATGGACGACTTCCTTTTGCTGATCCGGGGACAGGAGGTCGGCCTTCGTCAGAAGAAGAACAATCTTGGGGGTGTGCTTCCGCAAATCCCGAATGAGCTGCAGGTCACTCTGCGCGAGAGGCCGGTCCGAGCTAATAGCCAGCAGAGCTGTTCCCACCTCCGGAAGCCAATTCTCAGAAATCTCAATATGGGATTTAAAGATGCTGCCCAGGCCCGGGGTATCCACCAGCCGCAACCCGGTGTAATTCTCCAAAGAAGGAAGTTCCGCATCAACCACTTCCACATTTTTCTGATTGGCAGGGTTTTGGGCCTCCGAGGTAAATTCTCCGATGGCAGCGATATCCGCTTCGATCTCTCGTCCGTCAAATTGTCGGACAATGACCCTTTCTCTTTCTCCATATTGCAGGCGGGTGATGGTGGTGGTGACCGGGATGACCCCGACCGGAAGTATAGGTTTTCCGATCAGACTGTTTAAAAAAGAACTTTTCCCGGATTTGAATTGCCCCAGGATGGCCACATCAATCAGTTGATCTTGTTGAAGAAGATTCTTGCAGGCTTCGATCTGGCGGTTCAGGGAGACGATATGAAACTGATCACACACCTTCTCAATTCGAGGCAGTAAATCTTGATAGGTATGTGGGGAGGAATCAACAAGGGGTGCATCTTTTATTGGTAAGCCCATAAAAAAACTCCTTCAGGTTCTCCCCGCAGGAGTTATCAGCCTCAACGGCGGTTATTCGGTGAACTCCATCACCACTCTTCTAAAACCAAACTATTTTTAACTAAGTCGATAGCGTCTTGTCAAGTTCATATCAGGTGCATAGCATCCTCTTCCCATTGCCATCTCTAAGCCTAAGAAACTCATTTCGTACATCTTGAAGGACTTTTTGAATTTCTTCGATCCCCTTAACACAAAGGCTGATTTCAAGTTTGATTAAATCTTTGAACGCAGATGGCACGTATCGTTCAGGGAGACAATGGTAAAGGTACCATTTTCCAACTCGAATACGTTAATGGCGCATGTATCCTGCCGTAATCGCCAGAAACGGTCATTCCCCAGTCCTAACACAGCCAACAAGAGGATGCGATTGATCACCGTGTGGCCTACCAGCACGATCGTCTGCCCTTCATGAAGGGTAGCCAGATCTTTCACCGTGCTCTCGGCACGGGCACGCAACTCATCCAGCGTTTCACCTCCTGGTATGCGCGCTCCCTGAGGAGCATTGTACCAAGCATCGATCACCTCCGGCCACCGTTCTTTGGCCTCGCTGGGTGTCAACCCCTGCCACTGTCCATAGTGAATGTCGATCAAGCCAGGGTGCGCCTGAACCGAGAGGCCAAAATGCCATGCAACCGCTTCTGCTGTCTTGACAGCGCGTGTCAGGGGACTGGAATAAATTGCCACGGGCCTCCATTGGGTGGCAACACGCTGCGCCATCCTCTTCGCCTGGGTTATCCCGGTTTCGTTCAAAGGCACATCTGCACGTCCCCGAAAATGCTCCACTCGGTTCCATTCCGTCTCTCCATGGCGTACCAAAACGATACGTGTCATTGGTCACCTCCAACATTCTTTCTCTTTTGATCACCTCTCTTGCGATCAAGATTTTGATGTAGTGATATGGCATCAGCATCTTCCTAATGGGCTCAAGCGGATGAGTACCGTTTTTACTTTAGCGCTACGGTAGAAAGGCTTTACGTCCGGCATAAACAGCGGTTTTGCCCAATTCTTCTTCGATGCGCAATAACTGGTTGTACTTTTCGACGCGCTCTCCCCGACACGGGGCACCCGTCTTGAGGTGACCAGTCCCCATCGCTACGGTGAAGTCAGCAATGAAGCTGTCCACTGTTTCGCCGCTCCGATGAGACACCATGGCCCTCCAGCCCGCTTTGCGAGCCATCTCAATCGCAGCAATGGTTTCGCTTAGCGTACCGATCTGATTGAGTTTGATGAGCACGGCATTGGCGACATTCTCAGCAATCCCTCGCGAAATCCGTTCGACATTGGTGACAAAGAGGTCGTCGCCCACCAGTTCGATCTTTTTCCCTAAGGTCTGATTGAGCAGCTTCCAGCCTTCCCAATCGTCTTCTGCCAGGCCATCTTCTAAAACAACAATAGGGTACTTTTTGACCCAATCGGCATATATTTCTACCATCTGCTCTGATGTAATCCTCCGGCCTTCTGTCCGCAAGTTGTATAACCCTTCTTCGTAAAAACTGCTGGAAGCAGGATCGAGGGCAATCACAATCTGTTCACCAGGGTGGTAGCCGGTTTTTTCAATGGCTTGCAGAATCAGCTCGATGGCTTCAGCGTTGGTTTTCAATGCCGGTGAAAAACCACCCTCATCGCCCACACTGGTACTGTATCCCCTGCTTTTAAGCACATCCTTGAGGCCATGATAAACTTCACTCCCCCAACGCAATGCCTCATGAAAGTTCGATGCACCCACGGGTGCAATCATGAACTCCTGGAGGTCAGTCCCCTGCCAGTTTGCATGGACACCACCGTTGAGGATGTTAAACATGGGGACGGGCAGAATTTTCGCCGACACCCCGCCCAGGTACCGGTATAGCGGAACGCCAAGTGCCATAGCAGCAGCTCGGGCTACAGCTAAACTGACACCCAAAATGGCGTTAGCGCCCCATTTGCTTTTGTTAGGGGTTCCGTCAAGGGCGAGCATCGTCTGGTCGACCATAGATTGAGCTGATGCATCCAATCCTAAGAGTCCCTTCGCAATATCTTGATTGACGTGCTCGACGGCCTTGAGCACACCTTTCCCGCCATACCGGCCTTGATCTCTATCCCGGAGCTCAAGCGCCTCATGCACACCAGTGGAGGCACCAGAGGGAACGGCCGCCCGACCACGGGCACGACACTCCAGCAAGACTTCTACCTCAACAGTAGGATTTCCACGGGAATCGAGGATTTCACGAGCCCAAATGTGACGAATATTTGTTGACATTTCTCTCCCTCCAGAATGGTTCTATTCTCAATAAGCAGCCTCCTGTGATCTCAGCCACCTCCTCAATTTTGTCTTCAGTCCACGATTCGGTCAGAAAGATCACGAGGTAAATCCCCTCATGTGATAAAGAGATAACCACCAAACAGCAATATCAGAAACATAAACGTGATGCAAGCTCAATAAGAACTACCCCTCCCCAACCATGGTTATGTCACGGCCGACAAATATACTGTTATACAAATCCTCGCCGTAGCTCGTTTGCAACGGTTGTCCTTCGACCAACTTAAACGTTCGTCCTCCGTCGGCTTGCCTTTCAGCCCGAAGGAAGACGGCACGCTCCGTTTTCTTGTCGACAAAACCATGCGCAAATTCATATAAATGTGTAACGTAAAAAATCTTGAGGTGTTTTTCCAACAATACGCGAATGATCTGCCTCGCGATCTCCGAGCCTTCTCTTTCATTGGTCGCGGCGAATGATTCATTGAAAAGAACCATCGAATTTAAGGTTATCTGGTCTACGATATCACTCATTCTGCTGAGCTCTTCATCAAGTTTCCCGCTCTTCATGGTCGTGTCTTCTTCCCGTTTGTAGTGGGTGAAGAGACCGTCACAGACATTGGAAGAGAAAGACTCAGCCGGCACAAGCATCCCGCATTGCATCATCAATTGGGCCAACCGATGCTTCGCAAAAAAGTCGCTTTGCCGCCCTGGTTGGCCCCTGTACTGATCACGAGGTGATTCCC
>Ga0163209_1000535_pt1 | contig 16642 bp, 14 predicted proteins | sample Kivu_160m_FD_113538 | JGI IMG/M metagenome (GOLD analysis project Ga0163209, IMG submission 113538) | Freshwater microbial communities from Lake Kivu, Western Province, Rwanda to study Microbial Dark Matter (Phase II) - Kivu_160m | ecosystem: Environmental > Aquatic > Freshwater > Lake ...
CTGTGTCGGCGGTGGAGTTGTAGCTTTCGATTCTTCATGAGCCGGTGCGCAGGCTGCAGCCAGCGCCGTAGCCAGCAGCACCAGGACAAGAATAAGAGGTAGAATCCGATGGGTAAGTGATTTTGAGCCTTTCATGGCGAACCTCCTTTTATCCGTTTTTCTACAGTAATATACGGATAATCAGGGGAAGTATTACAACTTGCTGCCCATATCCTTTGCAGTCATTCTGAGCATGGCGAAGAATCTCGGTGGTGGGGGGGGGCAGAATGTAGGAGTGTGGCTTCAGACCCGCCCGAAAAGTAGGGCAGTTCATTGGTCACTCATTCTAGTTCCGCCATGGTTCGACAAGCTCACCATGAACGGAACTCTGCTTGTTATCTATGGTCGTAAACCTGTCTGTTGACCCCGGCCATAAACCGGCCCTTTGACCCCGGCCATAAACCGGCCTTTTGACAACTAGCGGAAACCGGTCCTGTAATAGTGAGCGAAACGCTATCCGTTCGTCCTGAGCTTGTCGAAGGATGAAACGGATAGGGGCTAGGCATTTCGCCACCTCGCGTTGATCAAAATCATTAAGTGCAGCAAAATGACGATAACCAGGAATATGCCGTTGTAGAGCCAACCGGCGTCGGATTCTTTAGTTATTATGTATATTATGCATATGCCCAGAGGCAGAAAGACGAGCACGCTTGTCCACAAGCCCGGGTTATATCTCCGCAGCCTAATGCTGGTAACAGTGTGCACCAGTCCGTTGACTGCAAGCATATAGCCGGCGAATAGACCCCAGATTATGTTAACGTACACGCAGAGGTAGAGCACGAGAATGGCGCTCAGCCATACCAGGAGCACGTTTATCCGGAAGATGGCTTTATCAGTCAGGACTTCCTGCCCTTTTCCAACCATGTTATTAACGAAAGCCTTGAACTGGCCACTGGCGTGTTCCTCATACTGGTGGAGCATATAAAACGGCAGGGTGAGGAAGACCAGAAAAGCCGACAGGCCGATGCCTTCGTACACAAACGGGCTAATAAGAAACAGGACTATTGCCGCAGGCAGACTTACCCTCGCCCAGTTGTCGATGAACCAGTCATAGAAATGCACCTTTTCAGACATTATTCAGCTCCTTTGCATTTTTACCTGGCCTGTCCTATGGGGCACACCGAGACGCAGATGCCGCACAGGCGCATGTCCTGGTTGATTCTTTCCAGAGAGAGGCGGTTGGCGGTTTCCTTGCACCTGGAGGCGTTGTAGAACTCGTCGCGGTCGACGTGGATATTCCACAGCTTGCCGTTGGCGGCTTTTGCCGGGCAGGCTGCCACGCACAGATTGCATTTGCCGCATTCGCTTTCGTCGGTGGGGGGATTCAGGGGCTTTAGAGGGTAGTCCACCAGTATTGATGCCAGCCTTAATCTGGGTCCGAATTTTCTCGAGATGAACAGGTCTGTCTTGCCTATCCAGCCCAGACCGGCGCGGGTGGCGGCCATTTTTTGAGAGAAGGTGTGCCTCAGCGTCCGGTCGTAATCGTCGGCGCGGTCAATCTCGTTGGGCGTCGGGTTGATGGCGAGGCTCTTAACGCCCAGGGCACTTAACTCCCCGGCGATTTCCTTCACCAGCCCGGATAAATAGCGGTTGGTATCAATGTACAGTTTGTGGTATTCCGTGTTCGGCCCGTCGATAACCGAATCGATTATTCTGTCTTCCAGTTTTTTACCGACCACGATGCCGTAGTCGTATCCCTTGAAACGCGGGTGGAGAAGGCCGGTTAAATCGGCGAACCCCCAGATGTGTTCCCCGTCGTCAGGTATTTTTCTCTGTATTAGATTTTCTATTTCCACCAATGCCACTTGCGTAGATTACGAACTAAGCCTGTTGAACAGGCTTTCCAGGAATTGCCAGACTTCGGTGAGGTGCGTGAGTATGAAGATAACCAGTATTATCCCTAAAATAGATAGCGCGCAGCCGAACCATCTCATATCTTTCGCTCTTGCCCTTTCTTAATCGTTAGTTCTATGTTTTGTCTCCGGCTATTGTACCACTTTCGAATCATTTTTCCCCTCTCCCTTGATGGGAGAGGATTAAGGTGAGGGTGAAACCTGAGACTGTTTCCCTAACTCTAACTCTCTACCTCCAGGGGGGAGATAATAAAGACATATTTATTTTTTCCGGATAACGTAAATGTCTGCCTCCAGCATTACTCCGTCTTTGTAAAAATGGTGGGTGAAATATATATTCCCCTCATTGTCGACTGATGATTCGCCGGCAAACTGCGAAACGATTAGCTCCGGCTCCTGCCATTCGTTATTTATCTTTTTTGACCTGAAGATAGCCGGCGAGCCCAGGTAGGTTCTGGTAAACCAGAGCTCGCTGCCATCCTGCGTTAAAGACGGCCAGCCATCCGTCTCAGGGCTATTAACTATGGCAACACTCTGTGGGGGCAGCCACTCGCCGTTTTCTTTCTTGGAGACCCAGATATCGTACCCTCCCTTGCCTCCGGCTCTGGGAGAATGGAAGTAAAGCTCTTTGCCGTCTGCTGTGATGTGGAGCTCTCCGACTTCATAGTCGGGGTTAAAGTCTGCAACTTTCCAGTTTTGCCATTTCCCGCTCACGTAGTCTGCCGTGCCCCAATGCAAACCCGTATAACCCTCCCTGGCGGTGCAAAACCAAATTTTATTGTTTTGCACAAACTCGCATCCATCCAGGGATAGCTTATCCGGGTCTTGCAGCCATACTCTTTCCGGCTTTTGCCATTGCCCGTTAATTTTCTTTGACACGTAAATACCGGTGACGTCGTCAATAACCTGTTTTTCAGGCGGTACCTGTGGGTCCGGAGTAAACCACACATAGAATGTGTTTCCATCCGGCATCATGAACCCGGAATCTTCGGCACCTGCGGTATTGATGGGATAGGGCATTGGTACTGGTTGTTCATACTCATCCGAATGCAATATTGGGGGTAAAAGGTCGGTTTCCGGCGTTATCTTCGCCTGGCTCGAGGGTATCTTGCTTTCCCTGTCGATATTGGGATATTGAACAACAGGAGGTGGTTTAACTGCAGGTTGCGTAGCCGGCGTGCCTGTATTTTGTGGCGCGCATCCGCAGATTGAGAATAGTCCGATAATCGTGAATAGGGCAATAGACAGTAGTTTTATTCGCAAAATCTCATCTCCTTTCCGTTTGGGGGCAGGCTATCTGTTTATATCCTGGCGTATCTCGTTTACGAGCTTTATTGCCTCTTCAGCCTTTTGAACCAGGACGGGGTCTTTTGACAGCTTAATTACCTCGTTGTAGTTGGCGATAGCCAGGTCCCATTCCTCTTCCTCTGTGGGTGTGCTGCCTGAGTCAGCGGAGGATGGAGCCTGTGCAGTGGTAAGCCCTATTATTTTGCTATAGTCCGCGATAACTGGGTCCCAGTTCGCCTTCATGCCCTGTGCCCAGCTTTTGTTGAAGTGCGACCAGTCGAGTTTGGGGTTTATGGCGATTGCGGCCTCGTAGTCTGCGATAGCATGTGCCCACTGCGCCTCTTTGGCATGGGCGAAAGCCACGTTGCAATATGCTTCTGCCGGGTCTGGGTCGCGCGTCATTGCTTTTGCCAGGTCGGGGATGACCGCCATCTCCCATTGCGGCTGTTTAACATACAGCCAGCCTCTACCTTTGAATGCCATTGCCAGGTCAGAGTGGCTTTCAAAAAGGGTGAACAGGTAGTTGTATGACTCGAAGAGCCATTGAGCCTTGTTGAGGTAAGCCCAGCCGCGACCGCTATATGTCCTGACCAGGGTGGAGTCGAGCTCAGTAACCCTGGTGAAATCTGAAATAGCGGCATCGTAAGCGCGGTTAACCAGATGTGCCCAGCCCCGACCGTAATATGCGGCTGTAGATTCGGTGTCCAGCTCGATTGCCCGGGAATAATCGGATACTGCCATAAGGCTTTTACCTTTGAAGTAATATGCCTGACCGCGACCCAAATAGGCATCGACCAGGTCGGGGTCTAGCTCCAGAGCTGCGGAATATTCATTTATGGCTTCGTTATATTGTTCCTGCTGGCTGAGCGTATTACCGTTCTTAACTAGTTGCGCTGCCTGTTCTGCGGTATTATCTGGCGCTGGCATCTGGAGACAGGCGGCAGACATCAATAGAATAGCGCAGGCAAGCAGAACTCCGATTGATTTTTTTCTCATTTTTCGCTCCCGGCGTAGTTCTGTTCATAAATATCGGGATATTATACATCGCCAGGTTGAATAAGAAAATAGCCGTCGGTTCGAGTATTGAAGCTGTGACTCCAATGGTGGGATGTGCTGAAAAGCGTCTATTTTTCCTTTAATTTCTCGGGGAACTGTTTACTGAATTTATCCAGTTTGGGGGCAATCACCATGTGGCAATAGGGCTGTGACGGGTTTCGATTGAAGTATTCCTGGTGATAGTCCTCAGCCGGATAGAATGCCTCAAAAGACCTGGCTTCTGTTACGATGGGCGATTTCCAGATATGGGTAGCATTTAGCTCCTGGATGACTTTTTCGGCTGTGGCTTTTTGCTCCTCGCTGTGATAAAAGATTGCCGAGCGGTACTGGGTGCCGATATCAGCTCCTTGCCTGTTTAATGTGGTGGGGTCGTGTACGGCGAAGAAAATCTGCAGGATTTGTCGGAAAGAGATTTTGTCAGGGTCGAACGTTAATTGTACTGCTTCGGCATGTCCTGTTGAGCCTGTACAAACTTCGTTATAAGACGGTTTGATGGTCGTGCCGCCGGAATATCCGGGTACCACGTTTTCTATACCTTCAACTTCTTTGAAAATCGCCTCAAGGCACCAGAAGCAGCCTCCAGCCAGTGTTGCCACTTGTTTGCCGTCAGTACGATTGGTTTGTCCTTGCTCCGTGCTCATCGTTACTTTTCTTTGACGAAGTTCAGGGCTGCCGAGTTAATGCAGTAGCGCTTGCCTGCTGGCGGTGGGCCGTCATCAAAAACGTGGCCCAGGTGGGCATCGCACCTGGCACAGAGCACTTCGGTCCTGCGCATGCCGAAGCTGTCATCTTTTTCCAGTATGATATTGCAATCAGAGACAGGCTCGTAGTAGCTGGGCCATCCCGTTCCGGAGTTAAATTTGGCTGTGGCTTTGAAAAGGTCTGTGCCGCAGCGGACACACTGATATATGCCGGACTCTTTGATGTTATCGAAAGTGCAGGTGAACGGCTGCTCCGTCCCTTTATTGGTGGTGACGTCATATTGCTCGGGCGTCAATATATGTTTCCACTCTGCGTTCGTCTTTCGAATTTTATCGACGAGCAGCACCTTGTTTTGGCGGCTATCGAATATCTTTACTTTGTCCATGACTTTATTATTTGAGGGAGAAGGATTGGCAGTTATCTACGTTATCCAATATAGCCGTAATAACCCAGCAGTCCCACTATAATCAGCGTCAGTCCGATAATAAATACGAATGGCGCCAGTAAGCCGGCGATACCCCAGTACATCCAGATGCGCTGTCTGTGGCGGAACTGTTCTATGCTGTCCCATTTTTTACACTGCCATGCCCATTCGTTGCCTTTAATTCCAAGAATGACCATCATTGCCAGGACGACGAGCGGAATCGGTATCAATGCCAGAAAGGACAGCCACACGCGGTTACCTATGCCCCATATCCATGTTAGAGAGAAAGCACCCCAGTTCCACCCCGTGATTTCTGGAGGTACGGCGGCTGAAAGCCCCTGGCCTGATGTGTTTGTATTAGCTGGTATATCTTTAGTACCGGTCAAATTTTGCTGCATATCGAATCTCTTATTTTGTGATTACGTACTTTATGGTCAACGAGGCATCATCGAAACAAAGCATGTCGCTAGTCGAATCCCAGTTGGTGGTGGTGAAGAATTGTATTCGGAACTGACAGCGTGGTTTACCCTGTTCAATCAGGTTCTGTATAACAGGTTCTCCATTATTCGAGTTTTTCACGTCCCAGGCCCATGGAGAAACAGGATAGTTGGTGAATTCTCCATTTGCCGTAAGCTTTGCCGCTTCGGTATACGCTGAAAAACCGAGGTTTTCGAAACTGCCGTACTGTAGATGATACACCTCCAGGGCGCCCATATTCCCCCAGCTAGAACGCATATATGAAGGGTCACCATACTGGGTGTAATCGCTCAGGTCAAGTATAGCTTCTTCTATTATGGCATTATTGGGTATCGACGATATATTGAAGCTCAAAAACGCCTTGCTGGCCATATTCAGTGTGGTGTCGCCGGCACATGCGGTTTCATATTTAGTATAGTCCAGATATCCGGTTCCCCTCACCAGAGAACCAGACTCCTCTGGTATAGCCTTCAGTATTATCATTCCCTCATATATTGGTTCTGCAGGCAGTGATGGTTGAACTGTGACCGTAATGCCCGCGGTTGATTTTCCGGCTGCGTTGGTCGCGGTTATGACATAAGTGCTTGTATTAGCTGGACTTAACGTAATGGTATCATTTGCGCTAACCTGACCAACATCTTCAAGGGTTACGTTAGTTGCATCTGACACATCCCAGCTTAGAGTCACAGGCTCGCCGGGAGTTATTATGATGCGGTTAGCATAAAAGGTGACTATCGTAGGTGGTGTCCCCGTGCTGACAATAGGAGGAGTGGTCGGTTCGCCTTTGACCATGATTTGAGTTCTGGCTGCCGTTTCTCCCGCAAAATTTCTCGCCGTCAGGGTGTAGAAGATGGTGCTGCCTGGAGAAACAGGTATTTCCCCTGCAAGAGCGACGCTTCCAATGCCGTTATCGATGGAAACAGAGTCTGCGTTTGCTACGCTCCATCGAAGATATGTTACCTCTCCCTGATTTATCACGGAAGGCGTAGCCTCAAATTGGTTTATTTTAGGCGTTAATCCGAGTTCGGGTATTTCCTCAGGCATGCATGCGTAGGTTGGAATAAGCAAAAGCAGTGCAATCAAAAGAGCCACCGTGATTTTCATAATGCACCTCCATAATTAAAATCCAGGTTTACAAAGCCTGTGACAGATAAACTCTACCACATTTAGGTCAGGGGCGCTCTCCTTTGGAATGTCGGAAGTACTGTCTGTGACAATTTTGGTCATGCTTCACCTTCCAGCAGCATCTCTATATTACAGGATATGTTAGTGTAGAAACAATCCATCGGAATACATCTAATCTCCAAGCCCCGCAAGCGAGTTAAGCATTTGTTTGAGGTGGAGGATAGATGCGAAGTACTTCATCGCTAATAAGACACTTCCGGGAGCCTTCAGTAACCCTTGCAGCCGATAGTGAGCAGACGATAAGGCTGGTTATCAGTTGGGTGTCTTCGGCGGCTTATAGAAAACCGGACAATCGACATTACAGATTCAGATTTGTTAAAATTTTAATACCATGGCAGATAAAAAGACGATTTATGTGACGCCGCATTCCCATTATGACGTAGTGTGGGCTTTTTGCAAAGAGGACTACTATCATATCAACGAAATGATTTTGAAGAGTGCCATTGAAATGATAAAGAGGTTCGACTTCAAATTTCTGGTAGAGCAGACCTACCTTCTGGAGATGATAGAACAGAGAAATCCAGCCCTTTTTCTGGACATAAAAGAAGCTATCATTAAGAACAAGATTGAAATAGCCGATGGCCAATATGTAATGCCCGATCCGATGATGCCGCTTGGCGAGGTTTTAGTTAGGGATATTCTGGTGGGCAAGAATTATTGTAAAGATAGATTTGGAATAGACGTGCCGGTTGCCTGGGCTGCCGATGGCTTCGGGCTTAATGCTCAAATGCCTCAGGTGTATAGAAAATCGGGGTATAAGTGGCTTGCTTTCAGGAGAGGACTACCTAAGACCATTGGTCACCGCGTGAGCGAGTTTGTTTGGGTTGGCCTCGATGGCTCAAAGATTCTGAGCCATTGGATGCCCCTGGGCTACCGTGCCGGGCTGGAAATTGATAAATGGGAAGACAGCTATCGAACATTATCAGGATTTGCCACAACCTCTAGTGTGCTTATGCCTTGCGGAAGCGGTGGTGTGCCACCGCAGATTGAAACACCGGATAAGGTTGAGCAGTGGAACAGCGAACACGATGATTCAAAGATGGTAATCTCAGTGCCCAGCGACTTTTTTAAGAGCCTGGAAAGAGAAGCTGGGGACTTAGCGGAATATCGTGGAGAACTATACAGTCCGGATTTAGAGAACGTTTTTCCTGATGTCGTCTCCAGTCGCATAAGTCTTAAACTGGCCTTCAAGGATTGTGAAAACTCATTAATTACGGCTGAAAAGATGGCTACATTAGCCTGGATTTATGGGAGGCCCTATCCTGTTGGCGTTCTTGCGCATATGTGGAAGGAGATGCTTTTTTTGGTCAACCACGATGTTATTTCATGCTGCGGTATAGATGAGATTTATGGCGAAGCTTGGGAATACATCTCCGAGATAAAGGAAAAGGCAAACGAATTGATGGAGGATTGCGCATGCTACCTATCGAAAAGCACTCATTCGGGAAATAGTATTGCGGTTTTCAATCCGAACAATTGGGAGATTACCGACTGGGTGGAGGCAGAATTAGATTTAGTGCCCGAATGGGATGAAGAGATTGGCATAGCCTTAAATGGGGAGGAAATCCCGTCTGAAGTGCTGGAATTCGAGCATAAGGAAGATATCGGCGGATGTAGAGCCAGGCTCGGCTTTATTGCTACCGTTCCACCGATGGGGTACAGCCTTTACCAGTTAGTGAGGAGGAGTAAGGGATATGATTCCGGTATAGAGGTCAGGGAGAACGAGATTATAAACAAATACTTCAGGCTCTTTGTAGACAGCAAAACTGGAATTGTGACTGTGTTCAACAAAGATGGCAAAAAGCTCCTCGAAGGAAACGAATTAGTTATAGACCAGGAAATCGGTGACCTGTATTTTCATAAAAGTCAATTTGACGAGCCGATTGGCTCCGAGAGCGGCAAGGGTATCCATTTTAGCACCTTCGTTCCTGGTGAACTTAGTGTGCGTAAAGGCCCTGTAAGGACTGTCATTACATTCGAAGACGCTTTCTACTGTTTACAGTGGCCGTACTATCTTACTGAGAAATTCGGCTCCATCTTTCAAAGGCACAAGACCCTGGACATCTGTAAACAGATTGTAATTTATAATGACATACCTCGGATTGGTTTCAGAACTACGATCCGTTCTGCACAATCTCACATAAGGATTCGGGTGAGATTCGACACCTGTATGATAGTGCCTAACTATACCAGGCAAACTCAGTTTGGTGTGATTGATTTGCCTTTGACTAAGACGCTTGAGGAAAGCGTCAGGTTCCCCTCGCTTAATTGGTTCAACTGCCAGGAGGGAAGCCATGGCCTTGCTTTTTTCAGCCGTGGGGTTCCGATTAACGAGGTTAAGGCGGGGAATATCTATTGCACACTTCTGAGAAGCGTCTCGGTCTTATCAACGGATGGTCAAAGCGGCCCGTTGATACCAACACCGGAAGCGATGGAACTGGGCGAGCATACCTATACATACGCAGTTTATCCCCACTCTGGTGATTGGAAGGAAGCAAAGATTCATCAGCGAGGCCACGAGTTTAACCATCGTATTTTTGCGATGCAGACAGATAGTCAAAACTTGAAAAATGAGTTCAAAAGCTTTATACTGGAACCAGACAACCTGATAATCACCGCCCTCAAAAGAGCCGAAAAAGACGACGCAGTTATTGTAAGGTTCTTTGAAACCAGGGGCGAAAAATGCCGCGCAACCTTACAAGTCCCAAACCAGATTAAATCAGCCAGTTGTGTGAATTTGTTGGAAGAAGAGGAATCTAAACTAGATATCAAAGATGGTCTGCTGGAAATGGATGTCTCGCCCTTTGAGATAGTCACGCTAAGGTTGGCATTAGAAAAGTTGCCGTTAGATACGAAGGACTTGTCATTTCCGATAGATATTAGGAGTATGCTATGCGAGTAGAAGGTCCCAGATACACCGAACGTTTCGGAGCAGTAAGGATTAATGAGGTGCAGAAAGTCCTGGAACTCGACTCCGGCAGAGCCAGGGAGCTGACACCTTATGAAAACGTTGCAGTGCAGAAAGTTGAAGAGGATGTTATTAAAGATTTCGAAGAAAAAATGGTCATAGTCATTCCCACCAAAGACGAGAAGCTGAAGCTTTTAGAGGGAGTTATTAGTGGTATACCACACGAATGCCTGATATTGGTGGTTTCAAACAGCCAGAGGAAGAGAGTCGACAGGTTTAAGATGGAGCAAGATACACTGAATCAATATTGCCATTTTACCAGGCGTCAGGCTTATTTGATTCATCAGAAGGACCCTACATTGGCTAAAGCGCTGGCGGATTCCGGTTACAACCACATCATTGGGCAGGATGGATTGGTCAGGGATGGCAAAGCCGAGGGCATGCTGGCAGCTATTTTCATCGCCATGATGCTGAAGAAAGACTATATAGGCTTTATCGATGCCGACAATTTTTCGCCCGGTGCGGTGTGGGAGTATGTGAAGTGCTATGCAGCCGGTTTTTATATGTCTCGCACCCCTTATGCTATGGTTAGGATTATATGGCGGTACAAGCCAAAAATAGCTGAGGGAATCTATTTTAGAAAATGGGGACGTGTTTCTGAAGTAACGAATAGATGTATGAACTCTCTGGTATCTATAAGAACGGGGTTTGAAACAGACATAATAAAGACGAGCAATGCAGGGGAGCATGCCATGAGTTTGAAGCTGGCCGGGCTCCTTTCGTACGCTTCAAGATTTGCCGTGGAACCGCAAGAATTAATATCTATTTTCGAAGATTTTGGCGGAGTCCTGCCCATGGCTTGCAAGACTGCAGCTAAACATGGAGTCGAGATATTCCAAATAGAGACACGAAATCCTCACCTGCACGAAGACAGGGGGACGGAACACCTACGGGATATGCTGTTACCGGGGCTTGCAACCATTTACCATTCCAAACTTTGCGAAAAGGAAACCAAAGAAAAAATACTGGCTGAACTCTTACAGCAAAATGCTATCAACCCCGGCGAAGAGCCACCAATGCCGCAAATGAGCCCACCACCTAAGAATATAGATATGCAAAAGTTCACAAAGGTTATGGAGGGGCATATGGCATCTTGTTCGGCACTGGAGGATAGATAGGGGCAGATAATGAGTTCGGATATTCTAATAGGCTGTGGCCTTGATCCTCTGCAGGATTACCGGATAACTGCGGGATGGTTGGCCTGTATCAGCGAGTGGAATATAAGGGATTCCTAGACGCCGCCCCCAACTTTATCAGGCTAGCTACAAGCTGGTTCACCATCATATACACCGAGTTACCCCACCCGGGTAGATAAATTTCCGCAATTAGAAGGAGGTGTTTTTAAATGAGTCCTGTATGCGGAGCATTCAATCGAGTTAATGAAGATGCAACATGTGAGATTAATTCTATGATGCGCGCTTTGAATCATAAAAGCGCTGCCCAGGCCTGGCTGGTCTCTGAAGGGGTAGCAAAGAGGTGGCAAGGGGGTGATGAGCCGGTAAAAGGGTCTGTCTTGGGACAAGTGTCTTTCAGTATAAGGGAGCAGCCGATAGAACGTCCCAGTTTTGACTGCATTGGCAATTTGGCTGTGCTTTTCGAAGGGGAGCTCTATAACAGCCAGGCGCTGGAGGCAAAGCTCGGCCCCGGTCATAAGCTTTCAAATGGAAGCGCGTCTGAGATAGTTGCTCACATGCTGGAAGAAGTATATGAAGACAACCTGGCCGGAGCGATTAAGAAAGTGGTGCGATTACTTGATGGGCCATATTGTATAGCAGTAAGCAACGGTGCTGAAATCATTTTGGTGCGAGACCCTGCCGGTCTCAGGCCTGTTTTCTATGCTGAAAACGGTGATTTACAGGCATTTGCCTCAAAGAAAACGGCATTATGGCACATGGGTTTGCGCAACGTAGAGCCTCTACGAGCCGGGATGCTCGCATCTTTCAATAAAAGTGGCATTCGTTTGGATGAAGCATATACATTAGAAGACATGGGTAGCGAGGTTGTCATTGATGATATAGATACTGCTGTTAACAGTTACTGCAATTTGCTTATATCGGCTGTTGAGAAACGAATGCGGAACCTTAAGAGATTTGGAGTGCTTATGTCGGGAGGTGTTGATAGTTGCCTTATAGCCAAGCTAGCCTCAGAAGCTGCTGCCGAAGAAGGTGTTGAGGTAACAGCCTATACGGCGGGAACATATGGGGCGGCTGACTTTGAGCATGCCGAGCATTTTGCTCGGGAATTAGGACTGAAGCACAGGGTAAGGAGACTGAGTCAGAGCGAAGTTGAATCTTACGTCCCAAGCGTGGTTACCGCTGTTGAGGAGAGAGACATAGTGCAGATAGAAGCTGGCATCGGGATATACGCAGCGCTTGAGATGGCAAGCCAGGATGGCGTTAATGCCATTTTTTCCGGGCAGGGTCCGGACGAACTGTGGGGTGGCTATAGCTGGTATCCTCAAGTTATCGCCCGTGGAAGTTATGAAAAATTGCTGCAGACAATGCAGGATGATCTGGCCAGAGGCGATATAGAGACGTTCGATAGAGAGAATAAGGTTGCATTGGCTCACGGGGCGGAGCAATTATTTCCTTACGTCGATAACGAGATCGTTAAATTGGCGATGAGTGTACCACCTCGCCTGAAAGTGACTTCAGGTAAAGATACACTGGGCAAACACCCTCATAGACAAGCGGCTAGGAAGCTCGGACTTCCAGCAGAATATGCTTGTAGAGACAAGAATGCGGCCCAACATGGCACCGGCATTCATGACGCCCTTGATACGGTGGCGCGAAAGAAGGGTTTTACTCCTCGACTGGTAGCTCGTATAGGATATAACAGCGAAGAAGTCAGCAAAGAGAAACTGGCCAGCTCTACCCGCTATGGTTACCAGTATGACGAGGAGGAACTCTGGCAGGTATCGCAGCATGTGCAACTATTCCTTGATTCGATAGCTTATGACAATGGGCTGCTTAACAAAGCGGAGAGGGCGAAAATAGAAGAATTTTTGCAGAAGGCCTGATTCACGAAGGCTTCGGGTTGGGTTTTCAAGAGCAGCAACTTCTTGACAGGGACAGCACTATAATTGCATATTTGTTTAGGGTGAAAAGATAGTATGGAGAAACCGCATCAGTCCGAGTTTGTCGTTTTCACTGATCTTGATGGTACGCTGCTCGACCGGATTACCTATTCCTACGATAAGGCTTTACCTTCAGTAAGGCGCTTGCTGCAAAAGGCTATACCCGTCATTTTCTGCTCATCTAAGACAAGAGCAGAGCAAGAAGCATATAGACACAAGCTAGGCTTATTTCATCCTTTTGTGGTGGAAAACGGAGGTGCTATTTTCATTCCCGAAGGCTATTTTCAATTCAAATTTGACTATCACAAGACTAAAGATGGATATCAGATAATCGAGTTGGGAATTGCTTACCGTGAGGTAAGGAGGATGCTTGAGCAGATAAGAGCTGATGGCAAGGTCAGTTTTAGAGGTTTTGGTGATATGACCGACCATGAGGTAGCTGCTGACACGGGGTTGGACCTCCAGGCTGCCAGACGGGCGAAGGAGAGGGAATATGCCGAGACCCTTAAGCTTGAAGGACCTCCTGATGAGGTTAATAAGGCGCTGAATGCAATAAAGGAAACTGGACTCAACTATGTGCGTGGTGGACGTTATTACGATGTTATGGGGCCTAATGATAAGGGTAAGGCAACAAGAATCGTTATAAATTTGTTTCAGCGAAAGTTAGCTCACTTAAAGACAGTGGCTATAGGTGACAGCCCCAATGATTTACTTATGCTCTTGGCAGTAGATATCCCTGTTCTGGTTCAAAAGACTGAGGGAGTTTGGGAGGAGATGGATATACCTGCTCTTCGCCGTGTAGAGGGAGTAGGCCCAGAAGGTTGGGCAAGAGCAGTGGAGGAAATTATGCAGCTCCATGGTATGTGAGTATTTACGTGGCTTCTTAATCTTCTGCGGTTGCGATGCAGCTTAGCCAACCAGTTGACTAAAGCGGAGTATCGGTCTGAAGTGGGTTTCTACTATCAATTATGCTGAGCACTGAACTTAGTTTTTGTGGTTTGGAGGTGATATTGTGGCGATGTTATCGAGAGATGAGTTGAGAAAGTTGATGGACAGGCCGGGAGGCATTGGAATTTCTATCTATATGCCTACCCATCGCACCGGGGATTTGAAACAAGATCCCATCAGGCTTAAGAATCTGCTACGTGAAGGTGAAAGACAGCTGATTGACAATGGACTGTGTGCTAGAGAGGCGCGACAATTGCTCGAGCCTGTCGAAAGATTATTAGCAGATGACTTTTTCTGGCGGCATCAAAGTGAAGGACTGGCAATTTTCTCGTCGCCGGCAATGTTTCGCCATTTTCGCCTTCCATATAGTTTTCAGGAGTTAGTGGTTGTAGCTGAGCGTTTTCATATAAAGTCTCTGCTCTCGTTATTAAGTGGTGACGGGCTATTCTATGTGCTGGCATTGAGTCAGAATGCGGTGCGACTTCTCCAGTGTTCGCGTTACAGCGTACGGACAATTACACCCGAAGGCATTCCCGGAAGTCTCGCTGAGGTATTGAAGTATGATGAATCTGAGAGACAGCTTCAATTCCATACGGGCACAGGAACGGGGCCAGGAAAACGGGCAGCTATCTTTCATGGTCAAGGAGTTGGAACCGACGACGTCAAGGATAATATTCTGCGTTATTTCCAGCAGATCGACCGCGGTTTATATGAGATACTTCGAGAAGAACGAGCCCCGCTAGTTACCGCAGGTGTTGACTATCTTCACTCTATCTACCGTCAAGCAAATAGCTATTCTCATCTGCTACAAGAGGGAATTCAGGGCAATGTAGACGAGATGAGCGCGGAAGAATTGCAGAAACAGGCGTTGTCTTTTGTGCAACCTTATTTTGAGCGAGGGCAACTTGATGCATTGAAACGTTACAATGAGATTGTTGGCACAGGGCTGGCTGCCGATGATGTTGAACAGGTTGTTTTGGCTGCATATGATGGCCGAGTTGAGACGTTGTTTGTTGCTCTTGGCGTCCAGCAGTGGGGGACTTTGGACGTAGAGCAGCGTAAGGTTAATCTATACGAGAACGCTGAACCGGGTACACAGGACCTACTTGATCTAGCTGCGTTTCACACACTGATGCAGGGAGGAACTGTATATACTTTGGAGCCAGAAAAGGTACCCTCTCGTACCCACGCAGCTGCCATATTCCGTTATTGAATCCATTGGTCTGCCCAACATAATTGTGATACTTCTTTTGTAGCTAAATGTTGCTTAACAATATTCGTTGGCCCATGTGAATAGCTTTGTGTTGTGGGTGAGGCTCTCTGGTTATGGCTTGGCTGTTGAGCGCTTGAGTGCGAGAATTGCACTGCCAATTGTTCCCACGAAAAATCCCAATGGGCATACCAGAGTAGCAAGAAGAAAGAAGAGAGGCTCTTCTGTCAGGCCAGTTCTACCCCAGAAACCCGCCACAAACGGGTAGATAGATAAGCTGTCCAGCAGATTGTGTAGAAGGGCAAAGATAGGTAAAGCTGTTAGCGAAGCTCCTGCCGTCAATAGGAAATTTCTCAGCAAGCCCTTTTCTATCCGTTTGACTGCAAGGACTACTAGAGACGTGCCTATGAGAAGGAGAACAACCGCCACCAGCAAAAAGACCCAATCCACAGTCTATTGTCCTCCTGTTTTTATATTGATTTCCTTACCCATGGCATCGGCAAAGTCTATGGTCACATTGTTAACTGTCGGGTCATCAGCAGTTTGAATTTCAAAGGTGAAGTTCTGTCCCGGCAGGGCGGGGCCAAGATGTACATATACCTCGTATTTCACAAGGTTGTTGTCGTTCCAACAGTTCATGGTACATATAACAGCCCGCAGAGTTGCCTGGCTCTTGTTCTGTAATGTGCATTTGATGAAGAGATATTTTTCCTCTTCTGCCGGACTCATGCCCCAGCCAGGTTCCGTGCCTCCTCCTGTTGTTTTCCTTCCCCATTCCAGCGAAAGCAATTCCAGAGAGTATTGCGATTTTTCTCGGAGTGTAACGAAAGTATTGTTTGCTAACGAGGCTTCATTACCAGCTTCGTCTCCAGACTTTACTTGATAGTAGTAGGCGGTATTGGACTCCAAGCCGCTCAAAGTGATGCTGTGGGTGGTGGTTAGCTCATCCGAAGTGGCTGTGAAGCCGTATTCTATAGTTTTGCCGTAATCAACCTGGCTGTTGCTCGGCTCATTTGTCGTCCAGGTGATGACAACGCTTGTCTCAGTTTCAGATGATGCCGAGATGTTTTTGATTACAGGTGGCGTGGTATCAGGAGCTGGTGGTTGGGGTGTTGGGATAGTGACGTAGATGACCACCGACTTGCTGACGGTACCGCCAGCGTTTGTGGCGGTTAAGGTATAGGCAATGGTTTTAGCGGGCGATAGCTCCACTGACCCCGTAGATACAACTTCTCCCATACCCTGGTCTATAGTCACGCTGTTAGCATTTTTGATGGACCATTTTAAGGTTGTTGACTCGCCGAGATTGATTTCTGGTGGGGTAGCGCTGAAGAGAAGAATGGCTGGCGGTTCTGGTCGGCAGGAAACAAATATGCAAGCTGACAGTAGAGTCAGGCTGCAAAATAGGAAGATATAC
>Ga0163209_1000536_pt1 | contig 16627 bp, 28 predicted proteins | sample Kivu_160m_FD_113538 | JGI IMG/M metagenome (GOLD analysis project Ga0163209, IMG submission 113538) | Freshwater microbial communities from Lake Kivu, Western Province, Rwanda to study Microbial Dark Matter (Phase II) - Kivu_160m | ecosystem: Environmental > Aquatic > Freshwater > Lake ...
AAATAGGCGATTTTCATGTCCGGCGATTCAAATCGCCCCCCTGGGGTTCAGGGGCGAAGCCCCTGACGGGGCGATGGGGCGACCATAGCGCGCCGCGTTTAGCGGCGCATTAAGGACGCCCCATCGCCACGGCAGGGGCGAAGCCCCTGCCCCCCAAAGTTTCTGGTAGCACACATGTCGGCACGCCGCGACATGGTTTCTCGAAATGGCAGTGCGTAACGTCAGTTACTAAGACGACGGGCGGGGAGCAATTCCCCGCCCGTTAGTTGTGCCGCTATGTGTTTCGCAATGCCTAGCGCTTGGTGTATTGCTTCGCCTTGCGCGCTTTCTTCAAACCCGGCTTCTTGCGTTCCTTTTCGCGCGGATCGCGCGTCAACAGGCCGGCTTTGCGCAGCGCCCCCTTGAAACCCTCATCCGCCGCGAGCAGCGCCCGCGCCAAGCCCAACGACACCGCATCGGACTGCCCCACCGGTCCACCGCCATTCACGCGCACAGAGACCGTAAAGCGCTCCTCGTTCTGCGTTGCCTTGAGCGGACTCAGCGCCTGATTCGATAGACTCGGCAGTGGGAAATACTCCGCCAACGGCTTCTCGTTAACCGTAAAGTTTCCACTGCCCGCGAACAATCGCACGCGCGCGATCGCTCGCTTGCGCCGACCAATACCTTCGTAATATCTACCCGTCGCCATCGTTAGACCTCCAACACCTTGGGCTTTTGCGCGACGTGCCGGTGCGCTGTGCCGCGATACACTTTCAGTTTCTTGAACATCTGCCGACCCAGCCGACCTTTCGGCAGCATCCCCCACACCGCCGCCTTGATCACGCGATCCGGGTGTTTTTCCAGTTGCTCGCGCAGGAAGAACTTTTTCAGCCCGCCGGGATAGCCCGAGTGCCTTACGTAGAATTTCTCGTCCAGTTTCTTGCCTGTGACTTGGATCTTCTCCGCGTTGACGACGACCACGAAATCGCCAGTGTCGAGGTGCGGTGTGTAAATGACTTTGTGTTTGCCTTTGAGCACGCGCGCGATCCCCGCGGCAAGCCGCCCGAGGGTTTTCCCTTCGGCATTGACCAAGTACCATTCCCGTCTGATGTCTGCGGGCTTGGTATTGAAAGTTTTCATCCTTCGCTCCAACGTAACGGGTCGAGTGCCGAGTGACAAGCGACTAAATCTCAACGTCATACGGCACTCGCCACACATCACTCTTCATATTTCACAGCGATCAAACACAACCCGTGCGGCGGGACCGAGTCGCCCGCGCGCCGTTTCTTCTCAAGGACGTCGCGGAATCCAGAGATACTCAGCACGCCCTTGCCGACCAGAAGCAGCGTGCCGACGATTCGGCGGACCATCCGATACAAGAATGCGTTCGCTTCCAGATCGACGAGCACGCGCCCGCCGTCGCGCCGCACTTGCGCGGCGTACATCTCGCGCACCGTATTGTCACCCCGCGGCGGAGTGCCGAATGCGCCGAAATCGTGCTGGCCGATCAAACACCGGGCGGCGGCATCCATCGCGGCGGCGTCGAGCAGCTCCGGGACGAGCAGCGCGTACCGCTCCGCCAGCGGCGAGCGGACCGATTGATTCAGAATCGTGTAACGATAGGCCCGGCTTTTGGCGCTGTAGCGCGCTGAGAAATCCGGCGGAACCTCGACGACCCGGAGGATTGCGACATCGTTTGGTAAGACTGCGTTCAGTGCTCTCAGCAGGACTGGCGGAGTCTGCTTCCACGCGGTATCAAAATGCACGCCCAGCCCTGCCGCGTGAACACCCGTATCTGTTCGCCCGGCTCCAACCACGCGAACATGATCGCCGGTAACCTGGAACAGCGCCCTCTCCAGTTCGCCCTGCACCGTGCGCCGGCGTTTCTGAATCTGGAATCCCTCAAACTCTGTCCCGTCGAATTCCACCAGCGCAAGCAGACGGCGTGTTGGCATAGTGCAATAGTTGCTTGGTTCAACAGTGCGATAGTCAAGAACCAGCCAACTATCAAACCAACAAACTATCGCACTACCGAACTAGTCACACTTCGCGGTCGACTAACTCCATAATGACGACCGGCGCCGCATCACCCGGGCGCGGGCCGACTTTGAACGTGCGCGTATAGCCGCCCGCGCGCTCTTTGTAACGCGGGCCCAGTGTCTCGAACAGCTTTTTCGTCACAGCGGGGTCGAGAATCGTCTGCGCGGCAAGGCGGCGCGCGTGCACGTCGCCGCGCTTGGCCAGCGTAATCAACTTATCCACGTCGCCGCGAACGGCCTTGGCTTTCGCCTCCGTCGTCTCGATCCGCTCGTGTCTGAACAATTCGGTAACCAGACTCCGGAACAGCGCTTTCCGCGCGCTCTTGTCGCGTCCTAACTGGCGGCCCGCCACTCGATGTCGCATAACCCTATTCCCCTTCGCTCGGCGATTCGCCGCTGGACTCGCCGCCCTCTTCCGACGGCGTCATCACGTCCGCCGGGGGCTGGATCGTTTCCAGGTACCCCTTCTCCTGCAAGCGCTCCATCAACTCATCCAGAGATTTCTGCCCAAAGTTGCGGATCGCCAGAATTTCGTCTTTGCCTTTTTGCAGGCGCTCCAACACCTCGCCGACCTTGGTGATGCCGGCGCGCTTGAGGCAGTTGTATGCGCGCACGGACAGCTCGAGCTCCTCGATCGGCGTGTCGTAGACCCGGCCCGGGATCTCGGACTCGGGCGCGGCTTCAACTTCCGGCTCCGCGGCAAATCCAGCGACGAGATTGAACAGCTTGAGCAGAATTCGCGCACTCTCGGTCAGCGCCTCGCGCGGCGAGATCGACCCATCGGTCCAGATCTCCATAATCAGGTTGTCGTAGTTCGTCACCTGTCCTACGCGCGCCGGCTCAACGCGGAAACTGGCTTTCCTGACCGGGCTGAACACCGCATCGACCGGGATTTCATCAATCGGCAGCTTGCCGCGCTCCTCCGCCGGCGAGTAGCCCTTGCCGCGCCCGACCGTCAAATCCATCTCCAAGGACGCATCATCCGAATCCAGTGTGAGCAAATGCAGGTCGGGATTGATGATTTCAACCTGCGCGGGCAACTGGATGTCGCTCGCGGTTACGGTGCCGCGCCCGCGGGCTTCCAAATGCAATCGCGCGGACTGATCTGAATCCAGCAACTTGAAACGCAATTGTTTGACGTTCAAAATCAAGGCCGTCATATCTTCTTTGGCGTGCGGGATCGGCGTAAACTCGTGGTGAATGCCTTCCACCTTGACCGAAGTCACCGCCGCGCCGGGGAGCGATGCCAACAAGACGCGGCGCAGCGCGTTGCCGAGTGTGACTCCGTAACCGCTTTCCAAAGGACCGATGACAAATTTTCCGTAGCTCTTTGAAGTAGCTTCCGCTTCGATTTTGGGCAGGACTGCTTCCAACGTGCACCCTCCTGGCAGAAATGGAGACTGGAGTTTGGAGATTGGAAGTTTGAGACTGCGACAAGCCTCTAATCTCCAATCTCTGATCTCTAACCTCTAACTCTACCGGCTATAGTACTCAACAATCAATTGTTCTTTCAGCGGCGTCTCGATTTGCGCCCGCGTGGGCAAGCTGACGACGCTGCCAGAAAGGTTCTGTGCGTCCAGGGTCAGCCACTCGGGCAATTGCTGATGAGACAACTCCTTGGCAATCCGCTCGAAGAAAGGGCTTGTGCGGCTGGATTCAAGCACGGCAATCGTGTCGCCGGGCTTGACCAGATACGAAGGTACGGTCGTCTTCTTACCATTGACCAGGAAATGCCCGTGCAGCACCAGCTGCCGCGCCTGCTTCCGGCTCGCGGCAAAGCCGAGCCGATAGGCGACGTTGTCCAAGCGTGTTTCCAGGTATTGCAATAAGGTCGCGCCGGTCACGCCCGTCGTCTTGCTGGCTTCCTGGAAGTAACGCTGGAACTGCCGCTCGAGCACGCCGTAGATCCGGCGCGCTTTTTGCTTCTCGCGCAGCTGCGTGGCATAGTCGCTCACTTTGCGGCGGAATGACCCGGACTGGCCATGCGGTCCGGGCGGATAATTACGTTTTTCGATCGCGCACTTGGGTGTCATGCACCGATCGCCCTTGAGAAAGAGTTTTTCACCTTCGCGCCGGCACAGCACGCAAACGGATCCGATATATCGCGCCATTCAAAATCCTCCTCGTTCCTGCACTATTACACTCGCCGTTTCTTCGGCGGACGACAGCCATTGTGCGGGATAGGCGTCTTGTCCGCGATCGAGCGGACGCGCAAACCGGCGGCCTGCAGCGCGCGGATCGCGGATTCGCGGCCGGGGCCGGGCCCCTGAATCAACACGTCCACTTCGCGCATCCCGGCATCCATCGCGGCACGCGCCGTGCTCTGGGCGGCGACCTGTGCTGCGTACGGCGTGCTCTTGCGCGAACCCTTGAATCCGCTGCCGCCCGCGCTGCCCCACGCGACGACGTTCCCTTGCAAATCGGTGAACGTAATGATGGTATTGTTGAACGTCGCCTGGATGCACGCGCGGCCGTATGGGACCGCGCGGCGTTCCTTCTTTCCGCCGCGTCGAACGGGCCGCTTGGCGGTCGCCGCGGAGGGTGTCGTCGTAGTTGTCTGTTCTTCTGCCATGAGTCCTCCGGAATCTGGATGTTCGAGGTTGGAATTTGGAGGTTAGGTACAGTCTCTGACGCGCAATCTCCAACTTCCAATTTCCAACATCCATCCTCCAAACCTATTTCTTCGCCTTGGAGCGTCGGCGGCCCGCCACCGTCTTACGCGCGCCGCGCTTGGTACGCGCATTCGTGCGCGTGCGCTGGCCGCGCACCGGCAGACTGCGGCGATGCCGTAAGCCGCGATAGGTGCCGATTTCCTGCATCCGCTTGATGTTCATGGCGATCTCACGGCGCAAATCGCCTTCCACTTTATAGTCGCGGTCGATGACAGTGCGGATGCGGGACACTTCCGCTTCGCTCAAGTCCTTGACGCGAATGGCCGGATTCACCTGCGCCTTTTGCAGCACTTCAACCGCGCGGAACGGACCGATCCCGTAAAGGTAACGCAGCGCAATATCAACACGCTTTTGTCGCGGTAGGTCGATGCCTGCAATACGAGCCATGTGTCCTCCTAGAACTTTGGTTAGATGTTGCAAGTTGGAACCATCACTGCCAAATACCAACGTTCAACTTCCAACCCCTAACGTCCAACGTCTAGCCCTGCTTTTGTTTGTGTTTGGGATTCTCGCAAATCACACGTACGATGCCGCGCCGGCGTACGACTTTGCATTTCTCGCAGCGCGGTTTCACTGATGGTCGCACCTTCATGTCTTCCTCCAGCCGTCAGCAGCCAGTCGTCAGCAGTCAGATTTCGGGTCTGGTTACTGACAACTGATGACCGACTATTGCTCTCACAGTCTCGTCAAGATCTCCGGCTCACCCTCAGTGACGGCGATGGTGTGCTCAAAGTGAGCCGAAAGTTTTCCATCTCGGGTGACCACGGTCCATTTATCCTGCAGCGTGCGGGTCTCCCAGACGCCCTCGTTCACCATCGGCTCGATGGCGAGCGTCATCCCCGGTTTCAACTGCGGCCCGCGCTTGCCTTGCCGATAATTTGGGATCTGCGGTTCTTCGTGCATCGAGCGGCCCACGCCGTGCCCGACGTACTCGCGCACCACCGAGAACCCCTGTGCTTCGGCATAGTCCTGCACAGCGCCCGAAACGTCGTCCAAATGGTTGCCGGCGCGGGCTTGCGCGATCCCCGCCATCAGCGCCCCTTCGGTCGCTTCCATCAATCGCTGGGCAACCTCAGACACGCGACCGACGCCGAGCGTGAACGCCCCATCGCCCACAAACCCCTTGAACGTCGCGCCCACATCGACCGCGATGATGTCACCTTCCTTCAGCACGCGCTTTTTGTTCGGGATGCCGTGAACGACTTCCTCGTTGATCGACGCGCAGATCGACGCCGGAAAAGGGTAAGGACCGCGATACCCCTTGAATGATGGCGTGGCGCCTCGTTTGGTAATGATCTCGTATGCAATCGCATCCAGGTCAGCAGTTGTCACGCCGGGCTTGACCTTCTCGCGCAGCGCTTGCTGCACCTCGGCCACAATCCGACCCGCTTCGCGCATGATCGCGATTTCGTTCTTAGATTTGATAACAATCATTCAACGGTGACTTTCTGTCACAACTTCTCGACGGCCTTGACGATGTCCGCCTGAACCTTCTCGATCTCTCGCTCGCCGTCAATCTCACGCAGCAATCCGGCCGTACAATAATAGTCGATCAAAGGTTTCGTTTGCGTATGATACACGTTTAGGCGACGCCGCACGGTCTCGGGCTTGTCGTCGTCACGCTGTTCGAGCGGGTGGCCGTCCTTGTCGCACCGCCCGGCGACCTTCGGCGGATTCGTCAGCATGTTGTACACGGCGCCATCCGCTGGGCAAACCCATCGCGCGGTCAAGCGCTGGACCAGCAGTTCGTCGCGCACGTTCACGAGCAGCGCCCCGGCGATTCGCTTGCCCTCTTTCGCCAGCGCGGCGCCTAAGGCCTTGGCCTGCGCCACCGTGCGCGGAAATCCGTCAAAGACGACGCCGCGGGCACAGTCGGGCATCCCGACGCGGTCCATCACCATCTGGACGGTCACGTCGTCCGGCACCAGCTCGCCTTTGTCCATGTAGGTCTTGGCGAGCTTGCCGAGCGGCGTCTGCTTGGAAACGTTCTCGCGGAAAAGATCTCCGCTGGAAATATGCGTCAGTCCCACGCGCTCACGCAGGATCTCGGCTTGAGTTCCCTTACCCGACCCTGGCCCTCCGAGCAAGATGATGTACGTGGCGGCATCGCTCATGCTTCCTCTCCGTCGGGATTCAAGATTCGTAGTTCATGCTTCAGAATTCAGACCTGCGTGGACGGCCGAGAATTTCGAATTTAGAATTTTGAATTTACTTGATGAACCCTTCGTAATGACGCATCAACAACTGCGCCTGCAACTGCTTCATCGTGTCCAGGACCACGCCGACGACGATGAGCAGGCCGGTGCTCGTGATAATCAACGTGGTCGTTTCCGTCACGTCACGCAACAGGAACGGCAGGATCGCGACGAGGCCCAGGAAGAGCGCGCCGATGAGCGTGATGCGCTGCAAAACGCCGTTCAAATACTCTTCCGTCCGCTTGCCGGGTCGAATGCCCGGAATGAATCCGCCCTGCTGCTGCAAAACCTCCGGCAAGTTCTGCTGGCGGAAAATAACATCCGTGTAGAAGAACGTAAAGGCAACGACCATTAGGAAATACGCGATCCAATACACCGGGCTGTTCTGGTTGAACGCTTCGACGATGGCATTGGCGGCGCCGCTGATGAATGAATTGCCTGATCCAACGAAATAGCCGGCAATGACGCCCGGAAAGATCAGAATCGAGATCGCGAAAATCAACGGAATCATGCCAGATGAATTGACGCGCAGCGGAACGTGCGTGCTCTGTCCACCGTACATCTTGGTCCCGCGCACCCGCTTGCCGTACTGCACCGGCACACGACGGACACCTTCCTGGACATAGACGATCCCAACGATGGTGATCACGGTGACGACGACAAAGACCAGCAACTCAGTGACTTGACCGGTTTGCAGCATCTGTCCGATGCGCTGCGGCACGGCCGCAACGATGCCGCTGAGGATGATGATCGACACGCCGCTGCCAATCCCTTGCTCCGAAATCAGCTCTCCAAGCCAGATCGCGAAGATCGTCCCGGCGGTCAGGGTGATGACAATCGATATCGTCTCCAGCGGAAAGGTCGTCAGCCCAAAGCTGGTCAGCACCGGTGGGTTACTCTGAGTCAACACAACCGATTGAGCGAAACCCTGCAACGCGGCGAGCGGGATGGTCAACAGATGCGTGTATTGGTTGATGCGTTGCTGACCGGCCTCGCCCTCCTTCTGGAGTTGCTCCAAAGCCGGGACGATTCCGACAGCCAATTGCATGATGATCTGCGCGGTGATGTAGGGATATACCCCCATCGCCATGACCGAAAAGTTCGAAAGCGCGCCGCCGGAGAAGAGGTCAAGGAACCCCAGCAGCTGGTTTTGCGAGAACAAGTTCTTGAGCGCATTGGGATCGACATTGGGAACCGGAATGTGCGCCGCAAAACGATAGATGACCAGGATGAGGACCGTGAAAAGAATCTTGTTGCGCAAATCCGGCAAGCGCATGGCGTTTCGAATTGCATCTATCATTCCAACAACCTCCAATAGGCCAATTTGCCAATTGCCAACACTTGCACCGCACGCAAGTGTAGGTGTGAGCCAAAACCAATAATCCGATTCGATTCATTGGCTCATTGGTTCATTGGTTTATTTCTGACGCTGTCCCACCTGCCGCCGCGATTTTTTCCTTCGCGCTCGCTGAGAATGCATGCGCCTTGACGTTCAGCGCCTTGTTCAGCACGCCATTCCCCAGTACCTTGACATGCTCCGGGTGCTGAACCAACCCGCGCTCGACCAACGCTTCCGGCGTCACTTCCGCGCCCGCGTCGAACTGGGTGTCCAATGCTTCGAGATTCACGACCTCGTAGTCCACACGCCAGATATTCGTGAACCCGCGCGTGTGCGGCAAGCGGCGCACCAGCGGCAATTGCCCACCTTCAAAGTACGGCTTGATGCCGCGCCCGGTCCGCGCGTTTTGACCTTTCGTGCCGCGCCCGGCCGTCTTGCCCTGACCGGCGGAAATCCCACGTCCGACGCGCTTGCTCTTCTTCTTCGACCCTGCAGTGGGTTTCAAATCGTGTAATTTCATGGCTATTTTGTCTCTTCCACCTTCACCAAGTGCCGCACGGCGAACGCCATGCCGCGCACCTGCGGCGTATCCTGAAGCTCAACCGACTGCCCCAGCTTGCGTAATCCTAACGCGCTGATCGTCGCCTTCTGATTCTTCTGGTAGCCGATCGCGCTCTTGATCCACGTGATTTTCAATTTACCCTTGCTGGCTGCCATTTTTCGGTCTCCTCCACGGCGGCAATAGCTGCGCCACCGGCTTGTTGCGCCGCTTGGCTTCCACCTCGGCGTCGCTCATTTCCTGAAGCGCCTGCACCGTTGCGCGCACGACGTTCAAGCGATTCGGGCTGCCGAGCGATTTCGTCAGCACGTCACGCACGCCCGCGCACTCCAAGACCGCGCGCACGCCGCCGCCGGCGATGACGCCCGTGCCGGGTGTCGCCGGTTTCAGCATAACCTGGGACGCACCGAACTTGGACAGAATGGGGTGCGGAATCGTCGTGCCGGCGAGCGGGACCTTCTGCATCGTCTTGCGCGCGCGCTCCGTTCCCTTGCGGATAGCTTCCGGCACTTCGCGCGCCTTGCCGACGCCTACGCCGACACTGCCATTGTTATCGCCGACGACCACCACGGCGCGGAATCCAAAATGCCGGCCGCCCTTGACCACCTTGGCGACCCGGCCGATATGGACGACGCGCTCGTCAAGCCCCGGACCCTCTTCTTCTCGATCTCTTTCACGCGGACGGTTTGCCATATTCCCTCGATGTTGGAAGTTGGGCATTGGAGGTTGGAGGTTGGAATCTCGTTCCAACTTCTAACTTCCAACTTCTAACTTCCAGACTCAGAACTCCAATCCACCTTCGCGCGCGCCTTCGGCGAGCGATTTGACGCGGCCATGGTACTGATAGCCCCCGCGGTCAAAGATGACCTGTTTCAGTCCCTTCTCGATCGCGCGCTGAGCCAGCAACTTGCCGACGGCTTTCGCTTCGTCCTTCTTTTTCAACTGCGCCGCTTGGCCGCGCACGTCGGCATCTAGCGTCGACGCAGCAACCAGCGTGTGCCCCTTGGCATCGTCGATAATCTGAGCAAAAATGTGACGATTGCTGCGGAACACGTTCAGGCGCGGCCGCGCCATCGTCCCGGCCACTTGGGCGCGCACGCGGCGGTGACGGCGCTCTCGTCGGATAGTCGTTTCCCGTTTCTTCATCTGCGAATCCTCTAAGCTTTCAACCTTGCGAAGGCCTCAACGAGCACTACTTGGCGCCGGCGCCGACCTTGCCGGCTTTGCCCGCTTTGCGGCGAACCCTTTCACCCTGATAATGGATACCCTTGCCTTTGTACGGCTCCGGCGGGCGGATCGAACGGATCTTCGAGGCGACTTCGCCCACGAGTTGACGATCGACGCCTTCGATCGAGAAGAGCCGCTGACTCTTGTCGACGACGAACGTGATGCCCGCCGGCGGCTCGTACGTGACCGAATGCGAAAAGCCGAGCGCCATGACCAGATTCTTGCCCTGTACTTCCGCACGGTACCCCACACCCTCGATTTCCAGGCTGCGCTTGAAACCCTCTGTCACGCCGACCACCATGTTGTTGATCAACGCGCGCGTCAACCCGTGTTTGGCATCCAAGCCCGGCGCTTCCGGAGTCTCGACATTAATCTGCGCCTTGTCCACCGTGACCTTGATCTGTGGATCAAACGACTGGGTCAATTCGCCTTTAGGCCCCTTCACCGTCAGCGCGTTTCCATTTTGAGTTACTTTGACACCCGCCGGTAATATGATCGGTTTGCGTCCCACACGCGACATGAAATCCTCCAAATTAGTCTCATGGTCGACTAGTCGCCTAGTTGTTGATTCAGACCATCCGACTACCTGACCATCAGACTAACCGACTACCACACGTAGCACAACACCTCGCCGCCCAAACCCATCCGCTTGGCGCGCGCGCCGGTCATCACACCCTGCGTCGTCGAAACGATGGCGATGCCCAAGCCGTGCTGGACCCACGGGACCTCGGTCTTGCCGGCGTAGACGCGCCGTCCGGGTTTGGAGATCCGCTTGACGCCGCTCAGGATCGGTTTCTTGCGGTCGTCGTAACGCAGCCACAGACGCAGCATCGGCTGTGGTTTGTCCTTGGTGACTTCGAGCTTTTCGATATATCCTTCGTCTTTCAGAATCTTTGCGACCGCGACACGCAACTTGGAAGCGGGCATCATCACTTGTTGATGATGTACCGCTGCGGCATTGCTCAATCGGGCGAGCATATCAGCGATGGGATCGTTTGTCATCAGTCCCTGCTCCTTGCAAAACGACTGTCTGGAAATTCTTGATTGGTCTGCCGACGGGCGCTTGAGTATCGCCGCGCCAGCAGCCGGGATGCTGCTTACCAACTGGACTTGGTCACGCCGGGGATATGGCCTTCCAGCGCTTCTCGGCGGAAGCAAATGCGGCACAACTTGAACCGCCGAATGTACCCGCGCGAACGTCCGCACATGTGGCAGCGATTGCGCACGCGCTGCGGATATTTTCGATGCAATTCTCGGTTCACCATTGATTTTTTTGCCACGCAAAATCCTCCTCGCAAATCATTCGGCTGATCTGCGATAAATCCTTACTGCGCCCTAAACGGCATCCCCATCAACTGCAATAGACGGCGCGCTTCGTCATCCGTCTTGCCGGTGGTGACGATGGTCACTTCCATCCCACGCACCTTGTCGATCGTATCATAGTCCACTTCCGGCCAGATGAGCTGCTCGCGCAGACCGAGCGTATAGTTGCCGCGCCCGTCGAACGCGTCGCGCGGCACGCCGCGAAAGTCTCGCTGACGCGGGAGCGCGATGTTCATCAGCCGATCCAAAAAGTAGTACATGTTGTCGCCGCGCAGCGTGACCTTCACGCCAATCGGCATGCCCTCGCGCAGCTTGAACGTTGCAATCGATTTCTTGGCCTTCACGACGAGCGGCTTTTGCCCGGTGATCGCCGTCATATCCTTGACCGCGCCGTCCAGGGCCTTGGCATTGCCGATGGCCTCACCCACCCCGATGTTTACGACGATCTTCTGCACCTTGGGCGCCTGCATGACGTTGCTGTAACCAAACTCGCGGATCATGGCCGGAATGATTTCCTTGCGATAGCGGTCTTCCAGTCGCGGGGGCACCGCCGACTTGGCGCGCTTGGCACTCTTCGCTTCCTTGCCCTCTTTGGGGGCGCCCTTGGCATCGGCGGCTTTTGCGTCTGCGCCTTTGGGTTTCTGGTCTTTCTTGGCTGCTGGCTTGCCCTCTTCTGGCTTCGCCATGTCATAACCTCTCTTCTTTACTCCACCACCTGACCACATTTCCTGCACACACGCGATTTGGTTCCGTCCTCGAATTCTTTGAAACCAACGCGCGTCACCTTGCCGCAACTCTTGCAGACGAGCGCCACGTTCGCAATATTGATCGGACCTTCGCGCTCGATAATACCGGCTTGCGTGCGGACATCGCCGGTGCGTTTCTGATGCTTTTTCACCACGTTGATGCCGCTGACAATGATCTGATTCTTGCCGGGGAGGATGCTGTGCACCTCGCCCCGTTTGCCGCGATCATTGCCGGCAACAACCTGAACGGTATCGCCTTTGCGGATCTTGTTCATTACAGTACCTCTGGCGCGAGCGAAACGATCTTCATGAAGCCCTTGTCGCGCAATTCGCGCGCGACCGGGCCAAAGATGCGCGTGCCACGCGGGTTGGTCGTATCGGACTCGAGGATGACGGCCGCGTTATCGTCAAAGCGGATGTAGGAGCCATCCTTGCGTCCGTACTCTTTGGTCGTGCGGACGATCACGGCGCGCACCACTTCGCCTTTCTTGACGGCGCTGGTGGGGATCGCCGATTTGACGGCGGCGATGATGATGTCTCCGACCGCGCCGACTTTGCGGTTTCCCCCGCCCATCACGCGGATACACATGATCTCGCGCGCGCCGGTGTTGTCGGCTACTTTGAGGTGAGTCGTCGTCTGGATCATTCCCCCTCACCTCCACCCGTCTCTTCTTCTGGCACAGCCGTTTCCTCTTCAGTGCCCGCCAGTTTCGCCAGGCGCTCGGCGGCGCGGCGTTCTTCCTCGGCGCGGCGCGCCGCCCGATCGGCCTCTTCCTTCGCGCGCAGCGATTCCAGCTCCACATCCACTGCCTGCTCAACCACGACGCCGCGCTGGATGATTTCCGAGACGCGGAAGCGTTTCTCGCGCGAGTAGGGACGCGATTCCGTAATCTTCACGAGGTCGCCCAGCTTGGCGGCCGGGGCGTCGTTCTGCGCCTTGAACCGGCGCGCCCGCGTGACGACTTTGCCGTAGAGTGGATGGCTGCGGCGCTGTTCCACTTCGACAATGACCGTCTTGGCCATCTTGTCGCCGACCACGCGGCCGGTCATAACCTTGCGCTGCTCTTTCATTCCGCCTTCGCCTCCTCTCCGGAGGTCGCACTCTGGGCGACCTTCGTCACTCGCTCGCGCAAGACCGTCTTGACGCGCGCGATGTCGCGCTTGACCTGGGTCAAGCGATTAAAGTTCGGCTGCTGCCCAGCGGCGCGCTGAAACCGCAAATTGAACAATTCCTGATAGAGATCGTCGAGCTGCTTCTCGAGTGCCGCATCGTCCATATCGCGAAGCGTTGCCGCGTTCATCACTGCGCCTCCGTCTTGGAAATAAACTGCGTCTTGATCGGCAGTTTGTACGCCGCCAGGCGCATCGCCTCGCGCGCGGTCTCTTCCTTCACGCCAGAAATTTCAAAGAGCACGCGACCCGGCTTGACGACCGCGACCCAGTGATCCGGCGCGCCCTTGCCGCCGCCCATACGCGTCTCCGCCCCTTTGACCGTCACCGAGTGATCAGGGAAGATACGGATCCACAGCTTGCCGCCGCGCTTGACAAAGCGGATGACCGCGCGGCGCGCGGCTTCGATCTGGCGGCTGGTCATCCAGCAGGGCTGGAGCGCCTGCAGACCGTAATCGCCAAAGTCCAGCGTCACGCCGCGGCTCTCCTTCCCTTTCATCCGCCCACGATGGGTCTTGCGGTATTTAACTCGTTTGGGCATCAACATTTCAAAAGACTCCCGGAAAACGGATCAGTTCATTGCTCGTTGGCTTCGGCTTGCTTGGCGGCTTCTTCGATCTGTTTCATGATCTGCGACTGTCGTTCCTCGGGGCGCACATCGCCGCGATAAATCCAGACCTTGATGCCGATCTTGCCGTACGTCGTCAACGCTTCGTGCCGCGCAAAATCGATGTCAGCCCGCAGCGTGTTCAACGGCACCCGGCCTTCCTTGACCAACTCACGCCGCGCCATTTCGGAACCGGCGAGGCGGCCGCCCGCTGTGATTTTGATTCCCAATGCGCCGCCGCGCATCGCGCGCGTCACGGCCTGCTTCATCGCACGCTTGTGCGAGATCCGCTTTTCAATCTGCTGGCAAATGCTTTCCGCGACGAGGTACGCATCCGCTTCGGGTTTCTCGACTTCGAGCACATCGAGCTTGATTTTCTTCTGGGTCAGCTCTTCCAAATGCTTGCGCAGCGCGGTAACGCTCGCCCCCTTGCGCCCGATGATGATTCCCGGCTTGGCCGTGTGGACGTAGATCGACACTTGCTTCGGGAAGCGCTCGATGCGGACGTCGGAGATGCCCGCGTGCCCGACTTCGGCGCGGATCATTCTGCGGATCGCCATGTCTTCCGCGATCTGGTCGGTGTACGCTTTCTTGTCCGCGGCGTACCACTTGGAGCGCCAGTCTTTGATGTAACCCAGCCGAAACCCGTACGGATGAACTTTGCGTCCCATTATTTCTCCTCCGCCTTTGCAGTGCGCTCGGCGACGCCAACGGTAATGTGCGCAGATCGCTTCAAGATCGGTTTATACCTGCCACGCGCGCCGGCTTTCATTCGCTTGAGCGTCGGTCCTTCGCCGGCGTAGATCGTGCTGACGAACAAATCCTCGCGCGCCAGTCCATAGTTCTGCGTTGCGTTCGAGGCGGCGGAATTGATCGCCTTTTCGACCGCACGGGCAGCTTCTTTCGGCGTCATCTTCAGCAAGCCGATGGCATCGTCCACGCCTCGGCCGCGCACCATGTCTGCCACCAGACGCACCTTGCGCGGAGACATGCGTATGAATTTCTCAACGGCGGTTACTTCAAAATAATCGGGCATTCTCAATCTCCCTGACATCGCAATCGTCATTTCGCGCCTAGCCAGAAACTTGTTTGTCACTCTGAGCGAGGCGAAGAGTCTCCAAGTATTTCGCGAGATGCTTCGCTCCGCTCAGCATGACAGGTACTGCTCTTACCCATACCGCTGCGTGGTATGGCTTCTCGAAATGACCCGCGCCTCTACGCTACCCTGCCTTGGCCGCAGGCGCCGGCGCGGCAGCCGCGGCGGCGACCTCGGCCGCTTTCTCTTTGGTCGAGTGCCCGCGGAAATGGCGCGTTGGCGCAAACTCGCCCAGGCGATGTCCCACCATATTCTCCGTCACGTACACCGGCACATGCCGCCGCCCATCGTGCACGGCGATGGTGTGACCCACCATCTGCGGAAAGATGACCGACGCGCGCGACCAGGTCTTCAGCACGCGCTTTTCGCCGGTCTTGTTCATCTGCTCGATGCGCTTGAGCAATTTTGGTTGTACGAAAGGTCCTTTTTTCAGCGAACGACTCATAATACCCCCAGGTCAATGAGCCAATTGCCCAATTCCCAACACTTGCACCGCACGCAAGTGCAGGTGTGAGCCAAAATCTGTTTATTGCCTTTGGCTCATTGGTTCATTGGCTCATCGGTTCATTTCACTTGGTGCCGCGCCTTTTCACGATGAATTTGTTCGTGTACTTGCGGCGACGCGTGATCTTGCCGAGCGCGGGCTTGCCCCATTTGGTCTTGGGACCCGGCAGGCCGACGCCGACCTTGCCTTCACCGCCGCCATGCGGATGATCGCGCGGACTCATCACCGCGCCGCGTACCGTTGGACGCCAGCCCATATGGCGACGGCGTCCCGCCTTGCCCAACTTGATGGTGTTCCATTCCGGATTGCCCACCTGCCCGATCGTCGCCATGCACTCGACGTGGACGTAGCGCGTCTCGCCGGACGGCAAACGGACTTGGGCGTATTTGCCTTCTTTCGCCATCAATTGCGCGGACGTGCCGGCGGAGCGGACCATCTGCCCGCCCTTGCCCTTTTGCAATTCGATATTGTGAATCAGCGTGCCGACCGGGATGCCGGAGATCGGCAGCGTGTTGCCGGGCTTGATTTCCGCATTCGCACCCGACGAAATCTTGTCGCCGACCATCAAGCCGACTGGCGCGAGGATGTAGCGTTTTTCGCCGTCGGCGTAATGCAGCAGCGCGATGCGCGCCGATCGGTTCGGATCGTACTCAATCGCGGCAACCGTGGCGGGCACGTTCTTGTCGCGGCGATAGTCGATGATGCGGTACTTGGGACGATTGCCGCCGCCGCGATGCCGCACAGTCACACGGCCCTGGTTGTTGCGACCAGCTTGTCGTTTCAGCGTGACCAGCAGCGACTTGACCGGTTTCTTCTTGCTCACCTCTTCGAAAGTTGGCGAGGTCATGCCGCGCCGCCCCGCCGAAGTGGGCTTGTAGATTTTGATCCCCATGGTTACACACCCTCGAATAGGTCGATCCGCTGATCCGCCCGAATCGTGACGATGGCTTTTTTCCACATTGGCTTGTAGATCACGCGGCGACCATAGTGGCGGCGCTTGCGCGACATGCGGATCACGTTCACATTCAGGACTTGTATTCCTTTGAACGCGGTCTCGACGGCCTCTTTGATTTGCTCTTTGTTCGCGCGGTCGTCTACCTCAAACGCGTATTGCCGCAAATCGTCTTTGAGCTTGTTGCTCTTCTCGGTTGTGATCGGTCGTTTCAAAAC
>Ga0163209_1000537_pt1 | contig 16618 bp, 12 predicted proteins | sample Kivu_160m_FD_113538 | JGI IMG/M metagenome (GOLD analysis project Ga0163209, IMG submission 113538) | Freshwater microbial communities from Lake Kivu, Western Province, Rwanda to study Microbial Dark Matter (Phase II) - Kivu_160m | ecosystem: Environmental > Aquatic > Freshwater > Lake ...
CCGTCACCCGTCACTTTTTCAAAAAAACCATCGCCGCGTCGCACAAAACGCCGGAAGTTGTATTATATTTGGGATCTAAATTCAGAAATCATGAGAAAAAAAGGGAAATTTTTTATGCTGGTTTCAGCTGCTTTGCTGCTGGCCGGACAAATAACATTAGCCGGTCCCAATGATGATCTCATCGAATCCTGCAAGAAGGGGGCCATGGATGGCGTTAACAAGGCCATTGCCTCCGGGGCAGATGTCAACTACATGGATGCCAATGGAAATACGGCGATTGCCAGTGCATTTTTCTGGCCTGCCATCACAAAACTGCTTATTGAAAAAGGCGCCGATCCTAACAAAGGGAATTATCCCGCTTTGATCTCTGCCTGCAACAACTATTCGGTTGATGTTGCACAAATACTGCTTGATGCAGGCGCTGATCCCAATAAGCCGGGACTCAGCGACCCTGCCGTCACGTTCAAAACACTGATTGCAAACGAAAAAGCCAAAGGAAAAAGCGCCAACAAGGCGCTTATTAAAGCCTGGGAGGATGCGATGACCAGCCTGAAACCTTCAGAAATTGAACTGATGCAGGTGCTCCTGATGTCGACCAATTGTGTTCCCTGCCTTAAAATGGCGCTGGCAAAAGGAGCGAACATCAATCTTAAAAACGGGGGCGCCGCGTTGGACATTTTTGTAACTTATTCGGGATCCCGGGAAGAACGCAAAGAATCATTTGCTAAAGGTGCATCCAATATTGAGGCATTCGGATATACGGTTCCGGATTGGTATAAAAACCTGCCGGACGACCGGAACGGAACCGCCATTGAAATGCTTGAAGCGCTGGTCAGCGCCGGGGCAGACCTGAATAAGCCGAATGCGTTAGGGCTCACCCCGCTGGTGGTGGCGCTTAAAAGCTGTAATGCGACCGAAGCGGGGAAATCGAGCAAACTGGCCGTTGTTAAAAAACTCGTGGAATCGGGCGCTGATCCAAAGATATCCGCCACACAGAAGTTCGACAAAGGGAGCGCGGTTTATTATCCTGTATGCCTTGCCGGGCAATATGGAGATGTTGACCTTATGACCAGCATGCTAAATAAGGGCGCCGATATCAATTCAACCACCACCACCGCATGTTTGTCGATGTATAACGGAACGTGGGGTGGCGAAGGGTACACGCCCCTCATCATTGCGATCATGGTCAAGAATTTTGAGGTGGCCGGGTTCCTGGTGGATCAGGGCGCCGATATTAAAATCGGTACCACCGGGTATGCCATCATGGAAACCTCCCTGGAGGATGTGAAATGCCTGGTGTCATCGAAGAATAAAACCCCGATATACTGGGCGGTTGAAAAGAATGACATGACCCTGGTGCAAAAGATCGCCGATAAAATGGTCTGGAAATTCAATCCGGATTTTTCATATAAGGTCATTTCCGACGTGTCATCCATAAACATGGGAATGTATTCCGTAGGATGTAAAAAAGGCAGGGAAAAGTTGTTCCCCAATGCGTATGCCAGTGAAATCGGGAATAAAGAAGCAGCAAAATACCTTAAAGGAAAAGGGTTGTAAATTACCTGCTGTTCTTTACCCTGTACATCGGGATGCGGGAATTTGAGCCGCAGCCTTGTCACCTTGTTACCTTGTTACCTTGTCACCCAGTCACCCGTCAGGCGTCACGATTTTTCCCATATTTCCTTCATTGTTTTAATACCGTTGTATTTAACCCTCACCCGATTACGCCGGCCATAACCACTACAATCCCCGAGACCATGAAAAAAAGAACGACTCTTACAGCCCTGTCGTGCCTGCTTTTAACTTTCGCATTTCCCCAGGCAAAGACCGAAGGCCTCTCCCAGGCGGCTCGCAATGCGTTGAATCCCATCGCGCAGGTGGTCAAGTTCATGCTGCAGCCTAATTATTACCTCTATGCCAACGGCGGAAATGCCCTCAACCTGATGACGCGCATCATTTCACCGTATCATGCGATCCTGGTTCCCGGCATCAAGCCGAAATCAGATAAGATCTTTTCCATTGTCCGTCTTGAATTTCCGGTCACCAGCCAGACCTTTGGCTCCGAACCCGAGAGGAATGCGACCGGACTGGCCGACATGACCCTGGGCGGAACGGCCTGCTACAAGACATCCTGGGGAAAACTGGGGATCGGGATCAACCTGGGTTTTCCCACGGCCACCTCCCCGGCACTGGGATCCGGGAAATGGACTGCCGGCCCGTCCGCGATCCTGTTTTATAACAAACCGAAACACGTTATGCTCGGCCTTGTGGTGAACCAGTACTTTTCGTACGCCGGAAGTCCTTCAAGGCCCGCGACAAATTACATGAACCTGCAGCCCTTTATCGATGTGATATTTAACAAAGGCTATTTCATCATGATCAACCCGATCTGCACCCTCGACTGGCAAAAGGACGACTTTACGGTACCGCTCGCCCTGGGATTCGGTAAGGCGTTCTCAAAGAATCTGTCAGCTTTCATCATGCCCGAATACATCGTGTCAGGATCGAACAGGAAAACGTGTATCGTCCAGTTCAACCTGAATGCGATGTTCTGAGAGCGGGGAATTGAAAACGGAGTGTTGTTGGCGGGAAGAAGGATGCGGGATACGAGAACCTTGTCACCTTGTCACCCAGTTACCAAGTCACCCAGTCACCCAGTCACCCAGTTTCCCAGTCACCAAGTCACCCAGTTACCCAGTTACCCTATGGCTTTCCCGCATTGTTTTGTTATATTTGTGCGAGGGAAATGCCGGTGGATAGCCGTAAGAAAGAATTTTTCCCGGATATTGAAGCCCGGCTCACTCAATCGACATCCCGAAAGGAATTTTTTACTCTTGAATGGGTTTTTAAGTGAACTCGTATGAATTTTACTTCTCTCATTGAAAATATTAAGGCAGTTCATGAAACGCTCCAATCCTCCGTTTCAAAAGCAATCAATATTTCAGTAACAATCCGAAACTGGATGATAGGATACTTTATCGTGGAATTTGAGCAACATGGCGAAGACCGGGCTGCCTATGGCCAGAAGTTACTTAATAAACTTGAAGAAAGGTTCTCCGGTAGCGGGATCAAAGGGATGAATGAGCGCAGGTTTCGTGAATACAGGCAATTTTATTCATCTTATTTTTATGTCGAGCAATACCTCAAAGAGATTTTACCCATGGATGGGATTCGGCGGTTGCCGACCGCCGAATTTGATTCTGCAATCCGGCGGTTAATGACCGCCGATTCGAAATCACCCGGGAGCAAATCAGTGGAGCCATATATACCCCCGCAGATTTTATTGTCAAAATTGTCGTACACTCATTTGGCGACATTATCAAAAATCCCTGATCCCTTGAAACGGGCTTTCTATGAACTGGAGTGCATTAAGGGAAACTGGTCGATCGTGGAACTGGAACGGCAGGTAGAATCGTTGTACTTCGAAAGATCGGGGCTATCAAAAGATAAAAAGAAATTGTCTGAACTGGTACAACAAAAAGCGGTTCAATTGACCCCCATCGACGTCATTAATGATCCGATCACAGTCGAATTTCTTGGATTGAGCGACCGGGCGCTGGTCACGGAAACAGATCTTGAGCAGGCGATCCTGGATCATCTTCAGTTATTCCTCCTGGAACTAGGCCATGGCTTTTGCTTTGAAGCCAGGCAGAAACGGATCCTGATCGATGATGAATACTATTTTATCGACCTGGTATTTTATCACCGGATTCTGAAATGCCACATTCTGGTTGATCTGAAAACCGAGAAATTCAGGCACAGCCATGTCGGCCAGATCAACACCTACCTCGAGTATTTCAAGAACGAAGTGATGCAGGAAGGGGACAACCCTCCGGTAGGCATTCTGCTATGTACCGAAAAAGGGAATACCCTTGTTAAATACGCTACGGCCGGGCTTGAGAAGAGTGTTTTCGTTCATAAGTATTTAGTGCAACTGCCAAGCAAAGAGGAATTGGAAAGATATTTACTTAGTGAAATTCAGTAGGCAAGCCGGATCGGATCCGGGAAGCGGGATTCAGGACACTGGATGCTGGATGTTTGATGATGGATGATGGATGCGGGATGCGGGATTGTAAATCCTGGAAATTGAGCCGCAGGCTTTCTGCCTTTTCACCCTGTCACCTTGTTACCCTGTTACCTTGTCGCCTTGTCACCCGTCACGTGTCACGTCTTTCTTCCGCCTGTCCGCCTGTCCGCCCGTCCGCTTGTTTCCCGCATTGTTTTGTTATATTTGTGCGAGGCAACTTTGAGGATGGACTATTATTCTGAACGGTTGAAATGGTTTCAGATTCAATCAGAAGCGGGATTGATCGGCGAAATCGATTATGAAAGAACCGGAAATGGCGTGATCCTGTGCAAAGATGGTTTCAAGGCGATCACCTATTCCAAAGATGATTTTACGAAAGTAGCGTCATTGTTTCGTGTTGATGCAAAGAGTTATGAAGTTGACGATTCGAGTTTGTTCTGTGAAATGATAAAGAAATGAAAATGAACCGCGCCCTGTTTCCTCTGACCCTGACCCTTTTGATTGTTCTTGTTCAAAATCAGGTTTATTCGCAAAAGAAAGAAGTTGACAAGAAATCGCCTCATCCCCGCATTGTTTCCTTTAACCCGGATTCGGCAGCGTATCAAAGTCTGTTTGACGGAGAAAAGGACTCCGTTATCTTTTATTCAGGGGTCGTGACCCTGCTGCCGAATACAACCGGAGAGATCCATAATACAGAAATTTACGAAGAAATGATCATTCCGCTGGAAGGCGAAGGCCAGTTGAGGCTGAAGGATCATGAACCATTGAATCTGACCTTTGGAAAGATCGCATATGTTCCCGCGCACACGGAACATCATACGGCAAATACAGGAACGAAAAATTTCAAATATATTTACATCGCGGTAAAATCAAAGGAATGATGTCTCCCGGCAATCCCTTGATTTTACCGGTAACTTTGTGTTACGCAACATAATAAAAAATGGCATTTCTAAAGAAAAAAAAGATTAAAAATTTTCGTTAAAGACAAACTGCATGAGAACTAAAAACAAATTCAGGATTAATTTATTGATAGTTTTAGGATTTGTTTTCACTTTTTGCTCTTGTTGCAAGAAAGAAAATGCGCCCCAACCAGTTGCCATAGCTACTGATTATTCACAAACTGCACATTGGTTATCTATACCTGCCCCGATCATGGCAGTGGACGTTTTTTATCTTTATCCGACTTGCTGGCAGAAGGTTGATTCAACCGATCCAAATATATGTGATATCAACAACACATTGATGTTGGCAGGCGCCATCCCGGCATTCAAACGCCAGGCAACGGCATTTGAAACTTTTGCAAATGTTTACGCACCTTATTATCGTCAAGCCGATGCCGTATATACTTTGGGATTGCCCGAAGATCAACGGGAAACGGTAATCGGAGGTATTCCAACCTTGGATGCCACTGCAGCCTTCGACTACTATATTAAGCATTACAATCAGAACCGACCATTCATATTAGCAGGACATTCACAAGGATCGAATATTCTGATCCATTTACTTTCAGGATATCTGAAAGACAACCCGGAGGTATATCAGCGAATGGTTGCCGCCTATGTTATCGGTTATCCGGTAACGTCAGCCTACCTGGCCAATAATCCTCATTTGAAATTTGCCGAGGGCCCCGATGACACAGGTGTAATTATCTCATATAACACCCAGGCTCCCAGTGTCATTCCACCAAACAATCCTGTTGTATCCAATATAGTGGGTCTTGTTATCAATCCTATCACATGGACAAGAACCGAAACAGAGGCAACGACTGCTGAGGGTTTGGGCTCCATCATGCCCGATTCGGTGACATTGAAGTTTGAACCGGTACCTCAATATGCTGATGCAAGAGTAGATATTAACAAAGGCGTCCTGATCTGCACTTCGGCCGACTCTAACGAACTATATAAATACACCAAATCTTTCGGGAAAGGAGTTTACCATAGCTTTGATTACCCTTTTTACTTTTTCAATATTCGGGTAAATGCCCAGAACAGGGCTGACAAATTTCTGCACAAATAGAAACCCAATTTTTGCGGAACCTATTCGGGAAAGGTAAAACACGTTTTGTATTACCTGAACGGCAGTTATATCATGGGCTACAGTTCCAAAGACAAAAAACCCTTTGAAGAATTGGAGAACTGGGGTGACCGTAAAAAGACCTTGTTCACTAATCCCAACTTCGTAAACATCGCAACTAAAAACCTTCAATCACACCTCGGTTAAACGAAATGGTGTTGCCGCCGGCGCATAAGATCTGAGGAAATGGATGAAGCTGAAAAGCGTAGAATTGCTATTTTCCTTTTTGGGCAAATAACCAGGTGCCGCCCGCTCGTCCGCCCGTTCGCCTGATCACTCGTTTTGTCCGTCCGAGTCGGCATCTCATCCTGATCCTGACCTTATCTCTTCCCACGACCTTCATGGAAAACGGATCACCCCGGAATTTTCCCGACCTTATTCCCTTATTCCAAACCCGCGTTGAATAAGGTAATAAGGTCAGTTTTCCCTTGCCACCGTTCGTTCTACCAAGGTTAGAGAAAGAATAAGGTTTTTGTGTACACGCAGCGCGGAGCGGAACTGCCGACTGCCGACTTTTTTCTGTCCGCTTGTCCGCTTGTCCGCCTGTCCGCTTGTTTACCGCTTTAGTTTTGTTATATTTGTGCGAGGAAAATGTAATCCTGCTGCACTTATTTCAAATTAAAGGAGGATAACCGTATTCCGGGTAGTGTGTTGTTGGCATTTATTGGTTCACTTGATATACGAAACAGAGATCCTTATTCGAAAGCAAATAACAAATTGTAATAGAACACGTGAAAAAGAAAACAGCCATCAAATTATTTAACGAGCAGCATATCAGAACCATTTGGGATGATGATCAGGAGAAGTGGTATTTTTCAATAGTTGACGTTATTGGTGCTCTTACAGCCAGTCCTAATCCGCGAAAGTACTGGAGTGTGTTAAAAACCAGGCTTAAATCTGAAGGGAGTGAGTTGGCTACAAATTGTAGTCAACTGAAAATGCAATCAACTGATGGAAAATTCTATAAGACTGATGTTGCCGATACACAACAGTTGTTTCGCCTGATCCAAAGCATCCCCTCCCCTAAAGCTGAACCGTTTAAAATATGGTTGGCAAAAGTCGGGAGGGAACGCATCGATGAAATAGAAGATCCGGAAATTGGAATCGATCGATTGATGGAAACCTATCTTCGTAAGGGTTATAGCACGGAATGGATAAACCAAAGGCTTAAAAGTATCGAGATCAGAAAAGAATTAACAGATGAATGGGAATCAAAAGGCGTAAAGAAGGGGAATGAATTTGCAATTCTGACAGATGATATAACGAAAGGCTGGAGCGGATTCACTATAAAACAATATAAAGGTTATAAAGAACTGAAAAGAGAGAACCTGCGTGATTACATGACCAACATTGAGCTTGTTTTGAATATGCTGGCTGAAGCTTCAACTACAGAAATATCAAAGGAAAAGAACCCAAAGACCTTCAATGAAAATCGTCAGGTCGCCCAAAAAGGTGGCAGTGTGGCAAAGGCGGCAAGAAAAAAACTGGAAGATTCAACCGGGAAGAAAGTAGTCACTAAACTTAATGCCAAACAATTGAAACAATTTCCCAAGGAAAATCCGAAGGCGAAGAAATAACCGACAAATGCTAAAATGCCATCTAAAGAAACACACATAAAAACAAGTATATGATACCAGATTATCAATCTCTAATGCTGCCAATTCTTCGACTAGTTGCTGATGGCCAAGAATATAAGTATAGAGATATTATTGAGAAAATGGCTGTCGAATTTAATATTTCGGATGTTGAGCGAAAGGAATTGTTAGCTAGCGGGAATCAAGCCATCTTTGATAATCGGGTTGGTTGGGCAAAAACCTATCTAAAAAAAGCAGGGCTTCTTGATTCTCCAAAAAGAGCAACATTCGTTATTACTGACCTGGGATTACAGACACTAAAGAAAAACCTTGATCGTATTGATGCTAAATATTTAAGGCAGTTTCCATCATTTCTTGAGTTTCAACATGCAAATAGAAACGAGAATGAAAGCGATCTGGATGCCTTAACGGAAGATCAAAGCACTGAAACCCCGGAAGAAAATCTTGATGCTGCATACCAGCGAATCAGGAAAACATTAGCATCTGAATTGCTTAATAGAGTCGTTGATTTATCTCCTACCTTTTTTGAAAGGCTCGTGGTAGAACTTCTTGTAAAAATGGGTTATGGAGGTTCGATTAAGGATGCTGGTCGCGCAATCGGAAGGAGCGGTGATGAAGGCATTGATGGAACGATAAAGGAAGATAAATTAGGATTGGATATAATTTATATACAAGCAAAGAAATGGAAACCAGGGAATGTTGTTGGACGGCCTGAACTTCATAAATTTGTCGGAGCTCTTGCTGGACAGGGTGCAAAAAAGGGAATATTTATTACGACATCGAATTTTTCTAAAGACGCTTTGGAATACACGCCAAAAAATGAAACAAAAATTGTTTTAATAGATGGGGAACAGCTTGCTCAACTTATGATTGATTATAATTTAGGTTGTACAACTCAACAAAATTATGAGCTGAAGAAAATTGATAGTGACTACTTTGGTGAAGAATAATTAATTAAAGGCGGCATATAACGAAGCCGTCAGACGAGCAATGCGGGCAGATTCCGGAGGCTGGCATTCACCAAACCCGCAAAGGATAAAGGATAAAGGAAAGGATAACGGAAAGGAACGAAACAACAAGTAAAACTCGCACTGCGGTTGTCGGCGGTGCGTTAGCATCAAAATATCCCCCCCATGAAAAACCTCCTAATCCTCTCCGCCCTGGCCGTTGTAATTGTTGGCCTGATCCTGCTCAGGATATTTACCGGCGGAGGAGCTAAAAGTGGGCCGGCGGCGCCGGCGAAGCAGCCGGCGGTGCCGGTCGAGGGGTACGTCGTCCACGAAAACCCTGCGATGAACCCGCCCGACGTCACCGTCACCCTTACACCCTTGCGTTCTGCAATTGTTTTGTATCTTTGTATAAAGCAATTTTAATATGAACCTTTCAGCCGAGAAATTGGATATCATTCAAAGAATCTGCGAGATTCAAGACAATGACCTGATAGATCTGATAAAAAACATCATTACAGTCCCCAATGTTTCCAAGTCAGATTGGTGGAATCATATTACTCAAGAAGAAATGGCTTCAATTAATCGGGGGCTTGATGATCTGCAACAAGGGAAAATACAATCCCATGATCAGATAAGAAAAAAATATGAAAAGTGGCTTAAAGATTAGGTGGACGGAAGAAGCCACGAAGAATCTTGAAAGTATAATTATCTATCTGGAATCCAACTGGACTTCAAAAGAATTGACAAAATTCTTTCAAAAGTTGGAAAAACAATTGCTACTCCTATCACTCTTCCCTGAGGCTTATCCCTTTTCTATAAGAAGAAGTAAAATCCATCGATGTGTTCTCTCAAAAAATTTGACGATTTACTATACTGTTGATGGTGAATACCTTGTATTGCTTTCAATTTTTGATACAAGACAACATCCTTCAAAAATGAAAACATAAACACGGTCATAGGCTAACAAACCGCTAAATCGCAACAAAACCAGCGCTATTCGCGCTTTTCGAGGGTTTTACCTTTGATGCGTTTAGCGGCCACAGTTAGCGGTAATAATTTAAATTGACCATAATACCAGCTGTTTTCATAACTAATATATATGCCAGATAGGATTGTTACATTAAAATCTTTTAATACTTCCGTCGAAGCCTATTCATTGATGGAGATATTAGCGGCTGAAGGGATTGAATCATTTGTCGCTGATGACATCTCCATTTCTGTTGAACCGAATAGTAATTTTGCATATGGCGGCGTGAAAGTTAACATTTGTGAATGTGACGCTCAAAAAGCTTTACTAATACTTCAAACAATAGAAGAAGAACAAAAAGTAAAAACAATTGATATTGATACAACTTGGGAAAAGGAGTATATGAAAGTAGATGATTATTGTCCTAAATGTGAGTCTTATCCTGTGTACAGAAAGAAGTTCCCTTGGGATCATACATTTTTCGCTGTATTTTTAGCTTGGTTAAATCCTTTACTCTGTGTTTTTATAAAAAAAAGCTATTGCGCTAAATGCAGATATGTTTGGGGCTAACAAAATCCTGCAATCAATTACTACCGCCAACCGTTAGCATTAAAATATCTCCCCCCCCCATGAAAAAATACCTCATCCTCTCCGCCGTGGCCATCGTGGTGATCGCCCTGATTCTGCTAAGGATCTTTACCGGCGGCGGAGCTAAAAGCGGGCCGGCGGGGCCGGTGAAGCAGCCGGCGGTGCCGGTCGAGGCCTATGTCGTCCGCGACACCTCCGTCGTGTACCAGGTGGCGACGATCGGGTCGCTGCGGGCTAACGAGAACGTGGATATTGTGAGCGAGATCAGCCGGAAGATCGTCAGCATCCCGCTGAAGGAGGGATCAACGGTCGCCAAAGGAGATCTGCTGTTCAAGCTGGATGATTCCGATATCACGGCACGGATCGGCAAGCTCACTGTCGAGGAGAAGCTGGCGGAGACCAATGAGGCGCGGCAGAAGGTGCAACTGGCCAGCGGCGGACTGAGCCAGGAGAAGTACGACGCCACCCTCAGCCACCTGAACCTCCTCCGGGCCGAGATCGCCATCCTGAAGGTGGACCTTTCCAAGACGGAGATCCGGGCGCCGTTCGCGGGCAGGATCGGCCTTCGCAATTTCAGCGAAGGGGCGCTGGTGACGCCGGGTACGCCGTTGGCCCGGCTACAGGACGTGAGCCGCATCAAGATCGACTTCTCCGTCCCCGAACGGTACGCCAACGACCTGCGAACCGGCGCGGCGATCTCGTTCACCACCGACTACTCCGTGAAAACCTACACCGGGATCATCGAGGCCGTCGAGCCTGATGTTGAGAAAGCGACAAGGACCATCTCCCTCCGGGCGGTGTGCGGCAACAGCGACGGGAGCCTGGTGCCCGGCGCCTCGGTGAAGGTTTCCATCGATATTCGTTCGCTGTCGAAAAGGCTGTTCATCCCCTCTCCCGCGCTGATCGCCTCCATACGGGGGTACGACGTGTTCCTCGTGCAGTCGGGCAAGGCCGTGCTCCGGCCTGTGAAGACCGGCATCCGCAACCGCTTCTCCGTGGAGGTCACCGACGGGCTGGCCCCCGGCGACACGGTGGTGGTCACCAACCTCCTCCGGATCAAGCCCGATTCTCCCGTGAAAATCGTGAAATTTGACTGACATGAGCCTCTCGTCCGTAAGCATCCGAAGGCCGGTACTGGCGATCGTATTTTCACTGCTGATCGTGATCTTCGGGATCGTCAGCTACTCCTACCTCGGCATCCGCGAGTACCCGGCGATGGACCCTCCCATCGTCACCGTCACGACCAGCTATTCCGGCGCCAACGCGGAGATCATCCAGGCGCAGATCACCGAGCCGCTCGAGGACGCCATCAACGGCATCGAGGGGATCAGGGTGCTGTCGTCCATATCCAACGACCAGACCAGCCTCATCACCGTCGAGTTCAACCTCGGCAACGACATGGAGGCCGCGGCAAACGATGTCCGCGACCGGGTATCCAAGACCATCCGCTTCCTGCCCAAAGACGTTGACCCGCCCGTGGTCGAAAAGATCACCGCTAACGCCAACGCCATCATCTTTTTGCTCATCCGCAGCTACCAGCACAACATCATGGAGGTCAACGACCTGCTGGAAAACGTGATCCGCGACCGGCTGCAGACCATCCCCGGGGTGGGAGACATCATGATCTTCGGGGAGAAAAAATATTCCATGCGCCTCTGGCTCAACCCGTACAAGATGGCTTCAGCGGGGATCACCTCCCCCGACATCCAGAAGGCCATCGCCCGCGAGAATATTGAGCTGCCCTCCGGCCGGGTCGAGGGCGACCTGACGGAGCTGACGCTGCGCACCCTCGGGTTGCTGCAGACCCCCGAACAGTTCAACAACCTCATCCTCCGGCAGGAGGGCGGGAATATCATCCGGCTCTCCGACATCGGCACGGCCGAGCTCTACCCCGAGAACGACTGCTCCACCGTCATGCTCAACATGCTGCCAGCCATCACCATCGGGGTGATCCCGCAGACGGGCGCGAACAACGTGGCCATCGCCGACGAGTTCTACCGGAGGATGGAGCAGATCAAGGGGGAGATCCCCGCCGAGTACTCCATCAGCATCGGGTATGACTTCACCCGGTTCGAGCGCGAGGCCGTCAGAGAGGTGCGGCAGACCATCCTGATCTCCCTCATCCTGGTGATCCTGATCATCTTCTTCTTCCTGCGCGACTGGCGGTCGACCCTTATCCCGGTGGTAGCCATCCCCGTGTCGCTCATCGGCGCCTTCATCCTGATGGCCCTCTTCGGCCTCTCGATCAACGTGCTGACGCTGCTGGCCGTGGTGCTGGCTATCGGGCTGGTGTGCGACGACGCCATCATCGTGCTGGAAAACATCCACGCCAAGGTGTATCGGGGCATGGCGCCCATGGAGGCGGCCGATAAAGGGATGGGCGAGATCTATTTCGCCATCATCTCCACCACTATCGTGCTGGCGGCTGTCTTCATCCCGGTGATGTTTCTCCAGGGGCTTGTCGGACGCCTCTTCCGCGAGTTCGCCATCGTAGTGGCCGGCTCGGTGCTGATCTCGGCCTTCGTGGCGCTCACCCTCTCGCCGATGATGTGCTCGCGCATCATCAAACCCGGCGACGACCGTCCGAACTGGCTGATCCGCAAGACCGATCCTTTCTTTGAAGCCATGAACGCGGCCTACCGAAGATCGCTGGAGGCCTTTCTCAGCCGCAGGTGGCTCGCCTTCCCCCTCTTCGCCCTGCTGACCGGGCTGGTGTACATCCTGTACATCTCCCTGCATTCCGAGCTGGCACCCGTCGAAGACCGGAACAACATCCGCATCCCGACGCTGGCGCCCGAGGGCTCTTCCTACGAGTTCACCGATAAATACATGGCGCAGATGGACCGCTACGTGCGGGATTCCATTCCGGAGGCATCGGTGTATTTCTACATCATCGCGCCCAGCCTCGGCGTCACCGACAACCCCAACAAGGCCATGGAGATCGTTTACCTGACGGATGCCGACAAACGGGATCGTACCCAGCACCAGATCTTCGTGAAGATGGCGAAGGACCTGCAGCAGATCACGGGGGTGCGCTCCTTCCCCTTCGAGCCGCCAACCATCGGCGACCGGTTCGCCGGACAGCCGTTACAGTATGTCCTCCAGGCACCCGACCTGCAAACTCTGAAAGACGTCCTTCCCCATTTCCTCGAAGAGGCCAACAAGATCCCGATCCTGCAGTTCGTGGATGCCGATTTCAAGATCAACAAGCCCGAGATCAGGGTCACCATCAACCGCGAGAAGGCGGCGCTGCTCGGCGTTTCCACCGAAGAGATCGCCCGCACGCTGCAGCTCAGCCTGAGCGGCCAGCGGTACGACTACTTCATCATGGGGGACAAGCAGTACGAGATCATCGGGCAGCTCATGCCGGAGTTCCGGAACGATCCCGACGCGCTGAAGTCGCTCTATGTGCGTGGCGGCAAAGGGGAGTTGATCCCGGTGGACAACCTGATCTCGATCGAGGAAAACATCAATCCCGCCGCCATCTTTTCGTACAACCGGTACATTTCGGCTACTATTTCGGCCGGGCTGGTTGGGAACGCCACCCTCGGCGACGGGATCCGGGAGCTCGACCGGGTGGCGAAGGAGATCCTGCCGCCGACCGTCAAGACCAGTCTGGCGGGGCAGTCGCGCGACTACCGCGAGAGTTCATCGAGCATTGTCTTCGTTTTCGTCCTCGGCATCATCCTGATCTACCTGATCCTGGCGGCGCAGTTTGAGAGCTTCGCCGACCCTTTCATCATCCTGCTCACCGTGCCGCTGGCCGTCGCGGGGGCGCTCTTCTCGCTGTGGTACTTCCGGCAAACGCTCAACATCTTCAGCGAGATCGGCGTGGTGATGCTGATCGGGCTCGTCACCAAGAACGGCATCCTCATCGTCGAGTTTGCCAATCAGCGGAAGCAGGCGGGCCTCGACCGGCTCCCGGCAGCGCTCGACGCCGCCGTCTCCCGGTTCCGCCCCATTCTGATGACCTCCTCGGCCATGGTGCTCGGCATCCTGCCCATCGCGCTGAACATCGGCGCCTCGTCGGGGAGCCGCCAGTCGCTCGGGATCGCCGTCGTGGGCGGGCTGATCTTTTCCACTTTCCTCACCCTTTACCTGATCCCTGCATTCTATACTTACCTGTCCCGCAAAGGAAAACCGGACCAGCCATGATCAAATTCCCGCTCACCTGTTTACTCGTTCACTCCTGCTTTTCCGTCTTCAGCCAGGACATCCTCACGCTGGAAGCCGCCATCGAAACGGGCCTCGCCAACAACTACGGCATCAACATCTCCCGGAACGAGCGCCGGATCGCGGACAACAACCTGTCGCCGGGCAACGCCGGAATGCTCCCGCGGCTGGACGTGTCGGGCGCTTACGCGCACAGCCTCACCAGTGCGAAGGTCGAGGTGGTCTCGGGCGGGACGCTCGACGACAACACCGCGAACACCGACCTGCTGACGGCCGGCGTCAACCTTAACTGGACCCTGTTCGACGGGTTGAAAATGTTCATCACCTATGACAAGCTGAAGAAACTGAAGGACATCGGCGACCTCGAGCTGAAGATCTCGATCGAGAACACCCTGGCGAAGATCATTGCCGCGTATTACGACATCATCCGGCAGGGGAAGCAGCGCGACATCATCGGCGAGCAGGTGGAGATCTCCCGGTTCCGGCTTGATCTCGCGAAAATGGAATACGAGACCGGCAGCGGCTCGGAGCTGGAGTACATCAAGGCGAAGGTGGAGCTGAATGCCGATATCGCCGCGCTCTCCTCCCAGGAGACCGCCTGCCTGAACGCCCTGGCGACGCTCAACGACCTGATGGCGAGGGATGTCAGGATCCCGTTCCGGGTGCAGGACACCATCCCCCTCCTGGCGCGGATGAATTACGATTCGTTGCGGGCAGGCATGCTGGAGGGCAACCGCAACCTGCTGGCGCTGGCGAGGAACATCGAGGTGACCGCGCTCGACGTACGGTCGGCCGGCGCATCCCAATGGCCCGTGCTGGACCTCACCGCCGGGTTCGAATATTACCGCAACAACACCGAAGCCAGCTTTATCAGGTACAACCGTAATTTCGGCCCTGTCATCGGCGTCTCGGCCGCCATGAACATCTTCAACGGGCTGAACCTGCAGCGAGAGAAGCAGAACGCCATCATCACGCAATCGACCTCAAGCCTGGAAAAGATGCGGATTGAGAACAAGCTCGATGCCTATCTGCTGAAGATCTACAACGATTACGACAACCAGCTGGAGATGGTTGATTTCGAGCGGGAGAACATCGCGCTGGCGCAGAAGAACATGGAGATCGCCCGGGAGAGCTACCGCGTGGGGGCTATTTCTTCGCTTGAGCTGCGCGAGATCCAGAAGGACCTGCTCGACGCCGGAACACGCCTGGTGGCGGCGGAATTCCGCGCCAAGACTGTCGCACTTCTTCTTGATGTCAGCTATCGGGTATTTGATATCCGGATTCAGAAAATCAAGCGAGCCAAGAGCCTTCAGTCCCTGAGCGATGAAATAGGCATCCATCGATTGTTCAAATGGTTTGATGTATTCAAGCTTATCGAAAAGGGGCATCACCACAATTTTCGATATGGTTGAATTGTCGTTAGGATTCTTCCAGCTGGTTAATGTGACCGGCGAACCACACGATGCGATTACAAAGGCAGCTACGACTGCCAAAAGGCTGAAATAAATTTTACTTGTTTTCATATTGGGTTTGTTAATGATGAGTATTATTTTTCAGTTACAATGACATCATGCGGTTTATCCGCATCGATGGGGATAATATGTTCCGGCTGATTTGTCACCTCCTTGTGATGTGTTTTATCGATTGCGATGGCATAGGTTTTAGCCGGATTCAGGTTGATAACGGTTATCGTTGTGTTTCCCGCATCCTTCTTCCCGATCGTTGAGACGAAGAGCGTTTTGTTGCCCCGGTCATAGATGGCCCGTTTCAGGATGACTTTATTAAGATCCACGTTCGAAATGGCCGGTTCTGTAAAATGCTTCCCGTCAACCGGATGATTGACCATGGTGTACAATCCCCTGGCCGGAAGCGCCCGTGCTATGGCGATCAGCCGGTCGGCCAGATCGGAATGCGACGGGAAGGTTTTCATGTTGGTGGCATCGCCGTGGCCGGGCAATGCGGGTGCGGTGTTTTGCTTTATCTGAGGCTGACCCATTGTCGGAGGAGACGTATCTGGTTTTTTCTCACCATCAGCCGCAGCCAGATTTACGGTAGGCACATCATCCATGAAAGGATAGTGGTATGTGCCATCTTCCCACCTGGGAGAATAGATGCTGTCAACGGTTTTAAGTAAAGCCTTTCTAGCTTGTTCATCGCCAACTTCAGCAGCCAGGGCGGTGAAAAATGCATAGTAGGCATCAGGGGCAATCACGTCTTTTGTCAGAACTGCTGTTCCGTTTGGGAG
>Ga0163209_1000538_pt1 | contig 16609 bp, 12 predicted proteins | sample Kivu_160m_FD_113538 | JGI IMG/M metagenome (GOLD analysis project Ga0163209, IMG submission 113538) | Freshwater microbial communities from Lake Kivu, Western Province, Rwanda to study Microbial Dark Matter (Phase II) - Kivu_160m | ecosystem: Environmental > Aquatic > Freshwater > Lake ...
AACGAGAACCCTAGACTGTGTCCCGTGAACAAGAAAATGAGGAGAGCCTTGGACTAAGCGTTTTCCGCACGACGCCACCGCTGCCGCTTTTGGCTCCCTTCCGATCGCCGCCTACATGTGGCTCCCGGCGATCCGGAAACGCTATCAGACGACCCGGGCCGTCGAGGGCCAACTCTTGCGGATCAGTCCTCGGACGATCGACCGGGCCCTGAAGGGCAAGAAGCGGGAGCTGCGGCGGCGCCTCTACGGCCGGACCAGGCCCGGGACCCTGCTCCGCAACCAGATCCCCATCAAGTGTGAACACTGGGATGTTCAAGATGCTGGCCACTTGGAGCTCGACACGGTCTCTCACTGCGGCGGCCGCGGCGAGGGGCTCTTCGCCTACTCGTTCAACCTGACCGACATCGCTTCGACCTGGGTCGAGACCCGGTCCGTCCTGGGGAAGGGCGAGGGCGGGATCGTCGAGGCCTTCTCTGAGATGAGCGAGGTCCTGCCCTTCAAGGTCCTCGATATCGACTCCGACAACGGCAGCGAGTTCATCAACCATCATCTCTTCGGCTACTGCGACTCGCGGGAGATCGGCTTCACCCGGGGTCGGCCTTACAAGAAGGACGACAACGCCCATATCGAGCAGAAGAACTGGACCCACGTCCGCAAGCTCATCGGCTGGGACCGCTATGAGACGCCGGAAGCCGCCCAGGCGATGAACGATCTCTATCGAAACGAGCTGCGGCTCTACATGAACCTGTTCCAGCCTTCGGTCAAGCTCATCCGGACCGAACGCAAGGGATCGCGCAAGGTTCGCCGCTACGATCAGCCGCGCACCCCTCTCGATCGGCTCGTCGGCCTGCCCGGCGCCGATCCCAAGAAGGTCGAAGCCCTCCTCCATCTCCGCTCTCAACTCAACCCCTTCGCCCTATCGAGGATCATCCAAAAGAAGCTCGAGCGGATCTGGATGATGCGCCAGAGCGGGAAACGAGCGGCCAAGAAGGACGTCGTGTCGGACCTGGAGATCTCGCGAACCTTGGCCCGAACACTCTCCTCTCCCCGCGTCGTTTCGAACAGCCTATGACCCCTCAATCACTGTCGGCCTGGGTTAGGTTTTTAGATGGCAAGACGATACCCGCTTGGGTTAGGTTTTTAAATGGCTTGACAGGTAGCCCGCTTCGGTTATGTTCTTAAATGGCTTGACAGATCTTGAACGAATGTTCTCTTGATTGCATCCTATTTTCTGTCTATAATTATGGGGGGGATAATTATAAGATTTCCTTCAAGTTACAAGGGCGACATCGATTTCGAATGAAATCTGAGAATTTCGTAATCAAATCCATCGAAATTTTAAAAGCATTTGTTCCCGAGGAAAATTATATTTATGAACAAACCAAGGATCTTCAGGATTTCGGCCATTGGCTGAATCCTTCACTTCCTCATTTCGGACTTCCGGCCGCGATTCATGAGAGCCTGCACCTTCTTGACAATAATTTAAGTAACCGTTTCCACGCGAGCTATTCCATTACTCGAGCCATGACCGTCTCCTTTAACAGATTTCATTCTTTTCCGCGATCCGAACTCTTTTCCTTTTTACCTCAGGTTCAAAAAGACAGCTATGCCGATCTTTATCTTTTGGGGCCCGGCTGCGAGCAGGGTATAGAGATGCTTCTGGAGGAACTCAACGCTTATACACATAGCTGTTTTACGGCTTTAAAGCTCGTTTCTTTTATTCCCTCTCATTATCGTTTTTCGGAAAGGGATGGCCTTGCTAGCTTTATGTACTTTTTAATTTTGTATTTACGCATCGCGTATGAATATCATCAAGTAATCTGGAATCAGATGATAAAATCTTTTCCCATGCTTCAGCTTATCGATACACTTTGGTGTCGGGCAAAAAACATATTGAGTTGGGCATTTCCTTTTTCCCAACTCGGACTCTTTGACAAAAAAAAGATGGGCCACGTATTCCATTCGCACAATATTTTTTGGATTGAAAAATATTTGTTGGAAGCGCGTCGATACAAATTCAATTCAAGCTGACCAATTACTTATTTTCGCCTTTTACGACAATTAAGTATAATGATTTTCTTGACATATAAAGTTTCGATGCTATTTAAGTACGCCACGAGACATCTTAAAAGGAAGCCTTGCCATGACCTTAAGAAGCAGTCCGCCTCTTGAGAGAATTCGGAATAAATTCAGTTACGCTCTCGAGAACGCGTTTTTTTTATCCCATGATCTATCCCTTCGGAAACTCCAGGAGAGACTTCATCGGATGAAAATATCGAAAGAAACTCTCTCGATGCTATCTGGAATACAAGATGAGCTGCTTCTCCAGACATTGGTGGATCTCAGAATAGGACCGGAAAATATCGTTGCCCTTGCTTTAATACCGCTTATAGCAATAGCATGGGCGGACGGGAAAATCGACATGAAAGAACAAAATGCTTTGTTATTAGCCACCGTCTATTGCGGGATGAAAAAGGGAACCATCGATTACCGCTTATTCGCAGACTGGATTCAGTTGAAACCAGCGCCGATTCTATTGAGAGCTTGGGCGCAATACGTCCGACATCTGTGCGAGAGCCTGCCGCCGGATGATAACAAAAAGATGAAAAGCGAAATCATCGGGCGTGCCCGAAGCGTCGCTGAAGCGAGTGGGGGCATTCTAGGATATCGAATCGGCGATCGTATATCACGCAATGAACAGGCCGTGCTCGCCAGATTGAGGCGAGCTTTTATCAGGTGATTTCATAAGATGACCTCGCCGTCGGCCGAAACTGTATATTCCTCATTAAAGGACCTCAAGGACTCATTCAGAAATTCATTCCCCAGGCGAACATAGCTTGACTAGTTCTTTTCATGTAAAGTATTCTTTCTCTTGGAGATTCGTCTTAGATGCTGCTGAAAATAGGTAAATGTAAGATAGAGATCATCCAGGGCAATCTGGCCTCCTTACAGGAAAAAGTCGACGCCCTTGTCAGCAGCGATGACAATTATTTAACAGCGGGAGGAGGAGTTTCGAAAGCTCTTATCGTGGCCGCTGCGTCCCCGTTAGTCCGCGAGGAAATGCGCAACCATGTCCAATCCCAGTTTAGTGGATCATCGGCCAAGAGCGCTTTGACCGTAGGCGATGCCGTTTTAACTTCGGCTGGGCACCTAAATGCCGCCCACATCATACACGGTATCGTTATCGATTTCGACCGCAATATATTGCCGGATCGAAATATCGTCCGCCAAACGGTTCTTAGGTCGCTCGAACTTTCCGCACGGACTGGAATCCGTAGCCTTGCGTTTCCTTTGTTCGGATCCGGATCGGGACTGCTCAATAAAAGGGAATCGGCCACTGGGATATGTCAAGGGATTTTTAGCTATTTAAGAGCGTCCGGAACCTTGAGTCCGATCCAGCGCATTCTTCTTGTCAGTCAGGATGCGAATGGAGTGAATGCTCTGACAAAAGCTCTTGCTGCGAACGAACTTTCATTTAAAGAGGAAAGCCAGCGCAAAGAAAATATCCTAGGCTATATCAGAGACGAGTTTCCACTTCCAATCGCAATTGCCACCTACGAATTAGATTCATCGGATTATTCATCAGAAGGGAGAAAAGCTCTAATAATTTTTGATAGAGCGCTTCGTTATATTGCGACAGTTGTCGTAGCTTGCCTCAACACGTTGAGTGAAAAGATCGATATTCATTCCCTGATTCCAAGGTCGCAGCATTATTCACTGGGCAAATTGATGGATATTATCGGCCAGATCGCTCCCTTTTTCAAAGGCCAACGATGGCCGATACCGGAGCTCGGCTCCCTAATAGGATGCTCTCAACCGGATAATTCGCGATCCGCTTTCATGGAAAATAGTTCGCAAATTATTTCTATGAGAAATCAATACGCACATGCTCATTCGGGATCACAACTTCCTTCAGATATCTGGGATTCTTTGATTCCGTATTTTGAAAGCATCAGCTTTATAAAAAAATATCCTCTATTTTTGAACGATACGGCCTTAATGGGGCATAGTTCGTCTCCTGAATATTTTAATCTTATCAAGATGCCTGGAAGCCAAGAAAAAAGCGCATTTACTATAAAGTCGAGTATCGGCCTCTTGGAGCTTTCTCCCTGGATAAATGATTTTGAATGCCTCCCTAGATATTTCTGGAATGAAACTCTGTTTTTTGAATACGAAACATATAGTAATTCCTTAAAAAATAGCAGTCTTCGATGTCGCGAGCCATCGGATCAATACATATCATTTATCCTGAACAGCGAATTATCCGGCTCTTATTCGGATCGCACATCATCGCAAAGCCTCTCCGAAGTTTCTATTGAAACGCCTACAGAAGCCGCGGGTAGAGCGAATTTCTCAGTTGTTCGCCTTCAACAGGCTATCCTTCAAAATCTAACACCTCAATCTCGAGAGTTTCTCGAAAATAAATTCACATCCTTGAAAATGACAGGACGTTTTGAAGACGTCCTTATAGAGTATTGTTTAGAAAAAGATCCGGTCGAAATATTGAATGAGTTATTTTCCAGCCCGGATCTCCTGCGTATGATTAAACAAAATCAAGGGGACACAAAATCGCTCAATGACTTACAGCTACACAACAAGCTTCTTTTGTGCCAGAAACTTCTTGTTCTCCTAAATTTCAGGGAATTAATAAAACCTAGAGGCATTAGCACAATTCGAGATGAAGTCGTTCGTCTCCGTTCACAGCTTGACCAAAGCACAGAATTAGAGACTGTCCGAGGTTGTGTCATGGATCTTGGACGCAAGGCAGAGGAGGTTTTAAGAAGTCTGATCCGATTCTATGGGGTCATTCTTCTTCCAACCCCTCTAGAAACTTCTCTACGAGATTTGGGCTGGAACGAATCCGGAAAGCCCATCGGCCTCCTGACGTTGGGCCAACTTCTCGATGTCATCGACCATTTTGAATTGGCCATAAAAGAAGAACCTCCTTCGGAACTCGCGCTTCATTTTCGAGAACTTTTCCCCGGCAGGAATTTTTTAGGCCCGTTAGATGATTCCAGGCAATCGCTTTTTCTCAAGGTCAGAAATGATATTGTTCATTATCGAAAGAAGGCTGAAACTCAAGATGTTTTTGCCCTTCGTAATTTTGCGTCGAATTCTTTCACGGTCTTTTCGGATTTATTAGATTATCTCATCAGCTCGGAAGTCTTTCCTCGCGTACTTACGATTCGACGGTTAGTCGAAGATTCCTATGGACGCCGATTTATCGAGGCGGAGGACGACAGGGGCAGGACCGAAAAGATATTCACAGATCAAGCGCTCGAATCTGGACATTGCTATATGATGCATCCAACGACGAATCCCGTGCGCATTTTCCCGATTCTTGTTCGCCTGACATAAAAAACCATGCTATGGGCTTGAGTTTTACCGGACATAACTTTAGAAGAATTGCTTATAAGGAGGTCCGATGGACAACAAATATTGCGAAAAGGATAAAACTCCTCTCATCCGGTGTTCCGAATGTAATGGCAGCGGAAAGAAACTTGACGGAAGTTTGTGTATCCACTGCAACGGCACCGGGTATCGATGTCAGATTCATGGGGCGAAATGGAAAAAATAATATCTTGATATCTATCAAGTCACAGATAATATATCAATCCCGTTTCGGAGGGCTTATTCCGATCGCTTGAATGACGACGGCAAAAAAGATCCCGCCCGCCATAAGGAATAGCAACGCCCAACCCGAGTATAGAAAAAAGTCGGGGAATAGGATCCAACCAAAAAACGATGGGATACTCGACGATAAGGCTAACGCCACAAATAACAGCGTCGCACGCGCAATTCTTCGCATCAAACCCGATTCGCCTTTAATTAGAGAAAAGGTTCCGATCCATCCCCCCAGAAGGAGAAGAAATTCAATAAAGAATTTTCGAACGCTGAACGTCGATATTTTCGTCCACAAATCATAATCCATCGCGCCTAAAATCAAGAGCGAAACACCAAGACTGATATTGAGGATAAATGGGGGGCTTATCATGAGCGATCGGAATCTCCGGCGAGACGTTTTTTCCCCCGGTTTGTCTTTTTCCGACGACCATTGTTTTGGAAGAGAATCCTTCGTCAAGGCTGCGATCTTTTCAACATTTTGTAGTTTTCGAAATTGGCCGTACGCTTCCCCAAAGTCGAACGACCTCCAAAGATGAGTCAACTTCCGGTAATACAAATCCTTAAGTAAACGAGGCCCCAGACAACTGAGAATGGATGTTCTTGGAGAGACCATATCGGCGGCCGGATTCCAGAGTCTCAGCCATTGATTGCCGAACAGCTTTTGACCCGCCTCACCTTTCACCTTCTGAAGATAGCAGGCGAAGGCATCGAGGTCTTCTTTCGAAGGAAAATCGCGCTTACTAATCGAAGGACTTCCACTCCGTCTTTCCCAATTTCGGAAAGCTCCCCGAATCGTAATATGAACGGAAATTTGACTCAGGAGGAACTCGATATCCTGCTTCTTCATTTGAGTCATCCACTGGACGACTTTATCTACGGCCTCAAGAAAGGCGCTCATGTTTGCCAGATAGGGAGCGAACAATTCAAAGCGATGAGTATCGCCCGTCTTATTCAGGTCATCGAGAATCAATATGCCATTCTGGATCTGCCCCTGACCAAAATCAATATTCGCTTGAATATCACCCCACGCGCGGCCCATCTTAAGGCAAATGCTCTCGATCGTTTCCATTAAATAATCGCAATAACGGAATAATTTGTGGTCGGAAAGGTCGAAAGTGCGAATTTCCGGAGTTTCCTTGATTTCGATCAAATCGCGAACGGAAAAGAAGCGCTGCAGGGCGGATGTCAATATGATCCGCAGGGGATCATAAACATCTCCCCTGTCCCGAAGGGCAAGGAGCCATTCCTCCTGATGGGAAAACACGTGATATGCGGAGGGATTCGTTTTGAGCGTTTCAGGGATCTTCTGAACAATTGGATAAGGATATTCCCGCGACCAGCCTCGGCAGGATTCATCGCATGGGGACTCAAGATCTGATGCGTTGTTCTCAATCTCGGCTCGGTAATTCCTTATCAACTGAACGAGATCGCTTAAAACCCTGTCCATATTCGTAGAGACATCGCCCTGCCGAGGCCATGTCGGCTTTTTCGCCATAATAGCGCCGAGGACTCTGCGTTCATCGACGGGAATTTTTCCGCCTTCCATATATCCGTGGATTTGGCCGAAGAGGGAGAAAAGATGAAGATCTAAATGTAAAGGCATCAAAGCGATCAAGGGGAATATCTGGTGGATCGAAAATATTTCGTTATTCATTGCCCTGTCTGTCCGCCAATGGTTCGCCTTTCAACCATTTCCGATACGAATGAGTTTCGTACTCACGAACAAGTTCGATCCACTCTCCACGTTCGAGGATTCGAGTCACATTCTCGTCATTTAAGAAACGATTCGGCATGGAGGAAGGAGCATCGACAATAGAAAATGAGTGTCCTCTTCCGTCATACCATGGATCGGGGCTGCCTATATACAGGGGATCTGGAGTTGGTTTGCCATCGACGAGATGCCAGTATCGCGATTGGATTGACGTTTTTATCATGGGGAAAGCCATCCCCCGTTCCCTTCGGAGCCGTTCATTTTCTTGATTCAACGCCAATCCCAAGCCTTTGAGGGTCAATCTGTCAGGGGCTGTCGGATCGATCGAAATAATGAAGCGCCGTTCAGATTCTGACGGATGAAAAATGAGAACAGAAATTTTCTTATCCGTCAAACCGGGGTAAAGCGTCCCTCTCAGCGATTTGAAAAAAGGGAGAATCCCGAAAGGAGCCTGAACATATAGGGCCGTTACCAAGCGTCTTTTTGAAATCTCTGCCGTAGGCATCGGGCATTCGAATAGCCTATATCTCTTCTCTTTGAGAATCGAATTGAACTCATACCTATACCCTTCCATCTTCCCTCTGATATCGTACAGGATATCCGTTAAGAGGCGATTCTCTGTCCTATCTTTATTCAGCCACCCCACGAAATCATCGAGCCGAGAAAAAAGTTTCTTCCCGTGAAATTCCGCGGATTTTAAATGTTTACCTTCAGGATCCCACTCATGATAGGCATTCAAAAAACAGAGAAAATACAACATGCTCCATTCATCGCGATATTTTCCCGCGCCAAGATATTCCAAATCTCGCTTTTTAAAATACATCTTGATGACGGCTAACGATTGCCCATCGGAATATTTGTCATCCTTCAAGAGATCCGGAAGAACGAGGAAATACATATAGAAATTGAAGTCATTAACGGGATTATAGAGATCGAGTGGCGTCACCCGTCCTTGATCGATGTCTCCCGTAGCCGAAGAAAGAGCGTTCAAGAAATTCTTCGATAGCTCCGAATGCGTAAGAAAATCGAGGGAATAAAATGCCGAGGCCGCACAATCCAAATCGGGGTTTTTATGACAGTAAAGCTTGATGGATTCGACCCCCCGGAGTTTTTCAAGTTCATCGATTCTGGGGCGTAAAACATCGAAACTGCAGCATGCGGCTACGCTTCCATGATGATGATCAAAATATAGCTCGCGTTTTTCGAACTTCGCACCTACGTCAAAAGCGATCGATCCAGGGCCAAGAAGCGGAAGGATTCCATGATCACAAAAATGTAAAGAAAATTTCATTTCCCCTCCGTTTATCGCGCCGATTTTTCCCAACCATCTTCCTAATGTTTTATATATCTGAATCCAATAGACTGTCAATCTCGGATCGTTTCATTCGATAAATACATTAAGGTTTTTCCTAGCCATCGCCTACTCGCATTGTTATTTATGATAGAATTTTTTGGCCCAATTCGGTTATAATCATCAAGTCAACAAGGGAGGTCGGCATGAAAGAAAAAACGAATTTCGGCACGAATTTCGAGGCATATTTTCTTGGTCCGAAGGCTGAAAACGAGCCGTTCTATGCCAAGCTTCTCGAAGAAACATTGAGAGATCATTGCGCTTGGCGCAGGGCTTTTCATTCCCAGGACGACGCCGAATTCATTACCTCGGTGGACAAAGACCACCCTGACTTTATCATCGCTCAAAAAAAAATCGAAAGTACGCTTATTCGTCTTCGCGAACTCCTCAAGAGCAGCCAGCCCTTTTTTTCACCGCGATATATCGGCCACATGAATTGGGAGGTCATGGCCGCTCCGATCGTCGCGTTTCTAAGCGCCGCCTTGTACAATCCGAACAATGTCGCTTCCGCTGGAAGCACCGGAACGTCCACTCTGGAAATCGAAGTCGGAAAAGACTTGCTCAGACTTTTCGGAATGGACGAAGAAAAGGGATGGGGCCATATTTGCGCGGGCGGAACGATCGCCAATATGGAATCCCTTTGGATCGCCAGAAATATGAAAGCGATTCCACTCGTTTTACGTGATCTCGTAAAAAAGTACGGATGGATGAAGAAGCGGTTCGATACAGCGAAGTTCAAGATAGCCTTGGCGGATCTTTCGGAATTTGAGCTCCTCAGCAGGTTTATGCCGGAAGAAATATTGGATTTGAAAGAAATCGTCTTGAACACCTTGAAACGGTATTTTGATAAAGACGAGGTCGACGACACATACGACCGTCTGACGATGCAAGAGAGAGGGTTCCAATGGGGGAAAAACGTCATTGATCCTGGCGTTATTTTCATGCCGCAGACGAAGCATTATTCCCTAAAAAAGGCCGTAGATCTGCTCGGGCTAGGCAGGACGAACATCCGATATGTCCCTGTGGATAAGAATTTTCGCATGGATATCAAGCGGTTGAGGAATTCGATCATCGAAGAATCTCAAGGGAGGCCTATCTTAGCCGTCGTGGCGGTCGCCGGGAGTACTGAAGAGTCGGCCGTCGATGAGATTCACAAAATCGTCGAAATTCGCTCGTCATTGGCGAAAAAGAATAAAATCGGCTTTCATATCCATGTGGATGCCGCCTACGGAGGCTATGCCCGCTCTTTGTTTCTTGATGAAAAGGGACGCTTTATGTCAAAGGCGAAACTCGATCTTCAACTGAAGAAAATGGCGATCATCGGCGACTCCCCAAATCGTCGTTATGCCTCATGGCCGAATCGGGTTGTTTTTGATGCTTTCAAGGCGATGCCCACGGCGGACACAATAACGGTGGATCCGCATAAACTCGGCTATGTCCTTTATCCCGCCGGGGGAATCGTTCTAAAAGATAAAAGGATGAGAGAGAGCATCCATACCTATGCACCGTATGTTTTCCGTAAGCCGAAAGCTGATGAGCCCGACATACTCATCGGCTCCTATATTTTAGAGGGATCGAAACCCGGAGCTTCGGTCGCTGCAGCATGGACCGCCCATCGTATCATGCCCCTCAATATCACCGGCTATGGAAAGTTGATTGGCGAAACGATCGATGGCGCTCAAGCTCTTTGGCACAGTTTGAAGAACGCGGACGCATTTGAATTGGATGACGAATTGCGGATTAGAGTCTACCCCCTGCTAAAACCTGACCTCAATATTGTCAATTACGTCTTCAATTTCGAAAACAATACGAAATTATCGATACTCAACAAGCTGACGGAATATATAGGAGATCATATTTTAGGACACACCCTCGAATCTGGAGGAACGATGATCGAGAAGCAATTCATTATCTCGAATACGGATTTCGATGAGGAGGAATACGGAGACAGCCCTGTCTCTTTCCTTAAAGATATCGGAATTCCAGAAAAAGAATGGCAAAAAGTCCGGAAAGTCAAGATCCTCAGGTCGGTTGTTATGAGCCCCTATTTGACTCCTGATTTTGTCGACGACAACTATGCCGGGCGATTCATCGCCTATCTTCAGAAAGAAATCCTCAAACATAAGGAACACATATTATCTATTACGCATAGAAATCCGTCTTGACAAATTATGCGTCTCTAATTCACTATTAGTATGTAATTCTAAAGCATCGCGATCTCCAAACGAGAGAGGGGAAAATGGAAAAGCAAGTGGCCTTCATCGAGGTTCTCGAGAAAAGACAGGCCCAGATTTCCGAAAACATAATTGAAGCTGTCGCCCGACTCCTAGAGGGCAGAATGATAGAAAATAAGAAACGATTTACTGATAAAGACGAAATCTGGGGCCTCAACTCCAAAACCGGATCGATCGCCTCTATGCAGGGACTTCGCACCGTCTTCGGGGCGGCGGTTGCTTTAGGAAAGGATTTTCAGGATATCCTTAATATAATAGAACCGCATTTAGAATCGTTGTATGAAGAGTGGAACGAAGTACTTAAAGATATTGAGAATTATGGATATCAAGCTCCAGAATATGATCCTAAAAAAGGCCTCTCTTCAATATTGGCGCATTTAGGCCATAGTAAAATTTATCTCGACGCGGTTTCATGGGCCTTATCTACAAGCGTTGTGATTCATTTCTTTATAAAGAATTGGCCTGACATTGCATTAGCCGAAAAATATTCTGAAATGCGCTTGAAGACACGTCAACAAATCATAAAGAGCTTAAATTTACTTCTTAAATCTCAAAATAAAGACGGAGGTTGGAACTTTTATCCTGATGCAGATAGCGGCCATCTTTATTTTACCTGGTCTGCAACACAAGGAATCGCTGACCTTGGCGACTATGTGCTCGGAGAAAGCGAAGCGGAACTTAGAATTCCTCCCGATCTCGCGTTGGTAGGATTTATCGAAAAAGAAGTAGCAGGATTTCAGACGAAACTTCAAAATTCTAAAGAAAAGGCGATAAAATTCTTATCTGAAAAGTATCTTCAGAAATCAATTAAAGGAGGTTTATCTAAGGAGGATTTAAAGGATAATTACATACAAGTTGTATTTTCTAAAGATATTCCTTCCTCCGACTTGGTAATGACCTATTGCGAAGCTTACTTGCTTGAGGCCCTCATTATTCTTGGATACGATATCGGAGACAAGAACAAAAGGATAGAACTTGATAAGCTCTATACGCGCATTTTGGGAAAGATGCCTCTGCTCAGCGAACTGGACTTTGCCAACGATTCGGACCTGTCCACTTTCCATATCAAAATATCGAAAACACAGAAGGGTCTGCAAGGAACATGGGAATTTTTACTTCAAGATGGAGGGCTCTGGCCCCAGCTACTCAGGACTATGATTCTTTACAAATTCTATGTCGTCGAAGAAAGACAAATAGATGAGCGTATCGTCGGCCTCGATTCGGATAGCCCCTTAACTTTATTAATTGGATCCAAGAGAGAAATTGGCGAACAGATCGGAGACGGGCTCTGGGATAGCACGGCATTCAATCTCGCGATCACCTCTCGGGCAATCGAAGGCTTAATCGACTGCTTTGATTATTACTCACGGATCATCAAACATTTTGGTTTGGGTGCGCCGAGTTTCGCAGATGTAGAGCCTGATCTGGCGAAGTTCATCGCCGAAGCGATTTTTCCTTATATTCTCGACAAACTCCCGAAGCAGCAGGAGCCTCCCGAAAAAAAGCTATTTCGCGAGGAAAAAATCGTTGATTTATTGGGGGCGGCGGCTGAACCTTTAGATCGCGGAACCCGACTAAATTTCGATGAATTTCTTAAAACTCTTATGACCAATGATGCAAAAACACAGTTGAGCCGCGAAAATAAAGACGCATATAAGATCTTAAAAGCTATTGTGGCGATATCTTTTTTTGTCTCGGCCCGATTATGGGATCATATTCTTAGCGAGGCAATCATCTTTCAAGAAAATTCCCAAGAGCGGATTGCAGATTTCAGACGGCACGAGAAAGATCCTGGCTACGATTCCATGACTCTACACCAACGGATTAGAACGATGCTCGAAAAGATTGCGCATTTCGAGTTTCAGGCGTTGGAAGATAAGAGTATAAAAACGCCGGACTACGATCGCTTCTTAAGGATCTTGATCTCCGGAGAGGAATGATCTCATGGCCGTTCCTAGAATATTGATGTACTCTTTTAAAGGTGGCTCGGGAAGGACCGTAACGGCTTCGAATATTGCATATCTCATGGCAAGAGAGTTCAATCAAAAAGTCGTTTTTATCGATCTCGATGTTGAAAGTGCCGGCTCATCCGTACTGTTCAATCTTCATAAGCGAGTGGAATCCGGAGAGCTTTGGACTATCCAAGATATATTTCGAGGATACTGGGCATCCCCCGATAAGAGCAAAGCTTATCACGAGCTTATTTATGTTCGGAAAAAAGATTTTGAAACGACGTATTGGGAAAGACTTCACTGGCCCATTTTTTCGACTCTCGATAAAGGGTTTCTCCATGTAGTCCCCGCCCGTATCATTCTCTCCGAAGAGATCGAATTGAATGCGCGAGATCCTGAGGTCCCGCATAGATTTGAGGGATTTCTTGAAAAGATCGAGTCATTTGACTCTTCTCCTGATCTCATCATGTTTGACTCGGCATCAGGACAACAGGAGAGCGCCCTCCTCGGCCTCCTAAATACGGATTTTCTGATCATTTTCGTCAGGTGGACCAGGCAATTCATCGTGGGCACGCTCAATTTCATGGAACAAGTTCTGATGAATGAAGCCGTTTGTGATAATATCAATCAAGTTTTTATTATCCCCACTGCCGTTCCAGAGATCAAGCCAACTGGCCGAATCGGAAAAGAGGTCCAGGAACGGCAAAAAATGGTTAAAGATAAAATTACGGTTCTTAATCAAGATGCGTCCCGAAATTATAAAAAATCTCCCGAATGGATACGGCTATTGCCCTCAATTCACGAATGCGCTGCTTTAAAATGGGATGATCGGATATTCGCCATGGAGAATGAAGATTTCATACAGGAACCGGATATTAAAAAACTGATGGAAGAATTTCGATTCATCACATCACAAATCCTGGATACGATTTCTTTGAATATGAATAGAACATAAAGCCTGAATCATAAAAGACAATGGATAAGCTCAGAGATAGGTCAATCAGTAAAAGAGAAATCGCCAATCAGATCAATATATTACCCCAACCGATCATACATTTCGTTACAGAGAAAGATCGCGTTGATCTCTTAGATCATCTCCGTTATTCAACGAATATTCTTCTTTTGGGAGAGCGATTAGTTCTTATCGCGGGGTTGGCCGTCTGCGCTGTCTATGCCAATCGTCGCTTTTTTGATATCTCGGACGCAGACATATGCGATCCGTGGCTTGACGATCACATCCGCACTATACTTTTTTTACGAAGCTATGATCTTGGGCTCGCTTGCGCCATCATACAAAGAGCGGGTGTGATTCGAAATGGAACTCTGTCTTCGCTCATCCAGGACGATCGCCCAATCTTGGAGTTCATTATCCAGAAACCAAAGAGAACTATTGGGCGATTTCATCAAGACATTCAATGCCCTTTATCGTATAGGCTCTATGAGCTCGTCAATTATCTTTCGTTTTTAAAAGAATTCGATTTCTCGGACAATACATCAGAAGTTCATTTTGACGGGAAGCCCATTCAGGTCTCGCCTTTTCTTCGCTGGAATGGATCTCGTCTGGAACTCTATCAATTTATAAAGAACGAAAAAACGTCTAGGAAAATAGTCTATTTCTATTTTAAAGAAGGCGAGAAACGAACGGAATCATATCCCATTGAAGCCCAAATTGATGAACATCTTAGAACCTGGGCAAATCAATTTAAAATTAAAAACTGGGATTCACAATCTCCGATGCTCGAGGCGTCCCCCCAAAGCATTATGCCTTTGTTCGCGGAAAGTTATCCAGTTTTAAATCGACTTGCCCATAAGTTATTAGAAGCCTCAAGTCCATATACAAAAAAAGAACTTTGGATCAAACCTTTATTCCATGGAGATGAAAAACAACAAAATGAGGCTCTAAACAACGATGTTGTCTTAACGAATGCCATAATCCACAGTTGCTTGACCAAAGATCCGGTGACCGTTCTCACCGAATATTTTTGTTTAGAACCTGGTGATGCGGTTGAATACTTAAGATGGGTCCTACAAGATACCCGATCAGCGGATCAAATCATGAAAGGGATCGAAGAAGAAAAAGAGACGTACGAGACGAGACTTCGAATCATTTATGGTCCCAATCGAGAAAGCGATATCAAGAATCAAACAAAGACATTCTATTCAAAGAGTGTCGCTACAAGACTGGTTAAATTACTGAGATTTCCATTCTTTGAGCTTCCACTTTTCGAAGATATTCTCGACATCCTGGGCCGGGTTCAAGCGTTTAATGAGTATTTAAGATTAGCTCCACAAAATAGGCCGGATATCGGCAAAGCCAATCAAGCGCTGTTTGAATGCATCAAAGACGTCGAACAAGTATTAAAATCCCTTTTGCTCTTTTATAGCGCATTGAAATATTATGATCCAATTCAGCCGACGGGCATTTCGGCCGCTAAGAGAGCGGAGCTCCAAGAAACTTTTGGAATTTTCGAAAATAAGGGATTGGGCCGATATATCGGATTACTCAACGACTTAAATAGGGACCCTGGATTGAGCCTGGTTTTGAAGGAACGGCTTGATCGCACGACAATTATGCCCGAGGATTCGCGAAAAATTCAGTTCGCAGCCGTTAATAAACTTAGGGACTTTCGGAATAAAAAATTCGCGCACCCTGGAGGGTTGCTTCTCAAATATGGAGAAATTGAAGACATCGTTCACCAATTGATCGGCTTTTATCAATGGCTATTAGGTAATACAGAATCTTCAAGCGAATCTTGGAGAATCTATCCTAACATCCTAGGACTTAATGTCATCTCTACTAATAGCTGCGGAATAATCAGTCTTAAATATCGACTTCGTGATCTTCGCGAAGGAAAAGACGTCACTCTCTATACCAGACAACCTCTTTCCTTTGATTGCGGGAACTATTATGGCCTTCCTCTCGGCCGCAAAAGCCTGGATGATCTTTGGGTCGATCCAGTTCTCATTGCAGCGAAAGAAATTCCGTGTTAGAAAAACGGGAAATTCGATGCCGCGAGCTTATCAGGGATTAGAATTATCGAGGAAAATTCCTTTCGTTTGCTTGGCCAACCGGTGCCCTCGAAGCTGTTGTGGCCCATTCGAAGGATTGAGTGCTCTACAACCTGCTTTAGCGCTCTTCGATCTTGGCCTACCTTTGGAAGGGACCGAAGAGTCTTCGAAGCGTAAGGATATTTCGCTATTTGCGCAAATCCGATTGACCACAAAAGACGTAAAACGTCTCCAAGACGGCGGAGCCGATCATCTAATTATCCGAAGAGGAAAACCCTGGACGCCGCATTATTATCTTAGGCTCAAACCTGACGGAGCTTGTGCTGCGTTCGCTTCGGACAAAACATGTTCCATCCACTCCATTCGCCCGACGATTTGCCGCGCTTTTCCTTTTTATATCGATATGTTCGCCGGTCTGTCTCTGATTAAGGCATGTTCCGGCATAAATGCAGGTGAAACTGCGGTCTCCGAACTCGAAGAGGAGATATGTGCTTCGGTTGAAATGGCTCAATTTTGGACATCTGAAATCGCCGGATGCCATTGCGAGAGATGAAACACGCGATTTTTGATGGCAACGGAGTTTTCCGATCGCGTCTTGATGATATCCACCTAATTAACGAAATTCTTGAGGAACTTCCAGGGGCCCTAGGCCTCAAGGCGATAATGCCGCCGTTTTTGCTGCCTTATTACAACGGAGTGAATCCCGAGGATTGCGGAATTAGCTCAT
>Ga0163209_1000539_pt1 | contig 16607 bp, 9 predicted proteins | sample Kivu_160m_FD_113538 | JGI IMG/M metagenome (GOLD analysis project Ga0163209, IMG submission 113538) | Freshwater microbial communities from Lake Kivu, Western Province, Rwanda to study Microbial Dark Matter (Phase II) - Kivu_160m | ecosystem: Environmental > Aquatic > Freshwater > Lake ...
ACTTCAACTACGTCCCTGAAAACCATTTATTGCAGAAATTCGAGGTTTACAGATGGATAAAAGCCGTTCCCATTGACATAATTCTCTCCCAGAAAATAGCGGCCATCCTGGAAAGAAAACGGGTTAAGGGGAGAGATTTTTTCGACGTTGTTTTCCTTTTTTCAAAAACCGAACCGAATTACCAATATCTTGACTTAAAATTAGGCATTAAAAACAGATCTCTGGTCAAAAAAGCATTGTCAAAGACGGTGGAGAAGTTGGATTTCAGGTCCCTGGCCGATGACGTTGAGCCGTTTCTGTTCGACCCGGGCCAGAAAGACAGGATAATTTACTTTGAAAAATTCGTCGAAAAATTATGATAACAAGAAGTATAAACTTATTCAGAAAAACCAATCTAAAAAGAACTTTGCTTTTTCTACTTGGCGATGTCGTTTTGATTTCCCTGGCTTGCTGGCTGGGATTTTTGTTGCGCTTTGACGGTCAAATCCCCTCCCATTACTGGCCAATGATTAAGGGATTCATGGTCGTTGCCATTTTATTAGTGATTTTTTTCTTTATTTTAGAACGACTTTATTCCATTTCTTGGTCGTATATCAGCGTAAGCGAACTTTTGAAAATTATTCGAGGGATTACTGCCTCCTTTTTAGGAGTTGGCGCTTTTTTATTTATTGCCCGCCATTCTTCCATTTTTGAAGGATTTCCCCGTTCTATTATTTTTATTTCCGGTTTCTTAACTCTTTTATTCACCGGCGGGCTGCGTTTTTCTAAAAGGATTTATTTCCACGGATTTAAAAGAGGATTAAATCGCAATGACAAAAAAATACACGGCAAGTCGGCGCTCATCGTCGGCGCCGGCGACGTCGGCGAACAACTGACCAGACATATTCTCTCTTCTCCCGACTCTCTTTATTCTCTTGTCGGTTTTATCGACGAAGAACCGGCAAAACAAGGAATTTTAATTCACGGTATCAGGGTCCTGGGAAAAATAAAAAACATCCCGAGAATAATTGAAAAATACAAAATCGAAGAAATAATTATCGCTTTGTCTTCGGTTTCGCCTCAAATCATCAAAGAAACCGTCGATTTGGCCCGTCAATCGGGAATACAAAAAATAAAAATTATTCCCTCAACCGCGGAAATTTTGGCGGAAAAAATCAGTTTAAACCATTTAAGAGAAGTTTCCGTTGCCGACCTGCTTGGCCGAAAACAAATCAAAATCGATACCAAGGAAATCGAAAACTATATTGCCGATAAAACCGTTTTGGTAACCGGAGCCGCCGGTTCAATCGGCTCGGTGCTTTGCGAACAAATTTTAAAATTTCATCCCAAGAAATTGGTCGCCGTGGACAACCGAGAAACCGCCACTTTTTATTTGCATCGAGAATTAGACCGTTTATTTCCCGAAATAAAAAAATTTTTCGTTTTAGCTGACATTTGCGATGAAAATAAAATGCGGCACATATTCGGTTTTTATCAGCCGCAAGTGGTTTTTCACGCCGCCGCCTACAAACACGTGCCGATGATGGAAGAAAGCCCGGAAGAAGCAATTAAGGTCAATGTTTTTGGCACCTTAAATCTCGGTCGACTATCCGTTGAAAACAGGGTAGAAAAATTCGTGATGATTTCTACTGATAAAGCCATTAACCCGACCTCAGTTATGGGCGCGAGTAAAAGAATCTGCGAGATGATCTGCGTCTGGCTAAATAAACAAAACATCACTAAATTTTGCGCCGTGAGATTCGGCAATGTTCTTGGCTCGCAAGGCAGCGTCGTGCCGATTTTTGAAAAACAAATCAAAAAAGGAGGACCCATTGAAATTACTCACCCGGAGATGAAAAGATATTTTATGCTTACCGACGAATCATGTCTGTTAGTAATGCAAGCCGGGGCTCTCGGGCAAGGCGGCGAAGTTTTTATTTTAGATATGGGACAGCCTGTCAAAATTGTCGATTTGGCGCGAGAAATGATCAAATTAGCCGGACTGCGTCCGGATGTCGACATTCCGATTGTTTTTACCGGCATCAGGCCAGGCGAAAAACTTTTCGAAGAGATCACGGCTAAAGGAGAAACTCCAACTAAACACGAAAAAATATTTATCGTTAAACTGGCCGATACTGACGAATCCAAACTGTTTAACAGCTTGGAAAAACTAAAACAAATTCTTGTAAAAATGAATAAAAATGATATAATTAAAGCATTTGAAGAAATCGTTCCGACTTTTAACCACACTTTATTGAAAAATTCTGCGGAACAAATTATCAACGACCAACCCTAATTGACTCTCGCTATTTATTTAAAAAATAGACAAATATAGACAAATACAGGTGAAACCTGTAAGACTGTAATAAACATATAAAAAGTAAAAAAATAAAATTTATGGAAAATTACAATATTCATCTTGACCAAAACCGACTCAAAAATGAATCGGAAAAACATGAAGAGCGCTACAAGGTTTCTCATCGTCACGAAGAGGACGAAATAGATTTACAGGACTACATTAATGTCCTACTTAAAAGAAAATGGGCGGTTTTGGCGATTTTTTTAATTACTGCCATTGTCGCGGCGTTAATCAGTTTAGTTATACCGCAAACTTTCGAAGCAACCAATCTAGTGGAAGTCGGCAAAACAAAGAACGAAATAATTGAAAATATCGCTGATATCAAAACGATTTTTGAAAGAAAAACAGTGTTAAAAGAAATTCACGAAAAACTCGGTTTGCCGAAAAATATCAATTTTGAAAGCGTGGCAAAAAAATTTAAAATTGAAAAAAACGACAATGCCACCAGTAAATTCATTGAAATAAAAGGCTGGGCGGAAACTCCGGAAAAGGCCGTGAAGGTTTCCAACGTTGTTACTCAAATCCTGCTCAACCGGCACGAAAAATTATTTGCTGAAGCGGAAAAAATGTTTGAAGCGGAGATAGAAGGCATTAATAAAAATAAAGAAAAAACACAAACGGATATAGGGCAAATAAAAACGGTTGATATTCCCAAAACAAAAGAAGAAATTAAACGCTTAGAACAAGATATTCAACAATATGAAAAAGAGATTGCCAAAAGAGGCGATATTCAATCAGAGGGCCAGGGTAGAATTACTGAAAGTTATATCAACCTTTTAGCTAGTGTTAAAAATCAAAAAGAATCAAAAGAGAGACAAATAATCGCCCTTGAAAATGAAATTAGAAACCTTGAACAGCAATTAATTTCTTTAGACCAACAACTCCAGGAAAAAGAATATGAAAAAGCTTATCAAACTAAGGCAACAGAGATAGAGGTCCCCGCTACCCCGCCGGAGACGAGAATCAGTCCCAAAAGAAAACAAAATGTCGCCATTGCCGGAATTCTTGGCTTGATCATCGGCGTTCTCTACGCCTTTAGTGCGGAATATCTTAGCAAGGAAAAAACGGCGTAAATTGGGTAATTGAGTACTTGGTAATTAGGAATATAAAAATATAAAAATAAAAGAATAATGAAAATTATCAGAGACAATATTTCAATCAACGAGCTAAAAAAAATGGCAAAAAACACATTCGGCAACCTAGTAAAAGCCGTAGTGGATGTAGAAAAAGAAGTTATGGCGATTGACGCTGAATTACATTCTGATGAAGAAGAAACACTTTTGCAAAGCGGTTCTAAACAACAAGATTTATGGGGAATAAATATCTATCCGGAAAAATCAGACGATTCCTGGATTGAATTTGATTCGATGATAAATTTGCGACCTTCGCAGGGAAATCGTAGCCGCGGAATAGAAAATCCAAAAATCAAAGAAAAAATTAAAAATATCGTCAATAAATTGCTTCTTCATTAAAATCAATATGGAGAACAATAAACCAAAGTACCAACATCAAAGTCTAGCCAATGGCCGCTGGTTCAAATTGAATTTTATGGAGCAGATGGCTAACGTCGGCAGTGAAGTGGAAAGAACAATGTCATGGGAAAGGGGGGGAGATAAAAAATACAGCCAAAAAGCTTTTGAACGGGCACTGGAACTCCTTGATTTAACCATTGAAGATATAAAAAATAAATCAAAATTAAAAGAAATCGTCAGATTGCGCGAAGTTTTAGTTGATTATTTTTTCGGCGACAACCAATACGGTTCTTCCAACCAACTTTGGCATAATTATTTTTACGCTTTTAACTTCGCCGCCAGAAAAAACCGCTAAAAACTAATTTGCTTCAACAGCGGGCTTACCAATAAAAAAACCAATTTATTAAAATAAAAAAATCCCCTTTAAAAGAGGGTTTTTTTATTTAGCTCTATGATTTATCGTTATACTTTATTCTCCGTTTCTTCGGCCATTTTTAAAATATCCCTTTTTAAATCTCGCGCCACTTTTTCATTATCTGTTAAAAATTTCTTGGCGTTTTCCCAACCGACTCCCAATTTATTTTCTCCATAATTCAGGGTATTGCCCGCTTTTTTAATCAAACCATATTTAGCCCCAAGACTTAATAAATCGCCAGCCCAAGATATCCCTTCATCGTACATGATCTCAAACTCGCAAACCCTGAACGGCGGCGCCACTTTATTTTTAACCACTTTAGCTTTGACTCTATTTCCGACTATTTGCTCCCCTTTTTTAATTTGAGCCGAACGCCTAAGCTCGACCCTGACCGAAGAATAAAATTTCAACGCCAATCCTCCGGTTGTCGTTTCCGGATTGCCGAAAAAAACGCCAATTTTCATCCGAACCTGATTAATAAATATAACCGCAGTTTTAGTTTTACTGATAATACCAGTCAGTTTCCGCAGAGCTTGCGACATCAAGCGCGCTTGAAGACCCATTTGCGAATCCCCCATTTCTCCCTCAATTTCCTTCTGCGGCGTTAAGGCGGCAACTGAATCGACTACAATCACGTCCACGCCATTGGAACGAACCAAGGTTTCCACTATCTCCAACGCTTCTTCTCCACAAGAAGGTTGAGAAATCAATAAATCATCAATTTTTACGCCAATTTTCTTGGCATATTCGGGATCCAAAGCGTGTTCCGCGTCAATATAAGCCGCCGTACCGCCTTTTTTCTGGGTTTGAGCAATAATATGAAGAGCCAAAGTCGACTTTCCCGTCATTTCCTGTCCAAAAATTTCGATAATCCTGCCCCGCGGCACACCCCCGACGCCTAAAGCTAAATCTAAAGAAAAACAACCCGTAGGGATTACGTCCACAACCATTTTCTTCGCTTCTTTTAATTTCATAATACTCCCTTCCCCGAATCTTGACTTAATTTGCTCAACAGCCATCTGAGCCGCCTTTTGACGACCATTTTTATTTTCGTCAACAGTAGATTTAGACGCTGAACCATTTTTCTCTTGTTTTTTAACCATATAATTAAAAAATATTTATTATTTTGATTAATTTTATCTTTTCAAAAACTTTTATTTTTTATTCTGAATTTCCTTCCCTGTTTTCCGTCATGACTACCCGCCTATAAATAACCCTTTCTTTTGAATATTTTTTTTTACCTGAAATTTCAATAATATTCAGTCCGGACAGAAGTTCAATTTTCTCTTTAAAATGACCGTTTATTTGGTCCACGAGCTGCTTATTAATATAAATGTCTATTCCCTCTTCGGTCATACCCTCAACCACCAAGGACGAATCATTAGTTACCAAGTCGTCTAAAGGACTAATTATCTCAATCTCCGGAACGGACAAAACCCTCATTATATTAAACCCCAAATAAGATAAAATCAAGAAAGTAATCGCCGCTAAAGGAATCGCTTTAGCGCTGAATTTTTGAATAAAACGGGGTTTTAAATTTTTTTTAGAAGATTGATGAATTGCGGTAAAACGACTCGGGGCTAAAACTTGAGCGAATTCCCGTTCGAAACGGCTGGCAATCTCCCGGGAATCAAGACCTAAAAAATCCGCATAAAGAAGAAGCGAGCCGCGAATATGAACCGGGCTCGAAAACTTATGAAAATCATCAGCTTCTAAAAACTCCAAACATTTGACGGAAATATCCGTTTTTTTTTCAACGTCTTTTAATTTCAAACCTCGGTTGAGACGAGTTTGTTTTAAAATATCGCCAAGAGTATTACTTTTGATTGCGCGACGGGTAAAGGGCATAATTAAAAATCAAAAATAAAATATAAAAAATAAAAAACACAAATAAAAAACTATAAAATATTTTTTATTGAGATGATTACCTTCTCGCTGCCTTCCCATTTCATAAAGTTCTTACGTTTTTACGTCCGTATTTTTTGTTTTTTGTTTTTTATATTTTATATTATCAATATTCTTCGTCAGAAGAAGATTGAGTATATACTTCTCTTGGCTTGGCGCCGTCCGCCGGACCAATCGTCCCCTCTTCCTCTAATAAATCCAATAAGCGAGCGGCTCGAGCATAGCCAATCCGCAATCTCCGCTGAAGCAACGAAGCTGACGCTTTGCCAATTTGAAGAATCACCTCGCGAGCCTGAGGCAGCATTTCATCCTCTTTTAACTCCCCCTTGGATCCCATAATCATCGACGACTGAGGCTCGATAATTTCTTGATTAAAATTGTATTCCGCCCCTTGAGCTAAATACTCTGTTAATCTCCCGACTTCTTCGTCGGAAACATAAGCGCCTTGGAGCCTTCTCGGTTTGGAAATTTCCGGCGAAATGAAAAGCATATCTCCCCTCCCCAAGAGTTTCTCTGCGCCGGCAAAATCCAGAATAGTTCTCGAATCAACCGCCGAAGCCACGGAAAAAGCCACCCTCGAAGTAATATTGGCCTTAATCAGTCCGGTAATAATATCCACTGACGGCCTTTGAGTCGCCATTACCAAGTGGATGCCCGTCGCTCTGGCCATTTGAGTTAACCTGATAATACAACCCTCGACCTCATGAGGCGCGGTCATCATTAAATCAGCCAATTCATCGACAATAATGACAATATAAGACAATTTTTTATCGGGATTTGCTTGGTTATAAGCGCTGATATCTCTTTTTTTAGCTTCGGACATAATCTCAAAACGACGCTCCATTTCGGTAATAGCCCATTTTAAAGCATTGATTGTTTTATCCACTTCAGTAATCACCGGAGTCAATAAATGCGCCAAATTATTATAAAGAGTCAATTCGACTTTTTTGGGGTCGACAAGAATAAAACGCAATTCGTCGGCGAAATTTTGATAAACCAAACTGATAATGACCGAATTTAAAAATATAGTTTTTCCCGAACCTGTAGCCCCGGCCACCAATAAATGAGGCATTTTCCCTAAATCAGCCAACCAAATATTACCCGAGACATCCCGTCCCAAAGCGAGAGTTAGATTCGACTTTCTTTTCTTAAAAACCTCGCTATCCAAAATTTCCCTTAATCTGATAATCGCCACTTTTTGATTGGGAACTTCAATACCCACAAGAGATTGTCCCGGAATAGGAGCCTCAATACGAATAGGATGAGCAGCTAAAGCCATAGCCAAATCATTGTGAAGGGCGGTAATCTGAGATAATTTTATCCCCTCGGCCGGCTTTAACGTATATTGAGTAACCGTTGGACCCACTTTAACCTCCCCCATTTCTACCGGAATAGAAAAGCTCTCCAAAGTTTTTTTTATTATCTCTTTATTTTCTCTAATGTCGCCGGCGTTAGGCTTGGTTGAGGTTTGTTCCAAAAGATTAAAAGGAAGATTAACTCTCTGATAAACTTTGGGAGGGGCGATTAAAAATTCCTCTTCTTCGCCTTTCTTTTCTTTTTTAATCTTAATTCTAGTGAAAATAGATTCTGATTCTCTTGTTTTTTCGGCCGTTTCAATCACCTCCGACTGAATAACCATTTTCTTCTTTTTTTTGAAAATTAACAAAATCCTTTTTAGGATTCGGCGGAACGAATTTTCTTCGGTTAATACTTCTTCATCGCTTTTACCTTGCCGCGCTTTGATTAAATCGCCAAAAACAATGACCATTAAAACAGCGAAAATGCCGGCAAAAACCACCCAACTAGCCCAAAACCCGAATGTTCCAACTACAATATAACTTAAACCATACCCAATATATCCGCCGCCTTGAAAATTTTGCAAAGCCGATTTATCATCAACAAAATAAATATGCAATACGCCCGCTAAAACCGCCACCAACAAAACCAGCCCTAAAAACCTGCTTCTAAATCTAATTCTTAAATCCCCTTCTTTAAACTTATAATAATTAAGACTTAGCAAGCCGGCAATCAACAAAACAATGGGAACAAACCATTTAGCAGCGCCAAAAAGAATCTCCAATCCCAAAGCTAAAAATTCACCGATAATACCCGCTAAATTAAAAAGCCCCAAAATCAGAACAATGGCGGCCGTAATAAAAATAATGGCAAATATCTGTTGTTGGAGTGGTGAAAAACTAAAAAAAATAGACCTCTTTTTCCTCTCATTTTTATGAGATTTCACTTTGGACATAATAATATTTCACCTCAAAATCCAAATAACGAACCATAAAAACGAATTTCGAAAAAACGCATTCTTTAATTGTTTAAATCGATTATATCTGTTTATTAGGGTTTTCTCGGTAAAACGGTGGCGTGCCCCGTTCCTGCCGGAATAAGACGACCAACAATAACATTCTCTTTTAATCCCCGCAAATGATCCGCTCTACCGCTGACTGCCGTATTAACCAATATTCTTGAAGTTTCCTGAAATGAAGCCGCTGACAACCAACTATCAATCGAAAGGGAAACCCTAGTCACGCCCAGCAATAATTCTTTAGCTTCAGCCGATTTTTTACCCCTTTTTTCGGCCAGTTTATTAACTTCCAATAAATATGATCTAGGAATCACCTCTCCGGGTAAGAGGTCGGTATCACCGGCGTCTTCGACCAAATATCGCGAAAACATCTGCCGAATGACCACTTCCACATGCTTATCATTCAATCTCTGCCCTTGAGAGGAATAAATATATTGAATCTCTTTAAGAATATATTTCTCCACTTCTCTTCTGCCTCTTAGTTCATAAAGCTCATGTAAATCCAAACTTCCATCTGTTAAGCGTTGTCCTTTAACTACTTTTTCTCCATCCTTGACCCAAACGGAATAACCCGTTATATCATATTCTTCTTCATTCCCGGAGTCAATCTTTTTGGAAGTACGAGCAGTCTTTTTAAAGGAGGCGGGATTACGATTATTACGACTATATTTGACTATCAATTTCTGTTGGCCCGGTTCCCGAATAATTTTAATCACTCCGTCATCCAACGCCAAAACGGCTTTTCTTTTAATGGGGCGAACTTCAAAAAGCTCTTGAACCCTAGGCAAACCCTGAGTAATATCATGGCCGGCCACACCGCCGGTATGGAACGTTCTTAAAGTAAGCTGCGTCCCCGGTTCGCCAATGCTTTGAGCGGCGATAATTCCAACCGGAGCGCCGACTTTTACCGGTTGATTATATCCCAAATCGTAACCATAACACTGCGAACACACTCCCCTTACCGACTGACAAGTCAAAACCGAACGAATAAAAACTTCCTCTGGGTCGGCCGCCTCTATTTCTTTAGCTTTTCCCTGGCTAATAATTTCATCGGCTTTAACAATAATTTTTTTTGTTTTAGGGTTTCTAATCGGTTGGGCGGCCACTCGACCAAACAATCTTTTTCGCCAACCCTCTCCTATTTCCCGATTATCTTCGCGCGTTACTTTGATGCCCTGAGTATCATGACAATCCTTTTCAGTGATAATCACATCCTGACAAACATCGACTATTCTTCTAGTTAAATATCCCGCGCTCGCCGTTCTTAAGGCCGTGTCGGAAACGCCTTTTCGAGAACCGTGGGTGGAAATAAAAAATTCCAAAACGTTAAATCCTTCTTTAAACGAAGATTTAATGGGCAATTCAATTAAACGCCCGGTCGGCGAAGAAACAATTCCTCTCATTCCGAACATCTGGGTAAGTTGCATCCATGAACCTCTAGCCCCCGCTTCAACCATAGAAAAAACCGAATTGGAAGCCGGTTGATTTTTTTTGACCATTTCCGTAATTTTATCCTTGGCCGCGATCCAAACCTCGATACTCTTTAAATAGCGTTCTTGTTCGGACAATAAACCCATCTCGTATTGGGAACGAATTTGGTCAATATCTTTCTCCGCTTGCTGAAGAATTTGACTTTTTTCCGGTAAACTCGGCAGGTCGTCCATTCCCCAGGAAAGCCCGGAATGAGTCAAATACGAAAGAGTGGTTTCTTTTAAAAGGTCCAAAGATTCGACCGCTTTATCCGTCCCATATTTCTCTATAATATTGACGATAATCTCGTTTAATTTACTTTTATTGACTATAGTATCCAAAGAATAAATATCCGGGGGCAAAATCGAGTTAAAAATAACCCTACCGACACTTACTTGCTTAACCTCGCCATTTATTCTGACTTTAATTCGTTTTTGCAGACTTATTTTCCCAAGCTGGTAAGCTAAAATCGATTCGCCGACGCTTCCGAAAGTCAACATTTTCGACTTATTATCGGTCTCGTCTTCAATTGAAGTCATATAATAAGCGCCCCAAATCATATCGTTAGTCGGCGTTACGATCGGTTCGCCAGTGGCCGGTTTTAAAAGATTTTTTGTGGAAAGGATAATTTCTTTTGCTTCTTGTTGCGCCTTCGCAGTGATCGGCAAATGAACCGCCATTTGGTCGCCGTCAAAATCCGCATTAAAAGCGGCACAAACCAAAGGATGAATCTGAATTGCCTTACCTTCTATTAAGACTGGCTGGAACGCTTGAACGCCTAAACGATGAAGTGTTGGGGCGCGGTTAAGCAAAACATAAGTATTTTTAGTGATTTCTTCCAAAATAGCCCAAACATCATCCGTCCCACTTTCAATCAATCGATTGGCGCTTTTAATATTATGAGTAAAGCCTCTTTCAATAAGTTTAGCGGCAATAAACGGCTTAAATAATTCAAGAGCCATAATTTTGGGTAAGCCGCACTGATGAAGTTTAAGGCGGGGGCCAACCACGATTACTGAGCGACCAGAATAATCGACTCTTTTACCAAGTAAATTTTGACGAAAACGACCCTGTTTTCCTTTTAAAATATCGGCTAAAGACTTTAACGACCGGCGCTGACCAGTGGAAGCAATGGTAGTTTTTCCCGATCTCATTTCGTTGTCTAATAAAGCGTCGACCGCTTCCTGAAGCATCCTTTTTTCATTACGCAAAATTACCTCCGGCGCATGTAATTCATAAAGGCGTTTTAAACGATTATTGCGATTAATCACGCGACGGTATAAATCATTTAAATCCGATGAAGCAAACCGTCCGCCGTCTAAAGGAACTAAAGGACGAAGATCTGGCGGGATAACCGGTACTATCTTTAAAATCATGTATTCGGGCTTAATTTTATTAACCATAAAATTACGAACATATTTTAATCTCTGAACTATCTTCTTTTTCTTCATCGGGTTGTCCGTCTCATTTTTTTCTTTTTCCAAATCTCGAGTCAATTCACCTAGATTGATATTTTGAAGGAGTTTTAGAACTGCTTCGGCTCCGATATCAGCTTCAAAAATATGACCATATTTCAAAGAAAGATCCCGATATTGCAATTCCGTCAAAAGCTTTTTCGGCTTCAAATCCATAATTTCCTGCCGCACTTTATGATAATTTTCCATCAATTCTTGACTTTTTAAATCGCCTTCTTTTGAAGTGCTTTCCTTATTTTTTTCTAACTCTTTATCAGCTCCCTTAACTGAAAAATTATGACGGATTTGTTTAAGCTCTTTCTCCAAATTTTGGAGCGCCTCTTTTTTAAATTCCTCATTAACTTCGGTAATAATAAAATTGGCGAAATAAACCACTTTTTCCAAAGATTGAACAGATAAATCTAAAAGTAAACCGACTTTTGAGGGTACGCTTCGCAAAAACCAAATATGAGCCACCGGCGCAGCCAAAGTAATATGCCCCATTCTCTCGCGTCTCACTAAACTTCTTGTCACCTCCACGCCGCAACGATCGCAAGTAATTCCTCGATAGCGAAGTTTTTTATATTTACCGCAAGCGCATTGCCAATCTCTAACCGGACCAAAAATCTTTTCGCAAAATAACCCATCTCTTTCCGGCTTCCGACTTCGGTAATTAATCGTTTCCGGCTTGGTTACTTCTCCATGCGACCATTCCAATATCTCCTCCGGCGGCGCCAAACGTAATTTAATAGTGTCGAAATCCAAAGACCGACGACGTTTTTCGCCGCTAGGCAAAGTCAAAGTAAAAATTGTCGATGGCGTAGGCATAATCTTTTTATAATTCCACTTTCTTCCCCTCCTTTGTCATTTCAACATTTAAACACAAACCTTTAAGTTCGCGAACTAAAACGCTAAACGATTCAGGAATATTAATCTCTTTAACCGCTTCCCCTTTAATTATCGACTCATACGCCTTACTTCGCCCAATAACGTCATCTGATTTAATCGTCAGCATTTCCTGTAGCGTGTAAGCGGCGCCATATCCTTCCAGTGCCCACACTTCCATCTCGCCAAATCTCTGACCGCCAAACTGGGCCTTGCCACCCAATGGTTGTTGAGTAATTAGAGAATACGGGCCAATGGAACGCTGATGGATTTTATCTTCAACTAAATGATTAAGTTTAATCACATAAATATAACCGACAGTAACGGGCTCGATGAATGGCTCGCTACTCCGTCCGTCGTAAAGAGCAACCTTACCGGTTGAAGAAAAACCCGCTCTAACTAATTCTTGTTTGATTTTTTCTTCGTTTATTCCATTTAAAACCGGCGTTGCCACTTTATAGCCCAACTTCTTAGCCGCTAAACCCAAATGTGTTTCCAAAATCTGTCCCAAATTCATTCTTGAAACGACTCCCAAAGGATTGAGAATAATATCAACCGGTGTCCCATCCTCCAAATACGGCATATCTTCTTGGGGGATTATCTTGGAAATAACTCCTTTATTTCCATGCCGGCCGGCCACTTTATCGCCTACCTGAATTTTCCGCATATCCGCAACCAAAACATGAATTGATTTAATAACGCCTGGCGGCAATTTATCTCCTTTCTCTCGAGAAAATACTTTTATACCAATCACCTTGCCATGCTCCCCATGTTCAAGATAAAGAGAAGAATCCCGCACATCGCGGGCCTTTTCCCCAAAAATCGCCCGTAAAAGTTTTTCCTCAGCGGTCAATTCAGCTTCGCCTCGAGGAGTAATTTTCCCCACTAAAATATCGCCTGACTTAACCTCGGCGCCGATTCTAATTATTCCCTCTTCATCCAAATTTCTCAATTTCTCTTCACTGACATTAGGTATATCGCAAGTGGTCATTTCCGGTCCGAATTTTGTTTCCCGAATATCAACCGCGTGTTCATCTATATGAATAGAAGTAAATTCATCATTTTGAACCACTCGCGATGAAATCAAAATCGCGTCTTCATAATTTCCCCCCTCCCAGGCCATAAAAGCCACTAAAATATTCTGTCCCAAAGCCAATTCTCCATCTTCAATTGAAGAATCCTGGGCTAGAATATCACCGGCTCTGAATTTCTGATTTTTAGCTATCGCCGGACGTTGATTAAAACAAGTATCAAAATTTGAACGCTGATACTTATTAAGATAGTAAATTTCTGTTTTGCCCGAATTAAAAACAACGGAAACATGACTGGCATCAACCTCTTTAACCCGGCCACTTTCGGGAACGATAATCAAATGACCGCTATCCCACGCCACCCTGCTTTCAACGCCAGTACCAACAATTGGCGAGTGAGGTTTAATTAAAGGAACGGCCTGTCTCTGCATATTAGTTCCCATCAAAGCCCTAACTCCGTCATCATGCTCTAAAAACGGTATCAGAGAAGTGGCGATACTGACGATTTGATTGGCCGCTACGTCGATAAATTCCACTTCCTCCGCCCGACAAAATCCCGGCCGACCATAAATCCTCGCCTCTACCTTGTTTTCTAAAATTTTTCCCTTTTTGTCAATTTGAACGGAAAAGGGAGCTAAAATATGCTGATCCTCTTCATAAGCGGTCAAATAAACAATTTTTCCGGTTAATTTTTTATTTTTTATTTCTCTATAAGGAGTTTCAATAAACCCATATTCATTAAGGCGGGCGTAACAAGAAAGATGTCCAACCAGCCCAACATTTGGACCTTCTGGCGTGGCAATCGGACAAATTTTTCCATAAAAAGTCCGATGGACATCGCGAACTTCAAAACCAGCCCTTTCGCGCGTCAAACCTCCCGGACCAACCACGGTCAATCTTCTTTTATGTTCCAACTCTGAGAGCAAATTTGTCTGATCCATAAACTGCGACAACGGAGAGGACATAAAAAATTCTTTAACCACGCCGGCAATCGGCCGAATATTAATCAATTGGCCAGGAGATAAAATCTTGTTTTCCACAACACTCATCCTGTCCTTGATAATGCGTTGAAGTCGAAGCATCCCTACTCGCATTCTATTTTGAACTAATTCGCCTACAGCTTTAATTCTCCTATTAGACAAATGGTCTATGTCATCCGGAGAAGATTGTTCAGTATTGAGTCGAACCAATTCATTAATAATGGCGACTAAATCCTCGCGACGAATTACTTTATCGTCTATTTTTTGACTAAAACCCAAACGTTGATTCATTTTATACCGTCCCACCCCGCTTAAGCTATAACGATTAGAACGGAAAAACATGGCGTAAATTAACGACTTAGCATTATCAACCGTGGCTAAATCGCCCGGTCTAATTTTTCTGTAAACTTCAATTAATCCTTCTTCTTCAGAAGAGGAAGGATCTTTTTCCAAAGTCGCCTTGATATAATCGAGGATCGGGGGTTCTTTTTTGTCAGTGGCAATTTTCGACGCCGACGCGGACATCTCGGTTTTAGACGAAAAAACTTTCAAAATTTCTTTATCGGATCCTAAGCCGAAAACTCGCAAAAGAGCCGTCACTGCCGTTTTTCTTTGGCGATCAATTCTCGCCCAAATAACATTATGGGCGTCGGTTTCAAATTCAAGCCAAGCGCCTCTATCGGGAATAATTTTGGCGCTGTAAAAAAGTCGCCCCTTGATCGACTCAGCTGAAAAAAATACGCCGGGCGACCTAATAAGTTGCTGGATAACAACTCTTTCAATCCCATTAATAATAAAAGTTCCTCTTTCGGTCATTAGAGGAATATCGCCAAAATAAACATCTTGATCGACTTTTTTACCAGTCCGTTTATTAATTAAACGCACCTTTATATTTAAAGGTGCTTCAAATGTTAAATTCCTATTTCGGCTGGTAATCTCGTCAAATTTGGGCGTGCCCAGATAACAGTTCAAAAAATGCAGCTCAAAATTCCGACCAACCAAATCCTCGACGGGAGAAAACTCTTTTATCAACTCTTTTAATCCTCTTTTTAAAAACCAAGCATACGAAGATTTTTGAATCTCCGTTAAATCGGGCAAGGGTAGATTAAAGGACGTATCCGAGAAAAATATGCGCTCCATAAGTGATATTGCCTTTAAAAAACTTAAGTCCCAATCATTCTACTCGGCCGGATTAAACGTTTTAAATCAGAATAAAGAAATTAGCGCAAATTTACACTGATTTAGAACCTAAAATCGGATCTTTGGGCAAAACTGGCCGAGTATACGCAAAATCCCCCTTCAGAAAAAAAATTCCTAGAGGGATAAGATTTAGCAATTTTATTTATTTTACGCCTCTATACAAGTTAATTGGGATTAAAATAGTAGAGATTAAAATTGTTGTAATAACCGTATTTTATAATAGCAAATATTCTCTAAATGTCAAGTTTTATTTTTTGGCTCTATAAAGCCAAAAAATAGGTTTTCCACATTCTATCCACAGCTAAATTACACAAAATTTTTTAACTCTTTCCTTGCCGCCTCTCTGTCATCCCAAAAAACTCTTTTTCCGCCCGCAATCATAATACACTGTTCAGCTCCTTTCCCCGTGATTATAACCGCGTCTCCCGCTTTAGCCAAACTTAAAGCCTTTTTAATAGCCTGTCCGCGGTCAACAATTTTAAAAAGTCGTTTTTGAAAAATCATCTCCGAATTATCCTCTATGCCCGTGATTACTTGATCAATAATCTCTTCAGGGTTTTCGTCATAAGGATCCTCATTGGTAATAATGACATAATCTCCATACTTCATAGCGATTTTTCCAAGAACAGGCCTTTTCCACTTATCTCTTCCCCCACCAGTGGCTCCTAAAACACAAATCAATTTAGATTCGCTAAATTTTTTTAAAGTTTGATAAACTTTCTCCAAATGGTCCGGCGTGTGAGCATAATCAACAATCACCATAAAAGGATTCTTTACCACTATCTCCATGCGTCCGGGCATTTCCCCAACCCGAGACAAAGCGTCTCGACAAACATTCAAGTCCACTCCTTGAGACGACGCAACGCCAATAGCCGCTAAAGCGTTGGCAACATTAAATTCTCCCAAAAGGTTTATTTTAAATTTTATCCCTTTAACCGTAAAATCCGAACCGTTCGGACCTAATTGTATATTATCCGCTTTAACAAATTTAATTTTAAAATCTTTGTCTTGTTTTAATTCTCCTTTTGCCTGCCGGCAAACAGAAAATTCGGATTCCAAATTTTTTATTGTATAGCCATATTTTTTATCAACTCTAAAATCCAAAAAATAACTACTATTTTCGTCATCTGCGTTAACGATTAT
>Ga0163209_1000541_pt1 | contig 16573 bp, 15 predicted proteins | sample Kivu_160m_FD_113538 | JGI IMG/M metagenome (GOLD analysis project Ga0163209, IMG submission 113538) | Freshwater microbial communities from Lake Kivu, Western Province, Rwanda to study Microbial Dark Matter (Phase II) - Kivu_160m | ecosystem: Environmental > Aquatic > Freshwater > Lake ...
ATACTATATATATATTAATGATACTATAGTTGCCGAGCCGTTTCATGAAAGGCAATCCGGGCGGTAATCAAAGGCTCGGACATAGTGAGGGAGGGCAGATATTTTGAAGTACGAGACGATCAAATTTGAGAGGGAAGACGGGTTTGCCGTAATCACCCTGAACCGTCCCCACAGGCTGAATGCGTTGAGCATACCGCTGCTGGACGAGCTGTGCGATGCGCAGAACGAGATCCTCAAGGATAAGGATATTAAGGCGTATATCATCACGGGGGCGCCCAGGGTGGATGGAAGGCCCTGCTTCTGCGCCGGCGTCGATCTTAAAGACGGTGCTCAGGGCGATAAAAATTGGGAGTATCCCGGGTTCAGGGGTCCGCTGTACGTAGAGCAGGACCATATTTTCCCGGAAAATACGTGCGCGGGTAGATTATGGGCCAAGAGGCCACAGCTGACATCCCCCCTGCTCACCAACATTATATGGTCCCCCAAGATATCGATAGCCGCCATCGATGGGGTGGCGACGGCGGGCGGCCTTGAGCTGGCTCTCGCCTGCGACCTGATTTTGGTTTCCGAGACGGCGCAGATCACCGATTTGCACGTCAAGAATCTGCACAGCGGAATCGGCGCGGGCTCGGTTACCACGTCCATGGTAAGGAGGGTGGGCTATTCCAAGGCCCTGGAGATCCTCATGCTGGGAGAATTCATGGACGGTAAAGAGGCCCATCGTATCGGTCTGGCCAATCGATGCTATGCGCCCGACCAGCTTCTGGCCGGGGCCAAGGAGATGGCTAAGAAGATCGCCGGTATGGACCCCGCCGCCGTAGCGGTCACCAAGTTGTCCTGCAGGGAAGTTTTCGACTGGAACTTGAACCAGGTCTGGGATCATTCACAGGAGTACCTGAAATGGCAGTTTTTCGATCCCACTAAAGACCTTTCACTGCTGTCGGCAATACAAAAATGGGACGAGAGAAAGAAATGAGGCCCGGTTAATAAAGGAGCATCGGATAAGATGGATATTGTAGAGGCGATAAATACCAGAAGGTCGATTCGAGCGTTCAAGCCCGACCCCGTACCAAGAAAGATACTGGAGGAACTCCTTGAGCTTGCCCAACGGGCGCCTTCCTGGAGCAATACACAGCCCTGGGAATTTTACATAGTGGCCGGGCCAAAGCTGGAAGAGATCAAGAGAGCACTGGATCCGATGATTCAAAAAAAGGAGATCTCGCGCATCCGCCCCGACTTTGTCATGCCTCAGTACTATCCGGACCTTTATACCACCCGCAAGCAGACCCTGGGCAAGACAGTATTTCAGGTGAAGGGCATCGAAAGGGGCAATAAGGAAAAGCGGGTGTGGTGGAGCATACAGGAATTAAGATGCTTCGATGTCCCCAACGTCATCTATATTTGCACGGACCGCTCGTATTACTTCCAGGAGAGGGGGGTCAACGTCTGGCCCCTTTTCGATTGCGGGTTGCTGGTTGAAAATATCATGCTGCTGGCTCCCAAATACGGATTAGGCACCCTGGCATCCGTAGCGGCCGTAATGTGCCCGGATGCAGTGAGGGATGTGCTGGAAATACCGGATTCCAGCATGATAATAATCGGGATACTCATAGGTTACCCGGATTACGATGACCCCGTCAACCAGATACGCTCCGAAAGGGATCCGCTGCAAAAAGTATCCAAATGGTATGGATTCGATTAGCGTCTATTCCACGGGGACGTGGACTCGAAACAAATAGGCCTGCTTAAAAGTATATGTGACGGCACCCTTGGGGTGCCGTCACTTAACCTCTCACATTCAGTAGATAGCGGCCGCTTCTTTCTTCAGCTGAGCGCGGAAATCGGGATGTGCGATTGAGATCAATTCCTGTGCTCTTTCCCTCAGGGTCTTGTTATGCAGGCTGGCTATTCCATATTCGGTGACCACATAGTCCGCCATATTGCGAGGGATCGTCACAACCGTGCCTGTCTCAAAGGTGGATACTATGCGGGAAAAGCCCTTGCTTGCCGAAGGCAGCACGGTGACCGATCTTCCTCCTTTGGCCATCAATGCGCCGACCACAAACGCCGGCTGCCCTCCGGGCGAGGCCAACAGGCGTCTGCCGATCGACTCGGCGCTGATCTGTCCGTCAAGCTGCACCACCAGAGCGTTATTGACAGCTATCATGTTTTCATGGGCGGAGATCACACTTATCTGCTCCAGATAGTCGACATCGACCAGCTCGAAGAGTGGATTATTGGAGGCCCATGCCATCTCTTCCTTGGACCCGCCGCCCATAGAGGTAACCGTTACCTTTCCCCTGTTAATTGTCTTACGGCTGCCGTTGATCACTCCATTCTTGACCAGGGTGATCGTTCCGGGAGGCGTAGCTTCGGAATGCATCCCGATGTCATGCTTTCCGTCCAGCAATCCCATTGCAACCAGTACTTCGGTCGTGCGGCCGACACCGATCTGGATGGTATCCCCGTCATGAATAAGCTCGGATACATAGCCGGCTATGTCCTTTAAATACGGCGCCGGCTCTCTTTTGGCCCTTCCGCCCAGGCTGCCCATGGCGATAAAAGCGCCGGAAGAGATATGTTCGACGAAATAGTCTATCTCCGAAACATGAACAAAATTATCGCCGTATGTCCTGATGAGCCTCTTATTGACTTCAGCGATCACGATTTTGCCTTCTTTAAGCTGTTTCTTCTTGTTCCACAGTGATTGGCCGAAGCTGCAAAAGCCCTTCTCATCGGGAGGCGACACTTCGGTAATAATAACGTCCGCCTGCGGAACCAAGCCGGAGGCAATCGGCTGCGGGATGACCTCTACTCTCCTGGCATCAATGGCGGCCTGGCAGGTGGCCGTAGGCACCCCGATCAATACTCTGAACGAATCCTGCCAGCCCTCGTCATACCAGCCGAAATCATATCCCGGAGTAGGAACGACGACGCGGACATTCTTCAGCTCGTTTTTGCGGGCCGCTATGGCCAGTCCGACTGCAAAAGCCTCGCGCCCCATGGTAAAGCCAATCAAATCATTCGACTTCACCAGTTTTGCAGCTTCTTCCGCTGAGATAAATTTCTTTTGATAGGTTTCCTGCCAATCTCCAAGCACTGTGCTTACCTCCTATTATTACTAAATAATCCGATCTTGTAGCGACGCCTTATTATTTATATGCCTGCGCATACTTTGCCGATTTAGTAAAAAACTCGAAATCATGCCCGGGGAAATACCTGGCATTTAATACACTTTGAAGCGCCTTGAATCTTGTGATGGTGTATTGGCTCGCCACAGGATTCCAGCAAATGCCGGCCGGGATATTCATATCTATATTATCCTGTAGATAGGCCGAATCGGAGCCCAAAATGTAGAACCCGCTTTCAGGGAGCTCCACAATCAATCCCTGCAGGCCCGGAGTATGACCGCTGGCCATTATCAGGGTCAATCCCGGCAGCAAAGACATATCGCCTGCGAGCAACTTCCACTTTATATCAGGATCACTGAAGGGCGCCTTCTCAGCATACGACAGCGCCAGGAAAGAATCCGGATTGCACGCGTAGGCATATTCGTCTTTCTGAACATATACATCGGCTTGAGGGAAATATTTGAGTCCGCCCGCATGATCATAATGTAAATGCGACAGTACTATTTTTTTTACATCCGCAGGTGAGATCCCGATCCTTTTCAACTGGTTGAGCGCGTTATTAAAGGACGTTATCTTCGGTTCCCATCCGATCTGTTCCAGAAAAGGTGTGAAATCTTCGTACCACCCAGTATCATACATTACCACTGCTTCGGACGTATCGAAGGCATAAAACGGCACGGCAATCCGTATATGCCCCGCATTGTTTGCGCCGTACTTCAACATGCCCATTTCACACATAAAATCGCCGCCATCCAGAATATACATCTGCCTGACCCTTGTCTTCTGTTTCATGATTTCCCTTTATTCAACCAACTTCGTTCTTTCGTACGGCAATTTTCGGAGCCTGCCCGGAGACTATTCTACTGCGCCCTGCTTTCTCAGGGCTTCAATTTGCTGTTTGCTCAAATTAAGCTCTTTCAGGATCATATCGGTATGTTGGCCCGGGCTGGGGCTATAGGCTTTACCGGGGTCGGGTGGAGTTTCAGACAGCTTCAGCGGGTTGCCCAGTTGAAGGATTTTCCCCAGCGCGGGATGCTCCCGCTCAATAATCATTTTTCTGTGCCGCAATTGCGGGTCAGCCACAGCCTCCTCGATGTAGAGAACGGGCGCCAGCATGATCTCGTTCTCCCTGGCCCACTCCCACCATTCGTATTTGGTTTTTGTCAGAAAAATCCCCCTCAGTATGGAGAACATCTCCTCCCGCGCCTCGTCATCCCTTAGCCACTGATTGGGAATTAAATCCGGCCTTTCGATGGCATTGCAGAATTTCACCCAGAAGGCTGGCTCCATCACTTCCAGAGTAATGTATTCGTTGTCCTTGGTCTGATACACGGCCGCACACGGCTCCGAACCTGTAAGCCACGTCCTTCCCCTCCTCATCTTTTTACCAGTCATAAGATATGTCGCCAGGTCGAACCCGGCCATGGCAAAGACGCAATCGGTGTAGCTGATATCGATATATTGACCCTTGCCCGTTTTATGGCGGGCCATCAGCGCCACCATGATGCCCATAAATGAATGAAAGCCGGCGCCGGCCACATCCGCTATGAAATTGCTCGGCATAACGGGCGGCCCATCCTTCGGTCCGATCAGGCTGATAACGCCGCTGATTCCCAGATAGTTGCTGTCATGCCCCACCGCGTCCCGATATGGCCCGTCCTGGCCGTAACCGCTGACGGAGCAGTATACGATGCGCGGGTTTATTTTCTTTATATTAGCGTAGTCGATACCGATGCGCTGCATCGTTCCCGGACGCGAGTTCTCCACCAGCACATCCGCCTGCTTGGCCAGTTTATAAAATACCTCGCGCCCCTCATGTGATTTCAGATCGAGCCTGATACTCCTCTTGTTGCGGTCCCAGAACGAATAGACATTGGCTTTTTCCTCCCCTTTAGATGGTGTAATCGAAGGCGTGGAAGATCCGATGGGATCGATCTTGATCACGTCGGCGCCGAAATCAGCCATCAGCATGGACGAGATGGCGGGCGGATAGCTCCTGCACAAGTCCAGAACCTTTATACCTTCCAGCGCATCAATCATGCATACCACCTTTTATACATATGGAATAGGTTATATTCAACCCACCCCATATTATATATTAATACTGATATATACCACTGATAGTGTCATTATTTTATTTCAGTGATAATGACTTTGTCAAGTATTTATACAGGCGTGTCATCTAATTGACAAGCCCATAAACATGTGTTAGATTTCACATATAAATATATGTAATCGATAAGTATCGACGATATTTCATTTCGTATTATCGGTATAACGCATTTCCGGACCCGGGGAATCCTGAATGAACGAGGTGCAATAATATGGCATTAAGTCACATGCTTCTTGGGATGCTGGCCGACCGGCCCAGCAACGGCTACTATTTACAGAAGCGGTTTTTTCATAATCAGCGGCCGCCCCTGCCCCAGGTTTATCGTGCCCTGCACGAGATGGCCAAGAACGGCTTGATTAAAGTCGACAAGGTTCGTGGGAAGAGCCAGCGTTCGCAATATATGTGCTCCATCACCGACGCAGGCTACTCTGAATTGGAGCACTGGTTTAAAACCCGTTCGGGGATACGGTCAGCCATCGAAGCATTCATGCCCAGGATATGGTTCGCCGGCCTGGTGGATAAAGAGGATGTAATCGCCTACCTGAAGGTATGTATCGATAAGAAAAAAGAGGAACTCGATTACAGCGAAGGCAAGGGGAAGACGTTCTATGAAAGGGGCGTAGAGGTATACGGAACAAGCCCACAGGCGGAATTTTACCACGAATTGTTCTTTGACTACTGGATCAAAAGACTGGCCTCCGATATCAAATGGCTGGAGGAGGCAATAGATAGAATCTCCAATTATAAAGAAGGCTCTTCCGCAACAAAAGCCGGGCGGTCAGTCTCGAAAAGCCGCAGCCTAAAAAGTAAAGCGCCGAAGAAAAAGAAATAGACCGTTTTACCCGTTGATCGCCGGACCTTACCCGCCATACGGCTAATTCCGGTTACAAATTCCATCCATCGAGTCTCGTTTCCATCCCCTGCTGTTCGATATCACTCTTCCTTTAAATTACCTTCTCGCTGCACAGCCAAAGCTGACGGAATCAGGGATTTGACAAACCAAAAGACGGCGATCTATACTGTTGAACCATAGTGTATTGTGATAATATATAATAATAGTTAACACTGTTAATATATAAGGGGGTAACGAGGTATGACAGGACCTTTAGCCGGCATTAAAGTTCTTGATGTGGGGGCCTTTTCAGTCGGGCCTTATGCCTGCAGTTCGCTGGCTCAGCTGGGCGCCGAGGCGATCCGGGTTGAGCCACCCCATCTCGACGGCTTGATGTTCCTGGGCACGACGATCGGGGGCTACGGATGGGCTTATATCATCGCTCATTTCAACAAGAAGAACATCATGCTGGATATCAGGCAGGGGGAGGGGAAGGAGCTGTTCCACAAGCTGGTCAAATGGGCCGACATCGTAATCAATAACCGCAGGCTGGGGGCGATGGACAAACTGGGTTACACATATGAGGCATTGAATGAGATCAATCCGCGTGTAATCTATGTCGAAAGCTCTTCCTACGGCAATAACAAGGGGCCCTGGGCCCATCATGCCGCCGCCGATCAATTCGTGCAGGCGTCCTCGGGATTTGCCAGCCTCAACGGCAAGGAGGGCGGCGAAGCTGAGATATTCAGGGGCGCCGGAAACGTGGACATGAATACCACAGCGGTGATTATAACTTCCGCCTTAAGCGCATTACTGACGCGGGAGATAACGGGCAAAGGGCTGAAAATCGAGACTTCCATGCTGCAATCCACTCTGTCACTCATGACGAACCGCATGTCGGAGTTTTTCGCCACGGGCGCAAACCCCAAAAGACTGGGAAGCGCAAACGTCCATATCGTCCCCTCACAATCGTTCAGGACCTGGGATAACAGATATATCAATATAAGCGTGCACAGGGAGAAGTACTGGCCGAAGCTGTGCCAGGCGCTGGAGTTGCAGCACCTGGAGAACGACCCTAAATTCAAGACCAATGCCCAGCGGGTCAAAAGTCGCAAGAAGCTGATCCCGCTAATAGAGGAGAAAATCGCCGACAAATCCGCCCAATGGTGGATGCTGCATCTGCAGAGGTGCGACGTGCCCTGCGGGCTTAACTACAACTATGAACAGCTTTCCCGTGACCCCCATATCATGGCCAATAAATGGCTTTTCGATTTAGACAGCATGTTCGGTATATATGAGGGTTTTGCCACCCCCTGGGAGTTAAGCAAAACACCTGCGGAAGAAATGACCCCCACCGTTAAACCGGACCGCAATCGCGACGAGATACTGGCAATGCTGAGTAAATAGTGCATTGTTGGTACAAAGAGTAACTGCATAGGAGGTAGCTATGACGGAGGTTCTCGGAGGAATAAAGGTATTGGACCTGAGCGAGGATATGGCAGGCCCGTATTGTTCCATGCACCTGGGCGATCTCGGCGCCGAGGTCATCAAAGTCGAGAGCATTGAAGGCGACAACACCAGGCATCTGGGGCCTTTCATAAACGGCGAAAGCTCCCTGTTCATGGTGCTGAACCGCAATAAAAAGAGCATAGCCGTAGATCTGGATAAGAGTGAAGGCAAACAAATAGTCTACCGCCTGGCGGGAAGCGCGGATATATTCCTGGAGAGTTTCGATACCTGCGAAGCGGATAAACTCGGCCTGGGATACGAAGACATAGCCCGGTTTAAACGCCAGATCATTTACTGCTCCATATCGAGCTTCGGCGAAACGGGGCCGTATAAAAACAGGCCCGCTTCCGAGCTCGAAATACAGGGAATGGCGGGATTCACGCAGTTACTGGGAGAGCATGGTGAGAAGACGGTCAGGCTGGGAGCTGATCAGGCGGCGATATCAGGCGGAATCCATGCCTTGCAGGGGATTCTGGCTGCTTTATATTACAGAAACAAGACGGGTATAGGGCAGAAGGTAGGCATCTCCATGTGGCGTTCCATGCTGCAGATGGGAGCATTCTGGTTACAGGCCAACCGCAATCCCGATGCGTATGCCGGCTGGATGCTTACCGGCCCCTTCGACCATGCCGAGCATGGTTATGCCACCGCCGATGGGCATATAGTCTTTTCAGCTTTGGGGCGCGCCAGCGGGGGCATAGAGAAAGCGATGGATATCTGGTGCGAATTTTTGAGGCGGGTCGGGCTGGAGGAACTGCTCAAAGATCCATGGTTCAGATACAAGGGTTTGAGGGCCGTCGGCCTGGGCAGGGACGCGCAGGAGATGAAGCCGCTTTTTGAGGCGTATTTTACCGAGAAATCCAGTAAAGAGCTCATCACCATGATTAATGAAATAGGCGGACTGGCCAATGCGTTCAATGACTATGAGACGATGTTCGGCGGCGAAATGCATCCCCAGATACAGGCCGTGGACATGGTAAAAGAAATGGACCATCCCAAGGCCGGCAAAATCAAGGTGATTAACCTGCCCTGGAACTCAACAGCGACGAAAGTTCAGTTCAAATGCCCACCTCCCGCCCTGGGACAGAATACCACGGAGATACTGCAGGGCATAGGATACAGCGAGGCAGACATAGCTGGACTGAAGAAAAAGAGGATAGTTGCCTGAGCACAGACGCTCGGATTCATCGATGCAGCAACGGCTAATGTTCGGTAGTCAGGAGGGAATTTAATGACCGGCGGCTACATGGGAAAGATGCTATTTGTCGACCTATCTCAGGCCAGGGTATGGGAAGAGGCACTGGACGCGGGTATATGTCGAAATTTTCTGGGCGGCTACGGTTTGGGCGCCAGGGTGATATTTTCCCGACAAAAGGCCGGAGTAGATCCGCTGGGAAAGGATGCACTGTTAGGAGTTGTTACCGGTCCTCTCACAGGCACACCCGCCCTTTTCGGATCAAGGTACGTTGTGGTCGGCAAGTCGCCCCTGACCGGAACATGGGGCGATGCGAACTCCGGGGGAGATTTCGGCCCTCACCTGAAATTTTCCGGCTACGATGCCGTTTTCTTCACAGGGATATCTCCCTCGCCTGTTTACCTCTTCATCGATAATGGCAAGGCGCAGCTCAGAGATGCGCAGGATTTGTGGGGGAAGGACACGGGGGAGACGGAGTCCGCGCTTCAAGCCAGGCATGGAGACGACACCCATGTTGCCTGCATCGGCCCATCGGGAGAGAAAATCAATCTGATTTCCTGCATTATCAACAACAGGGGAAGGGCGGCGGGGCGTTCCGGATTGGGGGCCGTAATGGGCTCGAAAAGGCTCAAGGCCATAGCTGTAAAGGGGAATCAGACCGTTCCCGTAGCACATGAGACTGAGCTGAAGGCAGCGAGGACGAAGTATACAGGTGAACTTGGCGGCATGGTGAGCGTATACCGGGATTTCGGCACTTCGGGCGGACTTAGCGCCCTGGTCGAAATCGGTGATGCCCCGGTAAAGAACTGGAAAGGCTCCGTTGTTGATTTCTCCACTGCTTCCGCCATAAGCGACCGCAGCGTGATTGATCTACAGGAACGAAAATATGGATGCTGGCGGTGTCCGGTCTCCTGCGGCGGCCTGATGAAAGCGGGCACCGATCAGTACAGATATCCGGCCGAAGTGCACAAGCCCGAATATGAGACACTGGCAGCCTTCGGCTCCATGTGTTTGAACGACAACCTGGAATCCATCATACAGGCTGCTGAGATATGCAACAGCTTTGGATTGGATACCATCTCCGCCGGATCCACCATAGCCTTCGCCATCGAATGTTACGAGAATGGGATCATCACTAACAAGGACACCGAGGGTATAGAGCTCAAGTGGGGCAACCACAAAGCCATCGTGGAGATGACACTCAAGCTGGCAAAGCGGGAGGGTTTCGGCCGGGTGCTTGCCGACGGGGCCAGGATGGCGGCAAGCCGCATTAGCAAAGGCGCGGAGGAGCTGGCCGTCCACATCCAGGGCCAGGAAGTGGCCATGCACGATCCCAGACGCTATATGCATTTCGCTATTTCATATCTGGACAGCACACCGGCCCGCCACACGCAGGGTAGCTACGCCACAAAACCGGTCAGCGGCCTGGAATATCCTGCTTTCGACCGCCGTTCCACCGCCGGCCGCGGCGGTGCGAATAAGATGGGAAGCGATTTCACACATGTAGTCAACAGCGCCGGCATGTGCATTCTGGGTATGGGTTTCATGCCTGCATCCGCCCTAACCGATTTCATTAATCTCACTACGGGGTGGGATCTCAGCATGGACGACCTGCTGAAACTGGGAGAAAGGATTGCCAACATGCGGCAGGCCTTTAATGCCCGTGAAGGTGTAAATATAAACGACTATAAATTCCCGGGAAGGATCATTGGAAATCCCGCGCTTGAAGCCGGGCCTACCGCCGGAAAAACCGTGGATTTGGAAACATTGCGCATAGATTTTCTGACGGCCCGGGGCTGGCACATCGATACCGGCAAGCCAAGCAAGGAGAAGTTGCTCGAGCTCGGACTCAATGACGTAGCCGAGGCTCTTTCGTTTGAGGAAAAATAATGAATATAAGCAGACTCCACCTACCAATCAGGTTTATCAACGGCCCCGGAAGCCTTTCCCTGCTGGGCAAGGAAGTTGCCAGGATCGGCAAGACGGCGCTCCTGGTAACGTATGCTGAAACCATGCGCTCTCTGGGCGTGCTGGATAAGGTCATACAGGACCTGGAAACAAACGGCGTTCGAACAATTATTTTCGATAAGGTCGATCCCAATCCCCGGATCTCGACCATCGACGAGGGGGCGAGGATCGCCCGGGAAAACAACGTCCAGGTGGTGATCGGGCTGGGCGGCGGCAGCGCCATGGACGCGGCCAAGTGCATTGCGCTGGCCGGCAGCGGCACGGATTCCATCTGGGCGCATTACGAGGGCAAGGCGGTTTCCAAAGGCAAGGTGCCGGCCATAGTCCTGGTGCCTACCCTGGCGGCCAGCGGCTCGGAATCAAACAGCACCGCCGTGTTTACCAACTGGGACACCCATGAAAAAGTACTGCTGGTCAAAGGTTCACTGTTCCCCGCGGTTTCAATAATCGATCCGGCGCTTACCCTAACCCTGCCCGCCAAAATCACGGCGCAGGGCGGATTCGATATATTCTGCCATCTCGTCGAGACCTATGTGACCGCCGACGAACCCAACCTGATCAATGACTCCCTGCGTGAAAGCTGCATGCGCACGGTCGTGGAATCATTGCCCGCGGTGCTCGATAAGCTGGATGACCTCGAGCACCGATACAGGCTTTCGTGGGCCAGCACCATCGCGGGCTCGCAGTTGAACTGGCTGGGCGGCGGAGGGGGCATCATGACCCTGCACGGACTGGAGCATCCCCTGAGCGGAGAGTATGACCTGGTGCATGCCGACGGTCTGGCCGCCCTGCTCATCGAATGGCTGAGATTCACCCTGCCCGTGAGACAGGACAGGATGAAGATGCTGGGCGAGAGGGTTTTTGGTGAGCCCGACGGCATTGCAGCCACGGAGAAATGGCTGCAGAAAATAGGTATGCGGGTCAGGTTGCGCGATCTCGGTGTGAAGCAATCGGACTTCGATAAACTCGTGGACAACACCATGAAGACCGGCTACTGGGTCCAGCTGCATCCCCGCCCGTTCGACAACCAGTCGATAAAGGCACTTTTTGAAAAATCTTTTTAATCAGGCGGCAGATCAATCCAATTTAAGATCGGCATGTGATCGCTGTCTACAAAAGGAGGCGGAGGCATGAACGACAAAGGTCAGACCGGGACGCAATATCAGGCGGGCGGTTGGAGGGCTCACTGGGTACTTATCGTAACCACGCTCCTGTGTGTAATTTACATCATGGACAGGCTGGTCTTCGCTGTTGTAGTCCAGCCGATGAAGCTTGAGCTGGGGCTGAGCGACTCCGAAATCGGGATAATCATGACAATTTTCACGATTTCGGTGGCGCTTTTAGCGTTCCCGGTGTCTTATGTCGTGGATATCTGGAGCCGTAAAGGATCGATATCCATTATGGCCGTTGTGTGGAGCATATTCACCTTCGTTACCGGACTGGCTAAAAACTTTCCCGGTGTGCTTATCCCGCGGACGCTGGTAGCCGGGGGAGAGGCGGCATTCACCGCGGCCGGAACAGCCATGGTCACCGCGGCCTATCCCAAGGAGAAACACGGCAGGGTGCTGGGTATATTCAACACCGCCTTCCCCATCGGCGCCGCCCTGGGCATGGTAGTCGGCGGCCTGATCTCGGTCAAATACGGCTGGCGCATGCCCTTTTTCATCTTTGCCGTTCCCGGTGTGATCTTAGGCATCGCGGTTCTCTTTCTCAAAGACTATAAAACGGTCCCCACTATGGATTCGAGCGGAAACAAGGCGGGCTTCATTCAATGTATCGGCACACTGCTGCGCATACCCACGGTGCGCTGGTATCTGGTTGGATACGGCATGCTGCTGATAGTGGGCAATGCCGTAACCTCGTGGTTCCCCGCCTTTATTATGCGAGAAATAAACGTCAAAGAGGACGTGGCCGGCTCCATCACGGCTGTGGTCGCAATAATGGCGATTGTGGGCACCTTCGGCGGCGGGTTTCTTTCCGATTTTTGGCAGAGAAAAAACCGCAGGTCCAGATTGCTGCTTCCCATGATAACGGCTGCAGCCGCAGGCGCTTTTTTTATAGCGTCCGTATTGCTGCTTAAAGTGAACTTCCCGCTCTTCATGATTTCATTTATTTTATTCGCCATCTCCTATTACATGGGCGTCCCCGCTCTCGCAACCGTATCGCAGGAAGTCGTTCCCGCTTCGTTAAAGGGCACATCCTACGGTTTAATGTTATTCGGTATGTATTTCCTGGGCGGTGGATGGTCGCCCTGGATTATCGGAGCTGTATCAGACTCTATCGGCGATAATGGGCTCAAGATCGCGCTGGCCTTTTCAAGCATCGGCGGTTTTATCGCGGCGTTTCTTTTTTACATGGGATCGAGGCACTACGCACAGGATATGGACAACGTGAAAACTACCGTGCTGGAGTGCGCAACTTAACCTTGCTGTATCGTTTTAACGTATACAAACTCTGCTTATAGCTTTTAAATATATGCGCACGACCGCAGATGGCAACGTACCTGTAATTACCGACAATCGTGCACATTGACAGAATCACATCGGATTACTACAATGTGATAACATAGTAGTACCCACAGGGGTGTGATAATTATGCTCAAGAAACTTACCAGACACGGCAACAGCCTGGCCCTTGTCCTGGACAAGGGTGTGCTCGATCTTTTAAACATAGACAGCGAAACGCCGCTGGAGATCTCGACGGATGGCTCATTGCTGCTGATATCGCCGGTGAGAGATGAAAAAAGGAGACGGCAATTTCAGGATGCGCTTGAGAAGACGAATACCAGGTATCGTCGTGTTCTGAAGAGGCTGGCACGTTGACAGGGCCCGTTTTTCTGGGCCTTGACGAGATTATAGAAATTCACCATGACCAGATCAAACGGTTTGGCGGGCATCCTGGAATCCGCGATCAGGAAATGCTCAAGTCCGCCCTTGCCATGCCCTCAGGCACCTTTGATGGGGATTATCTTCACACTGATATCTTCGAAATGGCGGCCGCCTATCTTTTCCACATCGTCAGGGACCATCCCTTCGTAGACGGCAACAAGCGAACCGCGGCCGTAGCATCAGTGGTTTTTCTCCTGATGAACGGAATAGACATGGATGCGGATGACGATGAATTCGAGAATATCATCCTCCTTGCTGCCGAAGGAAAAACCGACAAGGCAAAAATTGCCCGGTTCTTCAGAAGCGCCGCCCGATCCACGTGAGGGTTACAACAAAAGCCGTTTAACCTGCAGGCAGCGATGATCGCTATTCGACCATCTGTATGGCCGGAGGCGCCCAGGATTTATCCAACACCGATTCCTTCGGCCAGTACAGTCGCAAAGTAAGTGAAAAATTGCCTTCGGCGGGCGCCGGCAGCCAGTTGGGTGTGACCGGATCCGGCGCATCGCGCTGTATATAAATATCGATCGAGCCGTCGGCATTCGTGATCAGCGGCGGATCGCTCATTGAGCCCAGGTTGTATCTATTGATCGGATTTGCCGCGAACAGTATTTTATCGTTGTACATGGAAAGCGACCAGAAGCCGTTTACCGGAGGTATCACGTCCTTATCGAAATGCAGCACATATTTCTTATCGCTGGATAACCATTCCCCGTCCGCATCTCTGTACAACGAAGGATAGAAGGCATCGTCATCCAGATTAGCGCCCAGTCCCTGGTAATCTATAACCGCCCTGAGCATGTAGTCCGTGCCGTAATCACCGGCGCCGTACACCATGCGCCACCCGTTCTTTTCATCACCCGGACCTGTCCCAGGGATTTTAGCCAAAGCCGATTTATAGCCGGCCTGGATTGCCGATTTAACATCATCGTTCAGCCCTGCGTAATAGGCCTGGTAATCCGCGCCCGGTTTGATGCCTATCTTGAGCATGCTGGTTAGGATCGGCGCATCGGCTTGATAAGGAGGGTTGTCCACCATCACCCGGCAGAAATAGTCGATATATGTCGGGGCGTCCATCGCCAGCAACTGGTTCAGTGGAGCAACCTTGAGGTTGACACTGGGATCGACCGGGACATCGGTCGGCGGGGTATAATCCGTGCCCCAGGCGGAAAGCGGCGTCAGCTTCAGCTGGTCCTGAATTTTCCAGACATTCTCATAGTCAGCGGCGCCGCTGCAGGCGAAGCGGCCGACTATCCATGCCCACCTGGTGGGGGACTTGAGCTCTGTAACACCCTCGGGTAACTTACCGCTCCATCCGGGGCCGGTGACGGCAAAATTGCCGGCGCCGGTACCCGTAGTGCGAGAGCCTACCGAGGAGAAAACATCGGTCCAGTAATCCTGCAGGGACATCATATAGTAGCGGCCATTTGTATCCGGCACCGACAGGATAAAAGGCTCTTTAGCGGTGTCGATCCAGGCCGTTGAATATAGCGTGTCTGCGTTGGGCCTGACAACGGTGGTAAAACTTGCATCGGGAAATGCCTTCTTATTGCTGAACTGGCCTACCGGCGCGCCGTTCTGCGTGGATGCGGGCACGGCCGTGAAAGCCTGCCGTGTCAAGTCCATTATTACCAGGGGAAATCCGTATATTGTGGCGTCATAGGCTATTTGTTGTGCCTCCTGGGGATCGACGGTCTGCTGAGATGATTTCTCTGCGAAAGCACAGCCCGCAGCTATCGAGCTCACAAGAATAATCAGTGCAATGGGAACCAGTAACTTATGCAAATATACGTTTTTCATATGAAACTGCTCCTTATATGCCGGGTATTCCACATTCGCCCGACTACTTAATTAAGGCTGAATTGACTATGTTTATCTCTTTACGTGTTAACGCCTGATTACCGCCATTATAACACCCGTAAATCCGGTGCTGCATCCTGCTCATTCGTAGACCTTTTCCTCGTCCGCTTCCTGGCTGCTCAGGTGAATGTCCGCCTCAAAATTGTAATGCTTCCTTTCTTTTCTTGCTTAATTGCTAACTATAGTGAGAAATAATTATGACAGGCATTTGGGCAATATTGAAATATACAATACCCTTATCGAAGGAAAGAGCGCAGGCAGAGGAGTTGAAAGTTCCGAGCAATTACTAACAGGAGGACTAGCGGTAAACAATGCAGATTTTCATTTTTTCAGGCATTGCCGCTACTTGACCAGCTCGGCGGTGGTCTGTTTCTGGATCTGCAAAATGCCGGGCAAAGCATCCTGATTGGGGATAACCATCGTGATCATGAGTATGCCTTTGTCGCTCTCCGCTGTTACGACCTGTGCCTTTCCCGTTGGGTCCGTGTAGGTCATGCCCTTTGAGACCAATACAATTTCAACCGGGTTCGTCTTCGCCTGCGAGTTGGTAAGGTTGAAGAAATTGTCCGTATTCATGGCAAAAGCGGAGATAGTCCAGTACTGACTTGTCGTAGACGTCACGCGAAGCGGATACCGGCTTACGTCGTAAACACAGAGTGAATAAATATCATCAGGCGCCGGCCTGACCACGTCCGTGCTCTGATCTGTTATGGGCGGCTGGAAAACCCACTGGTTGCCGGGAAAGTTGAATTTCTTGTTGATCGTTTCTTCCATTATGGCGGTGGGAATGTTGATTGCTACTATCAGGTTCACAACGGCGGCCACAACGATGGTCGCCAGGAGCGTCCATCCTATCCAAGGTATCCATTTCTTCATTACTGGCAGCCCTCCTTGACGATGTTTGGCAACTGCGCCGCCTTCAGCGCAGCGGGGGTAGAGTAAGCAGTCCCGGAGTCATGCAGGCGCAGGTACACGTTCAATGTTTTGGCGTTGCCGGTGGGCAGCCAGTTCCCCTGCTTCTGTGTCTGCGACAGGTATATTTTGAAACTGCCGTCAGGCTCAAACTGGATGTCGGTG
>Ga0163209_1000542_pt1 | contig 16559 bp, 12 predicted proteins | sample Kivu_160m_FD_113538 | JGI IMG/M metagenome (GOLD analysis project Ga0163209, IMG submission 113538) | Freshwater microbial communities from Lake Kivu, Western Province, Rwanda to study Microbial Dark Matter (Phase II) - Kivu_160m | ecosystem: Environmental > Aquatic > Freshwater > Lake ...
ACTGCTTATAACTCCTTTATTGTGATCGAAGTAAAAGCCAATCCAAGCATCCTGCCTTCACCTGCAACCCCCATATCTTTTCCCACTGTGGCGTCGGGGAAGGAGAAACCCAGGCTTATTTCGTTCGAATTTGCGATCAGGTTTTTAGAAAAAGCGACCTTGATCTTCTGAGGACTTGTGATGACAAAATCGCCGACCGAAACGCCGTTAACGCTGATCCCCACCTTCTGCTGGGTAAGTCCCTTGTCAGGAACAAGGAAAGGTGAAACGCTGCATGTCAGTTCCAGCTGTTCAGCTTTTGGAGGATCGATGTGCATCCGGATGACGGAATTTTTTCCATTACTCCAGGTATGCGTTGCTTCGGGCGCACTCCACCCCTTATCCAGATAAGGCTTGAGGTCACTTTTATTATTAAGCTGGAGAACTGTACCCCACGCATAAAGATTTTCAGGTGATTCTACTGTCTCCTTTTTAGTTTCACTCGTATTGCATGCCGTGATGAAAGAAAATGCCACTAGGGCCAGAAAAAGGTTTTTTTTCATTTTTAATGTATTTTATTGGTCCTTCCTGAATGGATTATCAGGTGCAAAAATAATGACATTTTATGAATTTCTTTTCAGTATATGACATTTTTATCTATCTGATTATTAATATATTATGTTCATTGTGCGATTTTAAGTATATAATAAAATATATGGATTAGGATCTAATTCGTATTTTCTTGGATATATATGCCCCTCCGTTTGTTAAGAAAAGTGGAAAAAAAATATCTTTGCAGCAACTTTCAATCATGGTATTTAGCAGCACCGTATTCCTTTTTTTCTTTCTTCCGGCTTTCCTCGCGCTGTATTTTATTACACCGGGCAAACTGAAGAACCTCACCCTGGTTATATTCAGCCTGCTCTTCTTTACCTGGGGCGATAAAGTACTTGTCCTGCTCCTTCTTGTATCGGTGATCCTGAATTTCTTTGGCGCATGGTTCATACGGTATGTGAACCGCGTTGCCGGGCTGCTGACCATGCTGATTTTCAATATCGGGCTGATCGTTTTTTTCAAATATTACAATTTCGGAGTGGATTCGCTGAATGACCTGCTCCAGGCATTTCACCTGAAAGCGACCTTTCTGAAGCCCATCGCCGGCCTGGCCCTGCCGTTGGGCATCAGTTTCTATACCTTCCGGGCGATCTCATACGTCACCGATGTCTATAAAAGGAAAACGGAACCTTCCAGGAATTTTCTTCAATTCTGCACCTGGTTTACTCTTTTCCCGGTGATCACGGCAGGCCCCATCGTGCGGTACGCCGACCTTCAACATCAGCTTTCCTTTAAAGATATCAGCGCCCACCGGTTTGTGGAAGGCATTGCCCGTTTCATCACCGGTCTTGCCAAGAAAGTGCTGATCGCCGGGACCTTTGCTTCATTCGGACAGTATATTTCTGCAGCTAACGTTTCAGATCTGTCCATGGCAATGGCCTGGGCAGGCGCCATTGCTTTTACACTCGAAATATATTTCGATTTTTCAGGATACTCGGATATGGCCATCGGTTTGGGAAAAATGATTGGATTTGACTTCGTGGAGAATTTCAATTACCCATACACAGCCAGAAACATCCGTGAATTCTGGCGGAGGTGGCATATCTCCCTGTCAACCTGGCTCAGGGATTACCTGTTCCTTCCGATGGCCTATTCAATCTCCGGGAAATTAAAAAAGGACACATATTTCCATGTCAGGACGGATAAAATAATCTATTTCATTGCAACGCTTGTCACGTTCCTTGTCTGCGGGCTCTGGCACGGCGCTGCCTGGACGTTCGTTGCCTGGGGATTGTACTTTGCAGTATTCCTGATACTTGAGCAGCTTTTTCTTGGCAGGTTGCTGAAAAAAATCTGGGCGCCCTTGCAACATTTGTATACGCTTCTTGTGGTGACATGCAGCTTTGTCATCTTTAAATCCCCGACGATCTCCGACTCTATTTCCTATTTTGGCAGGATGTTCTCCTTTTCAGCCGGTGATGCGGCGACCAACAGCTTTATCCGGTTTTATTGCCTGACCAGCGAGACAATGACCATAACTCTTGCCGCAGCGCTCTTTTCCATCCCGGTTTACGGTTATCTTCGCGCATATGCAACTGCGCCGGGTAAAAACAGGGCGCTCATCCGTACCTTGTTCGATCTTTCGGCCATGGTAATTCTAGGCATCCTGCTGGTTGTAACTCTTTCCTACGTGGTCTCCTATACCTATAACCCTTTCATTTACACAAGATTTTAATGGGAAGAATCAGATCATACGGGGACATTCTGCTTGTTTTTCTGTTCATGGCCGGTCTTTGCGCCCCCGCTCTGTTCATGGTCAGCGGTATCAAATTCAGGGAAACCTTGACTGAAAACAGGACCAAAGCCGCGTTCCCGGAGTTCAATCTGAAGAGAATTTCGCAGCTAAACCTCAGGCTGGTCGCGTATATTCCGAAATTCAACGAGTATTTCGAGGACCATTTTACCTTCAGGGACATGCTGATCCGGATGAACCGGAACATCAAACTAAGGATCTTCAAAATAAATCCCTTTCCGGAGAAATTCGTGATCGGCAGGGACGGATGGATGTTTCTGGGCAATGAACACTCCAAGGCGATTTCCGAGACGAAAGGATTGCTGAACTTTTCCGAAGCCGAATTGGATCAGATTTCGATCCGCATTTCCGAGAGCATGCAGTTCTTTGAAAACCAGGGAATCACGTTTTACCTGGTGATCGCCCCTGAAAAATCAACGGTTTACGGAGAATTTCTTCCCATAGCAAAATCCGGCAAACCCACGAAACTGGAACAGGTCAGGGAAAAGTTGTCTGGGATTGGTTGCCGGATCGTGGATATGAAGAAGGATTTCAAAAAATTGACCGATCCGGTGATCTATTATAAATCCGATTCCCACTGGAATGAATTTGGAGAATTTCTGGGTTACCAAACGCTTGCCGGCGAAATTAAGCGGGACTTTCCGACATTGAGAATCCTGCAATCCGATGATTTCACCATTGATACGATCAGGGATTATCAGGGGGACAACGCACAGATGTTATTTTTACCCTGGACCGATAATAAATATATATTCAGCCTGCGCGACACTATCCCTGTCGCGGAACTCCAGAAACAATACACCGTACCGGAATCTTATCTTTGGAACCCGGCCAACTATGAACGTCGTTACGGAAGCATCGGATGCAACCTGAAAATCCTGATATTCAATGATTCATTTTTCAGGGAGATGCCAAAATTTCTGGGGCCAGGGATAAAGGAAACAGTCTACATCTGGTCCTGGTGGGATAAAAAAATCATCCTGAATGAAAAGCCGGATATTGTGATCTATGAAAAAACCGAACGGGATATAGATCACCTCCTATACCGGCTGAAATGAATCCGGGAGGGGAACAAAGACAATCCGGGGAACCCCTATTTGCAGTTCTTTGCGATTTTGTCGTCGACCTCAGTGGATCCCAGCTCCTTGGCTTTGGCAAAATCGGCACAGGCTTCGGTCTTCAATCCGGTGTTAAGGTATACGGTGCCCCTGCTAACGTATGCAAAAGCCATTGTGGGCTTGCGCTGGATCGCTTTGTTTAAATCCGTCAGTGCATCGGTGTTGTTGCCGTTCTTCATTCTGCAGTAGCCCCTGAGGTAATAGGCCAATGCGTTTATGGTATCATGAGTGATCACAAATTCCGCATCTTCGAGTGCGCCATTAATATCGCCGATGACCTTCTTGCAGTTGGCCCTTAAACAATAAGCATTTGTGTTTTTCGGTTGCCTTTGGATCAACAGGGTGTAGTCCTCGATAGCACCTTTGAAGTCTTTCTCACGCACCCTGAGATCGCCGCGATGCCAGATAGCAAGAATATTTGCGGTATCTCCATCCATTTCGATAGCTGCAGTGAAATCTTCAATAGCTCCTTTGTTGTCGCCCGCCTTGGCCTTTGCTTCGGCCGATTCGATCAACTCTTTGCTGGTTTTATTGCTGCATGCCGTAATGAAAGTAAAGATCACGAGGGTCAGATAAAGGATTTTTTTCATATTCAAGGGATTTAAGTTGGTCGTTCCTGAATGGAATATTGGTTTATTATTAATGCAGGAAAACGTGATCCTGACTGATGCCTGATTGAAAGTACAAAAGTAAAGACATTTTATGAAATACCAAAAAGCATTAAATGACCCCGGTAAACCATCGTGGCATTGAACAGCGGCATTATCCCCGTAACATCTCTGACAGGCGGTCGCTGAAATGCCGGTCGCAGACCAGGTGCCTCAGGTTGTCCTTCATAACGGTCCGGATCTGGGGCAGGTATTGCCCGGCAAGGAATTCATCCACGAATACGACCAGGTCAATGTTATCACGGTTTTCGGTTAACCAGGATTTCCAGTTATCCCTGTACCACCGACCATACAACACTTCTACCCCCCGCTGTTCCAAACCGGACGAATAAGCTTCATTACGCTGAAAATCGATAGGGAGATACTTGATGTTGCAATTCAATTTCGCAAGCCGGTTCACGATCTTCAGCGAGCGGTCATTCCCGGGAAAATTCCGTGTGGCCGGAACGTGATAATTGATTACGAGCACATTCTTCTTATGTTTCGATCTGTCGCGCGACCGGAAGATGTTCTCGTCCCTGTGGAGATGGGTCCGGGCCAACTCCTCCTGCCACTTGGTGAAAAACACCTTCTGGTTTTCATCCTGCTTTTTCTTGATGCCCGTCGTGATGTCGGTGCCGTGGGAGGTGCCTTCGAAGTGGATCACCACTGCTTTGGGCTGGTAAACCGTTTTAAATCCCATCGATCTGACCTGCATGGCCAGGTCGGTATCCTCGTAATAGGCGGGCACATACCTGGTATCGAATCCCCCTGCTTTATCCCAGATGGCTTTTCTCACACAGACGGCCGCAGCAGAACAGTAATCCACCTCCTTGAAATAATTATATTGCGGCCGGTCGGGAAGGTCCTCCCTTCCATAGTTCATCGCAGAACCATCGCAAAATACAATGCTGCCGGCCTCCTGCAGCCTGCCGGTCGAAAAGATCAGTTTTGCGCCCACCATGCCTGCATCAGGCCGTTCCTCCAGGGTCCGGATCATCCATTCCAACCATCCCGCCTGTACAAGGGTATCATTATTGAGCAGGATCACGTATTTCCCTTTTGCCAGGGCCGCCGCCTTATTGCAGTTGAGCAGGAATCCCATATTGTGCTCATTCCTGATCACCCTGATATTCGCGGCATACCTCCCGATGTTCACCGTTTCGTCCGTTGAATGGTCGTCTATAAGGATCACTTCGTAAGAGGTACCGGCGGAATTGACCAGGATCGATTCGAGGCAGGCATGCGTGAAGTCCCACTGGTTATACACGGGGAGGATGATGGATGCTGTGGGAGTATCCGAAAGAGGGGGAAATTCCAGGAACCTGTCAGGCTTCGGAAGGATATAGGGTGTCGGGGAATCAACCTCCTGCATGTCCTGCGAAACCGGCAGCCGCTGACCATGAAGGTATAACCAGGCGCGACTGAAAAATTGACCTATCCCTTCACGCCGGAGCAACTTTATGGCATGCCCCAGATCGGCGAAGAACATGGCGAGCATGGCTGCCCATTTCGCGCAGAGGCCTGGACGGGGTGGTCCCGTCTGAGCCGGCACAATCCGTGAGCAGCGCTCCACGACCATCCTGATCTGCTCTTTCACGGCGCAGTGAGAACAGATGGCCGAATTGAGCTGCTGCCCGGCAAGTCCCATGTCACGCTGCAGATTTTCATCCTTTAAAAGCGAAATGACGCAGGAGGCAAATTCCTGCGGATCATCGGCGATCATCATGTGCTGGCCATGGATCGCCTCGAAGCCCTGGGCGCCGATGCGTGTCGCCACGACCGGAATGCCATGGGCCATCGCCTCATTCACCTTGCCCTTCATACCCCCTCCCACCCGTAAAGGGGCTACCGAAACCGCTGCCGTCTCGAGGAATGGTTTCGTCTCGGGGACGTATCCCAGCACTTTTATCCCGGGAACTTCAGCCAGGGACAGCACCTCAGGCGTGGGGTCGCTCCCGATAATGAGAAATTCAGCGGCCGGACAGGATGCACGAACTGCCGGCCATATCGCATCGGCGAACCATTTAACCGCTTCCGGGTTGGGATACCAGGCGTAACTGCCGATAAATACCACGATGGGACTCCGTTTTCCGGCCGCCCTGGGATACTCGCGGACAATATTGGGGACTAAAAACACATTCTTCAACCCCTCCTTCCTGGTGAGAAGATGAAGGTCATCTTTACTGACGGCGATGGTGACATCGGCCGAGTTGTAAACTCCCAGTTCCCGTTTCTTCGTCTGCAACACCTGCGACATATCAACGGCGCCCAGCTTCGCCTGGGTCTCTTCCCTGGCAAAGTGCACATCCACCGAATCCACGATGGTGAAGGCGGCGGGTTGGGCCGCTTTGAACAGCGGCATCATCTCTTCGGCGATCCAGTAAAGATTGAAGTATGCGCCGGCATAGTTGTTTTCCCTTACGGCATTGCTGAATGCATCCTTCGCAGGTCGCAGGACCCTGATACCCATTTCCTCCAGTTTCCTGATATACGGAATCATCTCCTCGGATGAATTCCAGTCGACATGGGAATTGGCTATGCAAAAATCAAGGTCCCAGAATTCGCATAAAATCTCGAGTATTGCTGAGAACCGGAGTTCTCCCGAGCTTTTGTCAGGCCTCGGAAAATTATATGAAACGACGAGGACCCTTGGCCTGTTATTCATGTTTGACGATCTTTAGTTTTTGCAGCAGTCTGAACACCTGAGACTGCCGGGCTTCGCCCAGATTTTCTGTGGCAGCGGCACAGCCGATCCTGAGCGCTTCCATGGCTTCAGGGACTTCTTCGGTTTCGTTAAGCGCCTCTTTGGTGACCTCCAGGTGGCGCTTGCCATATTTTTGATCCGGTTCGAGGTACGCCCCTTCAGCCCATTCATTCCAGGCATTGATGAAAACCAGTTGTTCGTCGCCCGTATGTTCTGTCCGCGTAAGAGCCAGGGTGGCTTTCAAAAAGAGCTTGTAAAGCTCCGGCGAAGAATTAATGAAAACCACCCCCGAATTCTGCCTTCTTGCCGTGTTATCCCAGGAAGGGAAAACACCCCTGAAAAACTTGTATGCCGGCTGTTCAAGATTGGCTAAGCGATGTACGATCCCGGGGTAGTCGATGATCCAACTGTCTTTGATCCGCCCGTAATCCAACCCTTTCGATTCGGCGTACTGTCGTACATCCAGCCGGCAGTCGGGATGAAAGTCAAGCGGGAATTGAACCGTCGCGTCAAATCCGATCGGCGCAGGGTCTATATCCTTCACAAAATTGTTGACGGCACATAAATACAAATCCTCACCAAGCTCCCTTTTCACGATTTCACGCCATGTCATTGCCGTCTGGCGGGGGTCCGGCATGCGATCGACCCGGTAAACGAGCACCAGCAGCCGGTTGTTGACCCTGATGTATCTTCGGTCGCGCAACACCGGGATCAATTGTTCAATGAATTGGATATCGTCCTCTCCGGAATGAACCTGCCCGATCAGGATGTGCGCGTCATTCCCGTCCCATCTCCGTGTCCAGTTCTCATTCGCCCAGCAGATGCAGAAGGGGAAATCAGGTCGGCCTGACGCCAGTACCTCATCCAGCGGACGGTTCAGGAGGCGTTTGCCGTTAAAATAATAATAATAGTAACAGAAACCGTAGATCCCATGGTCCCCGGCCAGCCTGGCCTGCTCCTCCCGGACCTCAGGCACCCGGAGATCATAAAATCCAAGGTCGGCCGGGAGGTGCGGCTGGTAGTGACCCGGGAACAACGGCCTGGCCGACGCGACGTTCGTCCATTCGGTAAATCCCTTCCCCCACCAGGCATCATTTTCCGGGATCGGGTGAAACTGGGGCAGATAAAAGGCGATCAATCTTGGGTTTTCCATTCAATAAATCTTTTCAGTGTGTTCACCGTCCGGAAAAGCAAAATTAAAAACATTTTCTTATGTCTTTTCATTTCGCCAAATCCGATATTATCAAATTCTGATACCGGTCGTGCCGGTTTTTAGTTAGTTTCGTTACCTTTGTAGTATGGCATTTAACGATTGATCCATGATTCTACCGAAAATATCTGTCATCACCCCGACACTGAACACCGGCGATTCGATAGAAACGGCCCTGGCATCGGTTGCCGGCCAATCGTACAAGAACATCGAACACATCATTGTCGATGGCGTCTCGAAAGACAAGAACCTGCCAATCATCCGGAAATACCAGAAGAAATACCGGAATATCCGGCTGCTTACTGAAAAGGACGAAGGGATCTATGACGCCATGAACAAGGGGATGGAACTGTGCACGGGTGATTGGCTTTATTTCCTCGGCGCAGATGATTCCTTCTATGATGAAAACGTGCTGAACGACCTGTTTGAACAAGGCTTCTTCCAGGAGGAACAGGTCGTTTACGGCAATGTCATGATCAGGGGAGATGCCCCCTGGGCGAAGGACGGAACCATATACGACGGCTTCTTCACCCTGGAAAAGCTCTTCAGGTGGAACCTGTGCCATCAAAGTATTTTTTATCCCAGGAGCGTAATCAAAAAGGTCGGTTACTTCAATACAAAATACAAGATCACATCCGACTGGGATTACAATGTTCGATGCTGGGCGAAGTACAAATTCACTTTTACCGACAGGATCATTGCTTACTTCACCACCGGAGGCGCTTCTTCACAGGGAGGGGATCATTCCCTGCACCTCGACTTTCCGGATAACGTGATCAGATATTTCGATCTCGATGTAAACGATGAGAACCTTTATCAGGCCACTTCACCTTTCTATTACGCGACGTCCCGCTACCGGGAAAACATCAACATGAAGCGGATCAGGGAACTGGAGGAGGAGAACGGCAGGGTGCAACAGGCCATGTCGGAGCGGCAGCAATCCTTTGAAGGGGAAATCGCCGCCCTACGGCAGCAATACGAACATTCCGACGCCTCCGTGCGGGCAGAGCATGAGGCGTTTATCGCCGCCCTGAAAGCGGAACACGAAACCATGATCCGGAAACTGAACGATGGCCATGAGCAGGCTGTCGTCGCCATCAACGCTCAGCATGAAAACCGGATCGCCTCATTGACCGCCGACCATCAACTGACCCGGGAGGGACTGAAGAATGATTACGACCAGGTATTGATCATCCTGAAAACGGAACATCACCAGGTGATCGGAGATCTGATGGAAAAACACGATCAAAGCCTGAAAAGCCTGAGGAACGAACAGCGCCAGGCGATCGGCGAACTGATGGAAAAACAAGATCAAAGCCTGAAAAGCCTGAGGAACGAACAGGCCCAGGCGTTCGGCGAACTGATGGAAAAGCACGATCAGCTCCTGGCCGGCCTCAGGAGTGAACAGCACAAACTGGTGTCGGAACTGACGGAAAACTATGATCTTACCCTTGCATCGATCAGGAAAGAGTATGCACATGGGCTCTCCATGCTGAAAAAGGACCAGGAAACCCAGGCGGCCTCATTGAAATCGGGCTATTCCGAATCGCTTTCCACGCTGAAGGAAAGCTACGAAAAGATCATCGCTACCCTTCAGAACGAACATATTGCGAAGAGGAAGGAATTCCTTGAACAGGTCGGGGAGTTAACGAAATCTCTGGAAGCAGCAAGGCTGGAGCTGGACAACCTGCATGCTGAAATGGCTGCCAACCGTCTCCAGTTCAGAGAAGAAATGGAACGGTTCGGTCGTGAAACGAAATACCTGAATGATGCGATCAATGAAAAGGAACAGGCACTTAAGGCTATCCTGGAATCTTATACCTGGAAAGCAGGGAAAATAATCCTCGCTCCTATAACCGTTTTTACCAGGAAAAAAAGCGGCCGCAAGAATCAGCCTCTCCCACCCCTTGCTAATTAACACCCTGATGCACTTTGAATTACAAAGGATCCTGCAAGACCTTGATGCGAGATGGCCGGCCCTCTCCGCAAACCAAATCCCGCTTGAACTGGAAATGATCCCGATGGAGGTATTTGGTATGCTGCAGATTGACCGGCCGCCCGAATTGGTCAACCTGTTGAAATGGATGCCGTCCATGCCCCCTGCAGAAGTTCAGCAATTATGGACCGGGAACAGCGGTCATGAACTGATGAAACAATCGATCTGCTTTCTTAAATCAACAGTCAGCAAGTACAGGGAAGTCGCCCAAAAACCACTCCACGAAGGGATGGTCCTGGATTACGGCTGTGGTTGGGGGAGGTTGATCCGGTTGTTGTATAAACATTTCCCCGGTGACAATATTTATGGCTGCGATCCCTGGGATGAATCATTAGCATGGTGCCGGCAGGGAAGATTGCACGGCACTTTTTTTCAATCCGATTACCTGCCTGAGACACTCCCCCTCTCCGACTCAGTTCAATTTGATCTGATCATTGCATTTTCCGTGTTCACCCATCTCTCGGAACGCAGCTTTAAAATGAGCGCCGAAGTCCTTATGGACCGTCTTTCCGACGACGGACTTCTCGCCCTGACCATCCGGCCCCGGGAATACTGGGATCATATTTTCGGTACCACACCGTTTTTTTCGAAAATACCTTTGCAGCAGGTGCGGGAAGCACACGATCTTGACCGACATGCGTTTTATCCCCATCCAAAAAAAATTCACCGCGGAGAGGTTGTCTATGGTGAAACGACCGTTTCGCCCGAATACCTGAAAAAGGCTTTCGGCAAACTGGAAATCACCGGCATCGAATGGAGCGAAACAGATCCCTTTCAGATCATCATCTTTTTACAGAAAAAGAAAACCCGTTAACAAAGACCATCCCCTTTCTTCTCCAGGTTGGCCTTTTGCATGCCCAGGCAGTCATGCATCGCAATCAAGGGGATTTTTCCATAATACTTATTCCCCCTGAAGTCCAACCGGTCGGTCACAGTGTATTTTTCAAGGATTTTTTCAAGCGTACCGCCCCCCCGGATATGAAAATCATTCAGCAACCCTAAATACTTATCCCAATACGGCAGGATCAGATTCAATTCATTTTCAGAGATTTCCATTTTACCGGTAAGATCCCCGATCTTCTGGGCAGCCGTCTGGTTATATTTCTCCCTGGGCCTGCAATTCAGAAAGTCACACACCTCATGTATAACACCCCCGGGATCCGCCCTGTACCTTTGATGGCACACAACCAGGAACCTGGCTTTGATCAGGGAAAGGGTCTCCAGCGCAAACCTGTTCATATAGTACCAGAAAAGGGTTTCCCGCTCCCCCTGTGTGACGAACTGATCCGCCGAAAAATTCAGCCCATAAACGACATTGATCCCTGCAATGAACCTGGGGTAATCGTCATGATGAAATTCTCCTCCGAAGTAGGAAAACTTTGTCAGGACCGAATTGACCGAATCAACCGGATTCCGGATGACAAAGATGTAATTCATGTCGGGGCAGGCCTTTTGCAACAACCGGATCCTCCCGTTGGCCCGGATGAATTTTGCCAGGAGGTTGGCATCTTGACTGCCGCTTTCCAGCACCTGGTCAAGGTATTCGTTCCGCCTGTCCGGGTATGCGTCTGTGATGAACAGGGGCAGTTTCTGGTGCTGATAAATTCCTTCGACGGATGTCGAATCCCAGTATTGGAATTTATCGGTCAGATCCCGAAACTTACCATTGAAGACCGACTTGTCCCATAAAAAAGGTTCATAGGCATATCGGACATCCTCAAAATGGTCAGACATGATCTCCTGCAACAGTGAATAAATGGCTGTGGTTCCTGACCTTGCATTCCCCAGGATACAAACTTTCATGACGATACCGGTTTATTGTTTCTTACATGCCATTAAAAAAGTCACTGACCGCATCTTCAGTACCTTTTGAAAAAATTGTCCGCTCCCATTCAAGACTCAGTTTCTTTTTCATGATGCCTGGCCTGGAACATTCAAATTTAATCCCGGCCACCTCCTTCTTTCCGGATGGATTACCGATCAAGGGGCTGATCCAGATTCCGTTGGCGGCATTGTCCGGGATGAACTTAAAATGATCCGTCAACCCATCGCTGAATTTCAGTGTTATAGTGAATTCTTCATCTTTGTACAGAAAGCTCTTAACCATTTGCAACCAGCTTTTTTCGATCCTCACCTTTACCCTGAGCAAACCCGGGTCGCACTTCGGAACCGGGTCCCATTGCCCCCAGGTGACCTGCGAGGAGGCTACAGAAACGGTCGTTGCCTTTAACCGGGTGTTGCGCTTCTTTACCAGCAGAAATCCGTTGCCAGAAGAACAGAACGCGTAGTTTCGCATCATTTGGACAAGGGTCTGGGGTTCGTCATTCAGCAGATACCTGCCGTCAATGCTGAGGAATGGCTTCTCAGCAGGGAAATCCGGTCTTTTGTCCAGATCCCAGATGATGAACCGTGGTGAATTTGCCGAATTAAAGTGGTCGGCGTTCTTCTTGTCAAGCCAGGGTGTATAGGCAGCGTAACTTTGAATGACAACCCTTGGCTGCCAGTGGAGTCCATTTGCCGGAATGATCGAATAATCCCATGGATAAATATCGACGGTCGAGTCTCCGATTGAATCACGCATGGCTGCGGGTAAAATTTTTCGGCTGATCTTTTTCTCGCTCGCTTTCCTTGATTCAGCCTGCAACGTCGTAAATCCGGTAACAAAATCCACGAAATTGTTCACCCTGACGAGCTGGTCCTGGCGGGGCCTGTAGGCCACCGTATTTTCCGAATTTATAACAAGAAGGAAGATCGCAAGGGTCCCGGCTGTGATATTCCTGAAACCGTGCCTGGGTTCAAACAACATGAACAACATCATCACGATGGCAATATAGATGATGAGCCCGCCATAGTGAAAAACATCTTCGCGTGCCATGGCGTGTTTCCAGACCGCAAATAAGCTCAGTGCGAGGAGCGCCCCAAAGAAGAGTGACCTGCCTGTAGGCTTTATGAATGGCAACAGGAAAATTACCAGTAAAAACACTGACAGTGCCCACCAGTTATTATCGGGATAAAAGGATGAAGCCCCGGAATTGTTCATGGCCAGTTGAAATATTCCATAATAGTACGTGACGATACCCGACAATGTGCCGTATAACGCCAGCCAAAAGACCAGAATCAGACAGAGAATGGATAGCATGTCCAGGATCGTCCGGCGGAAATTCATTTCCCGGAAAAAATAAAATCCCGTAAATGAAAGAAATATTACCAAAGAGATGATGCCGGGATATGATTTCACAAAGGCGATGAAGGCCGTGAGCAGAAAGGCGGTGATCTTGAACACATACCGTTTGTGAATGAAATAGTTCAGGTACAGCACGATGATGGTGGCAAGGGCAAGATAAATAAAGGCGGCAAACACACATATCATGTAAGAAAAAGAGAAGGTCAGGAGCCATCGGTACGCTGCCTGCCTGTCCAGAAGGTTATCAATGCAGAAGACTAAAAGGATTTTCAGCAGGATGGTAACAACGGTCACCATCAAAACAGTATCTGCAAGGGGATACATAAAAAAGGCAAGCGGTCCGTGCGGAAAGATTATATCTTTCCCGGTTGCCGGACCGCTTGCCCAGAGGTAGTTGAAAACCCATTTCAAAGGAGGGTCAATGCCGACGGAAAATGACCAATCGTTATTCGGAAATGTCCCGATTATCACGATCAGGGCGACGATGATCACCTGCACAAATCTATAGAGGGACTTCATCCTTGCAAGCGGCTCTGGCAATTACCACGTATTGGTAAAACTGTTTCTGTCGTATGTTTTATCAACCTGAATAAAGGTACTCCCTTCCTTTTTTTCCAGCAATAACGGGTCGTTCCTCCGGAACAACCTCGCTAAAAAAGAAACCGGGGTAAGGAAAAAATAGAAAACAACTCCCAGGATTATTTTGGGTACGACCAGGTTCAGCAGGTAGGCCAGTTTCATCCAGGTCCAGTGAATTTTATCCGTAAGGTAGGATGAAAACAAACCGGTGACGCCAATGATTAAACCTGCAAAAAGCAGCCACTTGACCCCGGTCAGTAAAAACAGGATCAGGCACCCCATGGCGATGGCCAGCGCTGATTTTACCGGCTCTTCATTTTCTTTTTTCATGGTCTTGATCTTATTATCGAAAATGTAAATGTTTCAGGAGTACATTGGTCCGGTTCAGGGGTTGCTGTGATTAAAAATATAACAAGCAACCGTTTTATAGAAATAAGGGGTCGGGTGTACTTCATTCCTGATGCTATAAAGGTCCCTTTCCTTTTCGAATCTTTCCCGGCTCACGGTATCGGTAACAAAAAGCACCGGTATGCCCGATTGCTTTAAGATTGTGTAGAAGTAATCCAGGTCTTTCTGTTCGATACGACCGGGGTCCTTTCTTTGATTCCATGCGACTACCCGGAAAGGAATCCCGTGGTTTTGTAAAATTGCCCGGGTTTTCCTGATGATCTCAATAGTTCTCCGGACATCATCCTGTGAAGCTTTTTTCGATTCCAGGGCGAAGTTTGCAAGGTATGTATTCGATGATTTCCAGGCGCTGACCAGGAGGTTACTTTTTGTCCCGGGATCCTGCAGGGACGCAAATGTTCCTTCGCGGATCAGTTTCCCGTTCACGATCTCATAACGCGGGCCGTTTTTATCCCATTTACTGTAACCGGCACATCTCCGGATGTGATCGGGAATGAAACTGTAAATTGCAACTACCTTGCCTGCATTCCCGTTTCGTAAGTCGTCCGCCAGCCTGTTTTCAGCGATTGCCAGCATCTGGTGCGGCCCATATCCATGAAAGCCGTAGTTGATCACCCTGTATTTGTTCCCGGAGGCTTCGTTATAATAATACGGCCATGTGCAGGTATCAGCCACTCCTTCCCCAAAAGTGATGGAACATCCGAAAAAAACAGCTACGTCAGGACTATCCTCATACGAATTGGGCGTGAAGCGTTTCCCGTTTTTAAAGGTATAGGTTACTTCATAAACAGGCACACCGCCGGAAGTGAATTTTTTCGATGTGAACGTTCCGCTGTCTGCCGGCTGGTAGCCAAGTAAATCCGATTGATTGAAATATCCGGTTCTGGCATAGGTGCCGGTATTATACGTTTTATCCTTGTCCGGTTTCCTCATCCACAAATAGGTTTCGTACAAGATCAGCGCGATAAAGACTGCAGATAAATTATAAAATACCTGTTTCAGAAATGACCTGTTCACAACCAGTCCGGTGACGATCAGGACAGCCGATAACAGGATGAGAACAAGGAGATACCCATGCAGGATGAAAAAGTTGAGCATGTTGGTCAGCCTAATCCATTTTGAATGATATCTTCCACCGGTCTTTGTTCATCCAGTCGGGTTGATCTGTTTTACACATCACGTAGTCATTGATGACCAGAAAATCCATATCGGTGCTCATAAAGCACCGGTAAGCATCCATCGGGCTGCAAACAATGGGCTCGCCCCTGACATTGAAACTGGTATTCACCACCAGACCGATACCGGTCAGTTCTTTAAATGTATTGATCAGGCCCCAGAACCTGGGATTGGTTTCCTTGTGAACGGACTGGATCCGGGCAGAGAAATCAAGGTGTGTGACCGCCTGGATAGTGCTTCTCCCATGGTATAGCTTGTCCCAGAGGGGCCATTCATGATAATTGGACGGCAATTCACTCCGGAGAGATTCTTTGACCGGAGCCACCAGTAACATGTAGGGAGATGGCGTAGTCAGGTTAAAATAATCCGCGATATTTTCAGCAAGCACCGCCGGTGCAAAAGGCCGGAATCCCTCCCTGTATTTGATCTTGACGTTCAGTCGCTTCTGCATTTCGGGATTGCGCGGATCGCCCAGTACGCTCCGGTTACCCAAAGCTCTCGGACCGAATTCCATTCTTCCCTGGAACCATCCTACCACTTGTCCTTCCGCGATCTTTTGGGCGATAAAACCGGTAAGATCAACGAAATTCTCATATTTCCTGTAAACCGCCCTGACTTTTCGGCACACAAGCTCGATCTCTTTGTCTGAATAATCGGGGCCGAGGTAGGCGCCCTGCATCAGGTCAGGTTCTTCGGACATCACCCGGGGCTCCTCAAAATGGATATGATTGACCGCCAAGGCAGCCCCCAGGGCGCCCCCGGCGTCACCGGCTGCCGGCTGAATGAAGATATTCCTGAACACACCGGTTTGCAGGACCTTTCCATTGGCGACACAATTCAGGGCAACACCTCCCGCCAGGCAGAGGTTTTCCGACCCCGTCAGTCTCCTGGCCTCGAGGGCCATTTTGATGACAATATCTTCCGTGACACGCTGTATGGCAAGGGCAAGGTTGCAATGTACCTGCAGCAGTTCCGATTCGGGATCCCTCCTGGCGATCCCAAACAATTTAGCCCACTTTTTTTCATCCACCATGCGCAGACCGGTGGCATAGTTGAAATATTTTTGATTCAACCAGACCGATCCGTCTTCATTGATCCGAACCAGGTTCTCACTGATCAGTTTTTCGAACCGATCCGTCTGTTCAGAATCAGGATTCCCATAAGGAGCAAGGCCCATCAGCTTGTAT
>Ga0163209_1000543_pt1 | contig 16539 bp, 13 predicted proteins | sample Kivu_160m_FD_113538 | JGI IMG/M metagenome (GOLD analysis project Ga0163209, IMG submission 113538) | Freshwater microbial communities from Lake Kivu, Western Province, Rwanda to study Microbial Dark Matter (Phase II) - Kivu_160m | ecosystem: Environmental > Aquatic > Freshwater > Lake ...
CCGCGTCGACGCGGAGCGCGTAGCTCTTGTTGGCCGTGACCTGGTTGTTGCTGAACGCGCCGAAACCTGCGTACTCCTGGCAGTAGATGCCGTACATCCCGCCGTTGCGGATGATGCAGTTGCTGAACTCCTGCACGATACCGCCGCCGCCCATGTAGATTGCCGAGCCCGCGTGTACGGTCGGCCCGGCGTACTCGATGGTACAGTGGCCGAGGCGCGTGCCCGGCAGCACATCGGATCCGAACCTGATGCCGACCCAGTCGCCCGGCGCGGGCACGGGCCGGTTCGAGGTGAAGAGTATCGGTGCGCTCACGGTCCCGACGGCTACCAGCCCGCTGGAATCAATGGTGCCGATTCCGAGCGAGAAGTCGTCAAACCTGACGATGCAGCCTGGTTCGATGGTCAGCCGCGCTCCGGAGCGGAACACGACGTCGCCGTCCACGATGTGCGGGTTGCCGGCCGGGGACCAGGTTTCGTCCACGAAGACATAGCCGTGATGGTAGGTCGGCCCGCCGCCCGAAGTCGTATCTCGAATCGTGATGTCGACCTCCGCGGCTGCCATGACCCCGACGTTGTCATATGCTCTGGCCTTGAGGCTGTGGCCGCCCGCGCCTGCGGTCGAGGCATCCCAGGTGTAGCGCCACGTGTCGCGGATTCCGGAGGTGACCGTCCCTTCCCGTACATCGTCCACCAGGAACTCGACCCGGTTCATGCCTGACCGTCCCGAGTCAACCGCCCACACCACCAGCGGGATATCGCCCTTCTTTAGCGTGTCGCCGTCCTGGGGCGAGACGAACCGTACGACGGGCCCGGAACTGTCAACTGTGACCTGCACCGAATCCCACATGACGCGGGGGACGCTGTTGCCGACGCCGTGGTAGCAGAGCTGCGTAACCAGCCACTTCTCAGTGCCGTTCGGGATGTTCGACGGATACCAGAACCACGAGACGGTCTCAGGCATCGGCGACATAGCCATCCCCGGGAAGGTCGAGCCCTGGATGAACAACTTGATGGTGTCGGCAACGCAGTCCTGCCCGGTCCACCGCACGTAGACCGGCACGGATGCCGGGAACACGCGGTCGCCGTTCTTCGGCGACACGAATTCAATCTGGGCCTTCGGATTCTGGCAGGACACGGCCAGCAACGCGGCCGCGACCAGCACTACCGGCACGAAATACGTTCTGAAGAACAAAGTCAGTCTCCTCTCGGCTTAACCGTGACAACTACTGCCTGCCCCGCGGGATGCAGTGCCGGCTGGAAGCTGCCGATTATGTTCCAGTCAGGGCACAGGTCAAGCTTTTCCGGCCCCGGTCCGGGAGTTCCGGCGAACGCGCCGGACGTTCGCGTCGCGACGGCACCCGCAGGCCCTATGGCTTCTCTCCTGCTATACGCCAACTTGTCTGAAGCGGCCCAGCCGAGATGGTTGCCGCCAGCAACTGAGCCTCAACGGCAGGCGCATCGTACATCGCAATCGACACTCGTCCGTCGGTAACTCGGTCATGGACGACGGGAGCGGAGTAGACCACGCTATCCACGGCAATCGCCAGTCTGCGGCCCACGTTCCTGGCTGTCAACTGACTGAGCCTGGTGAAGTTGCTGTCGGACAGGCAGAAGTCAACAATCTGGACGCTGAACGGCCGCGGTCTGGTCCTGGTCTGGGCCGTATCGATATTAGCGATCTTCACGCGTTGCACGCCGCCGTCAGTTATGACCGGCTCGGCTCCTGTCACGTAGAACCTGCGCAGCGTCTTCCCTTCGTACGTCTCGACTGGTCCGAAGGCAAAGCCCGCGCCCTCGGGCCAGGCACCGGCGGCCCGGTTCAGCAGTTCTACAAGCAGGTCATAGTCATCGGGTCTTACCCAGAAGCAGCCGCCACCGCCGCTGTCCTGGACGACGCGGGTGAAGTCGGCCAATGACTGTCGGGATTGTGGCTGGTCGTAGTACGCGGCGACCGAGTTCAGCGCAGCGGCGGTTGCGCTGTCACTCCTGACCTCGTACAGACACAGCGCCCCGCGAGCACTCGCTACAGCAGCGACCTGCGTGCTGTCAAGCGGGGTGGGTGATTGGACTGTAATCGGGCTATCTCGGGCCTGAACCGCGCACCGCGAGTATCCGAGGAATTCAAGCCGCCGGGCTATGACGCCGGCGTCGTGGGCGGCTGCCGCAGTTGAGTTAGAGCAGGCGCGAAGCACAAGCGCACGACCTTTGACTTCGCTGCGAGAACCGCAGGATAGGACAAGGCAGACAAGAACCACGGCCGTGTATCGGACCATGACCATCTCCTAGTCGGTTGACAACCTGCCGCTATCAGCCAGTTCCACGCCTTCTGTCCGACACGCGGCCAACTGGGGCTCGCCTCAGTGTAGACGTGACCCCCGCTGGGTCAAGACGTGCCTGAGCGTTTGCGGCTGCCCGGGCCTTTGCCCGGTACGCGGCCGATGGATTCGATGCGCTGTAGCAGGCAAGCCTGACACGCCGCGGCAGTGTCGCCGACGCAGGCTTTGTCGGGGTAGATCTCATAGAGCTTGCGGTATTTCACCGGCGTCAGATTGGGCATCCACACGTTCGCGCCCCGTTCGAGCCCAAGTTCGCGTCCGTTCTCGTTGTTGACCGTGGCAAGAGCCGTCGTTGCCGGTATGTTCGCGTCCGGGCACGTCAGTCGCGTCAAGGCGATGACCTTCGTCGTCATCACGTCGGTGGCAGGAACCTGCTCTCCGGCCGGGAGCGCAAGCGCTGCGGCGTCGCGCCCGAGCGGGGTATCAGGATGCGCGAGGTACGGTCCGACCCCGACCATGTCCAGATCCAACTCGCGGAAGAGCATGATGTCATTGGCCAGCGACTCATAGCTCTGACCTGGTATGCCGACCATCACGCCGGAGCCGACTTCGTAGCCAAGCCGCTTCAGCCTGCGCAGCAGTTCGATTCGGTCGCTGCGTTCGCTCCCGCAATCCGGGTGTATGCGATGAAAGAGAGCGCTGTCCGAAGTCTCATGCCGCAACAGGTAGCGGTCCGCTCCCGCCTCCCGCCACTCAGTCAGTTCCTCGCCGCTCCGCTCGCCCAGTGAGAGGGTGACTGCCAGCGGAGTCTCTGCCTTGATGAAATGGACGTGCCGGGTGATACGTTCGCGCGGCAGTCCTGAATCCTCGCCTGCCTGCAGAACCACTGTTCCATACCCGAGTTGCACGCCGAGCCGAACACAGTCCGTTACTTCCTCCTCGGTCATCCGGTAGCGCTCGATCTTCCGGCTGCCGCGGATGCCACAATAGTGACAATCGCGCCGGCAGTAGCTGGACAGCTCAATCAACCCGCGCAGGTGGATTTGGTCGCCGACGTGCTCGCGCCGCACGCGGTCCGCGTTCTCCCAGAGGAAGTCGAGCTTCCAAGCTTCCTCTTCCTTAAGCCAGGCCAGGACTTCATCGCGGGAAAACTGGGGACAGTCCCCCGGAGCGCTCTGCGCGCGGGACAGTCCCCGTTTTCCCTGCAGCAGTTTCATGGCCGCGCCCGCGGCCTGCATTCCCGGTCAGCCGCCTTCCCAGGGATTGAACTCGGAACTACTCATCTTGCCGCCTTTCGTTCACGGTACACCTCGAGCGCGGCCGGGAACGGCTCGAGCGCGCGCTCGAAGATCCCCAGCGAGTAGGCGATGGTCAGACCGTAGTTGGTAATCGGCACACCCTGGTCGCGGCACCGCGCCACGCGATTCAATACTGCCCGGCGATTGGTCATACAGGCGCCGCAGTGAATGACCAGCTTGTAGCTGGAAAGGTCTTCGGGGAAGTCGTGCCCCTGGTGGGTCGTGAACTCGAGCTTCCCGCCGACATATTGAGTCAGCCAGCGCGGTATCTTCACCCGACCGATGTCATCGCCAATCGGGTGATGGGTGCAGCTCTCGGCTACGAGCACCCTGTCGCCCGGCTTCAACCGCTCAATCGCGGTGGCGCCCCGCACCATCTCGACGAGGTCGCCCTTGAACCTAGCGAAGAGAATCGAAAACGAAGTGAGCTTCACGTCTTTCGGCGTGTCCCCGGCCACCTTGAGGAAAGCCTGCGAGTCGGTGACGACGATGTCCGGCTTTCGGTTCAGCCTCAGCAGGGCATCACGCAGCTCACGTTCCTTCACCACCATGCAGTAAGCGTCGTTATCCAGCAGGTCGCGGATGGTCTGCACCTGCGGCTGGATGAGCCGACCGCGCGGCGCTTCCTTGTCGATCGGCACCACCAGCACTGCTAGCCCGCCTGAAGGCAGCAGGTCGCCGACAATCGCCGGCGGGTTCACGAACTCCTCCGGCGCCGACGCAATCAGGGCCTCGCGCAGGGCCAGGATGCCTTCGCCCTTTGGGGCCGCTGTACGCACGACGCGCACGCCGGAATCTCGCAGCTTGCGTTCGTGTTCTGCGGTGGCCTCTGGGACACGATCCGAAACTCCAGGCGAGTTTCGGTCATGTCCCTCGGCCAAGACAGCCCCTGAAGGTACAGTCCCCATTTTCCCCTCGGCCAGGTCTGACTTGTTGAAGACCACGATGGCCGGAACGTTGCGTTTGCCCAGCTCGTCGACCATCGCCTGCTCGAAGTCGTTCCACTTCCCGGCCTCAGCCACAATGACACCGACGTCGGTCCGGTCGATGACCTTGCGCGTCTTCTCGACCCGCATCTCGCCGAGCGCACCGACGTCGTCCACACCCGCCGTATCGATGAAGAGCACCGGGCCGAGCGGCAACAACTCCATCGGCTTCTCGACCGGGTCAGTCGTGGTCCCGGCTACGTCGGATACGATTGAAACCTGCTGGCGCGTGAGCGCATTCAGCAGCGAGGACTTGCCGACGTTCCGCCGGCCGAAGATCCCGATGTGCAGCCGGAGTGACTTGGGTGCCTTCATCCTCACTTGCCCCCTTGACCCCTTGGCCGCTCGACCCCTTCTTCCGGGCTCCCCAGCCGATTCACCGCCTCCGGCGACACCAGCTCGTCGAACCGCTTGCCCGGGATGCCATGCTTCTCTTCGGCAAGCTGCCGCAGCGATTTTCCGGTTGCCCGCGACTCCTTGGCCAGTGCTTCGGCCTTGTCATAGCCAAGCTCCTCCACCAGCGCGGTCACGGTCGCTGTCGTCGATTCCACGAACTGACGGCAGCGTTCAGGATTGGCTTTGATGCCGGTCACGCAGTGCATCCTCAGAATCCGGCAGGCATTGTGCAGCAGCTCCAGCTCGTCGAGCAGGGCACTGGCGATGATCGGCATGAACTGGTTCAGCTCAAGGTTCCCGGCCGAAGCAGCGTGAGCGATGACCGCATCGTACCCGAACACCATCATCGCCGCCTGCGCCACCGCCTCGGGAATCACCGGGTTAACCTTGCCCGGCATGATTGTCGAACCTGCCTGCCTCTCCGGTAGTGCAATCTCGCCCAGACCGGCCTCCGGTCCTGACGCCAGCAGGCGCAGGTCGTTCGCCACCTTGATCAGGTTGGCCGCACACGCCTTGATCGTGCCCGAAACTTCGACGAAGGCGTCCACGTTCTGCGTCGCCTCGACCAGGTTCTCAGCCCGTCCCAGGCCGATGCCGGTGATGTCGCGCAGGTGGTCCGCCACGCTGAAGATGTAGCTCCGCGGCGCTCCAATCCCCGTACCGACCGCAGTTCCACCGAGGTTCACGGTACGCAGCCGTTCTTCGCTCTTGAACACCCGCCAGCGGTCACGGGCAAACGCCTCGGCATACGCGCCCATTTCCCGACCGAGCGTAACGAGCACCGCATCCTGCATCTCGGTGCGACCTACTTTGACCACGCCGGCGAACTCCTGTTCCTTGGCTTGAAACGCTTCCTGTAAAGCGACCAGCTCTTCTTCCAACCCGCGCAGCGACATCACGGCGGCGACCCGAAGCGCAGTCGGGAACGTGTCGTTCGTCGACTGATGGAGGTTAAGGTCGTCGTGCGGCGAGACCCGCGCGTAGTTGCCGAGCGGCTCGCCCAGAATCTGAAGCGCCCGGTTCGCGAGCACCTCGTTCACGTTCATGTTGGTGGAAGTACCGGCCCCGCCCTGCAAGGCGTCCACCATCACCTGCCCATCGAACCTGCCTTCCATCGTCTCACGGCACGCCTGCTCGATTGCATCGGCCTTCGCCGTGTCGTTCTTCCAGAGACCCAGCGCCCGGTTGGCCCGCGCGCACGCCAACTTCACCGCGCCGAATGCGTGAACCAGCATCACGTGCACTGGCCGGCCCGAGAGCGGGAAGTTCTCAAGCGCACGCACCGTGTGGATGCCGTAGAGCGCGCCGGCCGGCACGTCGCGCTCACCCAGGAGGTCCGTCTCCTGGCGGGTGGAAACCGATGAGCGGAACCGGGCAAACTCCTCGCGCACCAAGTTGCCGAACTCCGGCGTCACGTTCTCGCCGAACACGGCGAACTCGGCATCGGACACGACCAGCTCGACCGGCTCCAGCCGCTCAGCGCCGACGCTCCAGAGGAAATCCCAGCGCCGGCCCTCGGCCCGGCATAGCCAGAGCTTGACCTCGCGCCCGCGCGCCAGCCGGGTCAGTGTCTCTCGAAACTCAGTGGTATTGCTCATGATGCTCTATGCTCCACTTACCACGCAGAAGAACATCCCCTCTCCTCGCCGAGGAGAGGCTCAGGATGAGGAGGGTCCTGTCTCACCCTCACCCCGACCCTCTCCCGTTCAAGGGAGAGGGAGTTATCCACACCGAACCCGTACGTACGAATGTCACTCACGATGCTTTGCGTTCCATACACCGTGCTCGACGCCGCGACTGCCCGGCATGATGCATCGTGCATCAAGCATGGCGCGTTCTCAGAAGTACAGGTCTCGCTCATCGGTTGTCCGTATCTTCTCGATTCGGGACTGCACCTGGGCACGCCTCTTCTCGTCGGGGATCTGCGCCGTCTCCTTCTCAATCAGAATGAAGCCGTCGCGCTTCGTCTCCTCCGACGCGTAGTCAGTCAGGTACTCGGCCAGCGTGGTCAAAGCGTTGGGCGTGCAGTAGCGCTTGATGAAGCCGGGAATCGAGAACTCCATGAAGTGTTCGCCGGTGCGTCCCAGCCGGTAGCAGGACGTGCACCAGCTCGGGATATAGCCATCCTGTATCAACTCCCGGACTACGATGTCAAGCGGCCGCGTGTCGTGCAACTCGAACTGCTCCCGCTCGAGATTCTGAGGGAAATGGGGACTGTACCGCGCGTCCTCGCGCTCCGAGGGACTGTCCCCGTTTCCCCCGCCATAGTTCTCCTGGTACGCACCAAGCTCGATCCGCGAACCCGCATCAATCTGCGATACACCGAGCTGCAGGCACTCGCGCCGCAGTTCCGGTGACTCGCGCGCGGTCAGAATCATGCCGGTGTAGGGCACGCTCAGACGCAGAACTGCAATCACCTTCTTGAAGTCCTCGTCCGACACGAAGTGCGACCGATCCATCTCAACGTTCGAAGCGACATTCACACGCGGGAAGCTGATCGTGTGCGGTCCGACCCCGCATCGCTCTTCGAGATGGGTGGTGTGGGCGAGCAGCCCCATCACCTCGAATCGCCAGTCGTAGAGCCCGAAGAGCGCGCCGATGCCCACGTCGTCCACCCCTGCCTCCATCGCCCGGTCGTGCGAAGTCAGCCGCCAAACGTAGTCGCCCTTGCGCGTGTTCGCCGGGTGCATCACCCGATAGGTCGGATGGTGATAGGTCTCCTGGAACACCTGATACGTCCCGATACCCACGGCCTTCATCGTCCGGTAGCCCTCGACGTCGAGGGGCGCGGCGTTGACATTCACGCGTCGGATTTCTCCCTTCCCGACTTTGGTCGAGTAGACGATGCTGATGACGCGCGCCATCTCTGCGGGCGAGTAGTCCGGGTGCTCGCCCCAGACGAGAATCAGCCGCTTGTGCCCCTGTCCCTCGAGCGCAACCAGCTCGGAGTGAAGCTCCTCGTCGGTCAACGTCTTGCGGACCGCGTCGCGGTTCGAGCTTCTGAATCCGCAGTAGGCGCAGTTATTGATGCACTTGTCGCCGACATAGAGCGGAGCGAAGAGCACGATACGGTTGCCGTAGACTTCGGTCTTCAGCTTCCGCGCGGCGGCGAACACCTCCTGCCACAGGTCGGGATCTTTGATGGCGAGCAGGGCTGCGGTCTCATCCGGTTCGAGCCGCTTCTTCGAAAGCGATTTCGCCAGCACCTCGCGCACCCTTGCCGGGTCCGGCTTCGCCGCGGCCAAGGTCTCCTCGATCTTCCGGTCGTCGATGAAGTCAGCTACTTCAGACCTCGAAGCTGTGCTCATCGCATTTCCTCCGGTCCTTCTGCCATTTTGACCTTTGCATTTTGCAGTTTGCATTCTGCATTGCCCTCTTTCCTGCGGAGCGCCGCCTTAACGCTCACGCCCGGTATCGCGCCGAGCTTCCCGGTCATCGCGCCGATTTCGTCGTTCGAGCCGTCGACGATAACCGAGAGGACCGACAGGTTACGCTCCCGGTAGGGAATGCCCATCCGGCCGACGAGAATCCGGGCGTACTCACTCAGTATCTGGTTCACCCTGGGCGCGGTGTCGAGCCGGTTCTCGACGAACACGGCGACAACGCCCAGCCGGTGCTCATGGACAGCATCTGACTCGTTCATGATCAACCTCACGTTGGACATGCCCGGCGCGGGACATGACCCAAATCCTCCCGGGATTTGGGATCGTGTCCCAAGCCGAACCTAGGCGACCGGGGGCTGTCCCCGTTTTCGCCATCGACTGCTACCTGCTTGCTCTTAACTGCTAACTAGTCTCAAACGAAGCGTTCCCTCAAGACTCAGGCATACCGATCGACGAATGACGATTTCCGAATGTCGAATGTCATTAGAATCGGCAATCGACAATCTTCAATCGCCACTTCCTCGGCGCCCTTATCTCGGAAGCGGCCTCAGTTCTGATTCCTCCGGGCCGGCAAAGCCTGCCCGTCAGACGCGGAGATGATAATATAGAAAGCTCTACAGGTCAAACGCAGCAGTATGAAGACATGAGACAGGAGATCGAAGAACCTGGTGCAACAGAAGGGAAGCAGAACGGAGAAGAAGGAAGACCCGTCATCTGCAAGTCCGCATCTGCGGGCCAGAATGTAGAGTCGGTCGTCACACGAGCTTCCCAACTCGGGCCAAAGCCCAACGCCACGGAACATTCCACTCGGCAAATCACTTGGTGATTAGCTCGTCAAGTCTGACGGCAAGTGACTTGCGAAGCAAGCTGGCATGTCACGCAGCGACTCGCTCTGCGACTCATCTGCCTAACGAATCATCCAGTCACTTGGTAACTTGTTCTGCAATTCACCAGGCGATTTACCAGGTAATACACTCGTCTACTCACTGGACAAGTCATACGCCAACTTGCTATCATATTCATTCGGTAAATTACTGGTAAGGTGAATGGACAAGTCACCTGGATTGTCACTGGGGGAGTAACTAGGGGAGTGAATCGGTAAGCGCTCTATTCAGCGCTGGCTTCAGTAACATATGTCATTTGCTATTAAGCAGTTCTGCAGTATAAAGGTCGGTCTTGACTGCTGATACTCGTTGGCGTATCATGCTGTGGCCGGTAGAGAAGAACAAATGGAGGAACAAGATGACTGACCCAAAGAAGAGAGCCGACCGCTGGAAGGCGAAGTACAATCTGAAGCGCGTGAACGAGACCCTCACCGACCTGCGCGAAGACATGGCCGCGCGTTATGAGGCGGCCATTGCCCAGGTCTACGCGATGGAGACCAAGGTCAAAGAGGTCATCAACGCCGCGGGCGTTTCGACCTCGCAGTATGTCCCCTACCTCAACTTCGGGAGGCAGCTCTACAAGCTGAGCCGACAGCAGGGCATATCGGGCGAGAGCTTCGCGATGGCCGCTCAGGTGCTCCTCGACAAGTGGGCAGCCCGCGGTTGCGACCCGGACGTGCTGGCCAAGATCAGGACCGACGTTTTCGACATCCCCGCGCCGAAGCAGTAACGCGTCTCGCTCTGCCGTCAGCTCGCCCTTGACTCGTGACCGTGCAGGCATAAACTGAAATGAGATGAACACCGATGCGGATTGGCGTGACGATATCGTCAGCACTCCTGACGTGCTGCATGGCAAGCCGAGAATCAGAGGAACACGGATACCGGTCAGTCTGGTTCTTGGCTACCTTGCGGCGGGCAGGACTGCCGATGACATCAGACGGGAGTTCCCGGACCTCACTCAGCAGCAGATTTCCGCCTGTCTCAGCTACGCGCGCGACCTTTCGGAGTTCGAAATCGCTCCGGCATGAGTCTGCGGTTCTTCGCGGACCATTGCGTCTCAAACGCTATCGTTGACCACCTGAGATCGCAGGGGCACGAGGTTCTACGTTTGCGCGATCACCTCGACCCCGAATCACCTGACTCGATCGTCATCGCTCGGGCGCAGGAACTCAGTTCGATACTGCTCTCCTTGAACGGTGATTTCGCAGACATCGTTACCTATCCGCCGTCGCGATACGGGGGCATCATCGCGCTGGAAGTCCATGACCATCCCGAAGTCATACCGGTGATTCTCAGCCGGCTATCGGCCTACATCTCTCTGCACCCTGATTCCGACGACTACCGCGGCAAGTTATTCGTTGTCGCGACCCACCGAATCCGCATCCGGCAGTAACCCACCTGTCCAGACCGGTCGCACCTCCAAAGCGACAGACCCGCTAGACGGCGTGCCCGCGGCTGCGACCCCGAGGTACTGGCCAAGATCCGAACCGACGTCTTCGACATCCCGGCTCCGAAGTCATAGACAGGGCGACGGCCAACCCGGTTAGCAGCCCCATCGGTTCACTGCAACCTGCAAACTGGAAACTGGTACCTCGCGCCGCAGGTGCATGACGTCTTCGACATCACCGCACCGAAGCCGTAGGCTTCCCGTCAGTGACTGCGAAGCGGGATCTCGCCCGCCCCTAGTTCTGCTTTCTGGTCTCTACCTTAACCTCAACCTTAGCCTTTCCTCACTACCTCGTCACCACGACCTTCCGCACGGTTGTCCTCGGTCCTCCGTCCTCGGTCTTCGGTCCTTGGATGAAGTACACCCCCGGTGCCAGCGCCCGCACATCATTCGCGCCCGGCTGTCCGGGCCGGCGTCTCTAGTCTGTAATGGACACTCTGCGAGGTGGACCGACTTCTACTTGATGGTCTTCGCCAGCTCCATGTTGCCGCGCAACAACTGGTTCACCACCGTCGAAGCGTCGGCCTTGCGTTTGCTGGCGATGTCCTGAACGAACAGAAATACCTCCTCGTCCAGATAGACCGGGAGATTCAGTTTCCATCGGCGACGGTAGAACTTCCCGCGCACGCCCTTCGACAAATCGTATTCTCTCTTCATTGCTGTGCTACTCCTCATACTGCTGCCTCTCGCGTCTGGTCGCCCTGCGGGCCGAGAAGATACGGACGACGGCAGACCTCTGGGTCTCATCCCGGAACGTGTGACAGACGACCAGTACGCGGCCGGTGGCGGACGTGCCAACGGTTATCCATCTTTCCTCATGTTCGCTGTGCTCCTCATCGCAGATTGTCAACATCTGCGGGTCGCAGAACACCGTGGCCGCCTCTTCGAAGCTGACGTCATGTTTCTCTCGGCTGACACGTGCTTTCTCAGTGTCCCATTCAAAGTTGTACTGCGCTCTGTCGCCCCGGCCGGTGGGCATGCTCATACCCGGCAATTCTAGGCCGAGTTCACCCGCGAAGCAAGTCTGTGCCTATCCAAACGCAGGCCGCGGTGTGCGCCTACCGCGTGACGACGACCTTGCGTATTCCGGCTCCTCCCTCCTCACTCTTCGCTCCTCCCTCCTTCAGAAAGTGCACCCCCGGTGCCAGCGCCCGCCTACTATTCGTACCTCGCCGGAGCAACGCCCGAGAGGCGCACCGGGTGGCCCGACGGTCCGACGTCACCATGCAGCCACCAGGATTCGTGCCTCGCCTCGGAGAGCGCGCCGTGGCCCCCTCTCCGACTCTGCGCGTCCGACCTCAATAGACATCTCTGTGCAGCGAAGTGTCTATCTGCAGCTTGAGTTTGCAGTACTCCGCAGCGCCGCTGATGTCAGGGAACAGAGTCACGTGGGTTATGTTCATCCTCTCAAGGTAGGTCAGGAAATCAACCCTGTCAGTGCCATTGTCGGGAATGACGAACTTGATCATCGCCATCGTCTTGGATCCTCGGTAGCGCCGTCTGACCCAAGCCTCGATGGTCTCGCCAGATGGCATGTAGCAGAAGACTCCACGCTGGTTGACAAACCTTGCATTGTCGTCCGTTTCCGGCATCTCAACGGAGAGTCCCCGCTGGGCCAAGCCGGTCTTGCTGGTCTTGGCCAATCGCCTGCTTGCACTTCCGACCCCGGATCTTAGCAGGGCGAAGACAGCTCGCTCGTGGGCCTCGCCTTCAGGCCAGTCAACGGGTTTCCAGAAGGCAAAGTATGCCGCAACGAAAGGAGACTCGGTCCAGTCTAGAAGAGGTGTTGGCATGCCGTACTCCTGGGCGAGAGCCCACCAGCCTACTTCGTCCAACTGCTGAGGATTCGGCCCTCGTCTGCCGCGAACGGCTCGTTGGAACTCCTTCAGATGGACCTCACGCCTCTCGCGCGTGAATCGCGAGTGTTCCGGGCCGAGCTCTCGGGCGAGCGTTGACGTCAGTTCCCACTTGGCTCGGTCCTGACCACGGAATATGAAATCGGGGTCATCCGCCAACTGTCTCACTGCCGCATCGAATCTACTCCAATGCTCTAGCTTGACTGAGGCGATGCCGTCCGCGAAGTCATCAATGTCTATGCGGTCGTCTTTGTTCATCATTCTGCTGCCACCTTTTCTGTTGCGGGTCTATGGCGCCACTATTACCTTTCTGGTTCGGTTGCCGTGCAGAGAACGCACGAAGTAGACCCCGGGCGTCAACCAGCCTACCTTGTTGCTACCCGGTGTCAGGCTCGCCCGCTTTCGTCCCGTGATGTCGAGCAGCACTACACGAGGGTGGGAGCCCTGGAGTTCCGATTGCGGCAGGTAGAGGATTCCACGCACGAGCGTCGGGAGCGCCATCCTCAATGTCGCAGACCCGTTAGCACCAGTCCCAGTGAATGCCGAGTCCCCGAGTACCGAGATACTAGATCCGTAGCCGCTGGCAACGTACGTTCGGTTCAGCGCAGGATAGTGGGCGAAGCCAATCGGTGCCTGTCCGACGGCAATTGTCTGAATCACGCTGTCCGCGGTCCCGTCAATGACTGTCACACTTCGCTGCCCGCGATTCGCGCAGTACACCTTGTTAGACAGAGAATCGAAGCTGAGAGCAACGGGAAACCGACCGACCCTCAAGACCTTCATGATCGAGTCAGTTGCGCTATCGATTATCGTCACACTGCCGGTCGCTGCACTCGCGCAGTAGTACTTGTCGGACACCGAGTTGAGGCACAGAGCGATGGCTCCACTATCAGTCGCGAACCACTTGAGAATGGAATCCGTCGCTCCGTCAATCACTGTAATGGTCCCGTCGTCATTCGCGCAGTACACCCTATCACGCGCGGGATCGTGGCACAACGCGCGTGCACCCTCCCCAGTCGGAACAGTAGTGATAACCGCATTGCTCTCGCCGTCAATCACGACGATGTCTCCGGCGAGATCAGCGCAGTAAACCTTGTCATCAATCGGATTGTGGCAAAGGGCATTCGGTTGGCCTGACGTAAAGACAGTGGCAATTCTCAGATTCGAGGAGCCGTCTATGATGCTTACTCTGGCATTGCCTCCATTGGCGCAGTACACCTTGTTATCTGTCGGGTTATAGCACAGTGCACAAGGATTGATGCCAACACCGACAGTCGCGAGCACCTGGTTAGTTTCCCCATTGATTACCGTCACGTTGTTGCCATATGAGTTGCCGCTGTAGACCTTGTCATTCGTAGAGTTGAAGCAGAGCGCGCTCGGGGAACAGCCCACTCGGACCGTTGTCATGACCGAATTCGTCAGCCCGTCGATGACGCTCACGCAGCCGGAGTCTGCTCCTCCTAGCCCGCCGGCGCAGTAGACCCTGCTGTCTATGGAATTGAAGCATATTGCGGACGGATTGACACCAATAATGACGGTTGTGAGAACGGCGTTGGTGACGCCGTTGATGACGGTCACGTCGTCGCCGAACCAATTGGCGCAGTACACCCTGTCATTGGTGGTATTGAAGCACACGGCCCAGGGTCGACTCACCCTGCCGGTTGATACTCTTGTGATAATTGAGTCGCCTGCCCCATCGATGACCGCCAAGCTATCGTTGCAGCCCTCGGCGCAGTAGACCTTGTTGTCCGTTGGATTATGACAGAGGGCGCATGGGTAGCTTTGCATGCTGATGAATATATTCTTGAGGAGCGCGTTGGTTGCTCCGCTAATGACAGCGACAGTCGCATAGCACGCGCAGTATATCTTGTTGCTCGTGGGATTGTAGACCAATGAGTATGGGATGTTACCGGTCTGGACGCAACCATCCCACTGGTCAGTCGCGCCTGCTATGATCGTCACATTGCAGCTCTCGGCATTTGCGGCATAGACCTTGTTGTTTATGGGATTATAGCAGAGGGCCTTGGGTCCTGCGTCCGTGGCCACGGTTGCGACTACCGAGTCCGTCTCCCCACTGATCACAGTCAGGTTGTTGCTGCCGCTGTCCGCGCAGTAGATCTTGTTGTTTGCGGAGTTAAAGCAGAGAGCGGTGGGATGGCTGCCAGTAGGTACAACCGCCACCACCGAGTCATCGGCTCCGCTGATTACAGTCACGTCATCACTCAGGTTGTTCGCACAGTAGATCTTATCGCTTGTCGAGTTGAAGCAGAGGGCCCGGGGTGCACGTCCGGCACTCACAGTGGCAATAACCGAGTTCGTCGTCGCGTCAACGATGGTCACGTTGTCGGAGCCGCTGTCTGCGCAGTATATCTTGTTGTCCACCGGGTTGTAGCACAGAGCCATTGCGTTGGCGCCCGCTGGAATTCGTGCGACCTTCTGGTTCGTTGCTCCATCTATCGCGACGATGCAGTCACCGCCTGCGCCGGCGACGTATACCGTATTGGCCGATGAGTCGTACACCAGACACTGTGGCAAAGCAACTCCGCTCAGCGAATCAGGCAGATAGACTGTTCTCTCCAGCCACTGGCCTCTGACGGCCGACAGACAGCAGCAAACAGCCAACAGGACGGCCAAGGAGCGTACGGCCCGATTGTGGGAAAGGGCGCTACGGTTGTCCGGACCACGGGCGCGGCGGAAGTTCACAGGTCCTCCTTTGGGCAGAAGCCCAACTGCTACCCTACTGACTGCGTACTATTATACTCCTGCTCGGACGCTGTCAACAGCCGCCGAAAGCGGCGGGGGTCTAGGATTCAAGGACTCCAGGGGTCCAGTGTCGGACCCGGGCGAGTGACCTGGTCTGCGGCAAGCGATGCCCGCCTGTCCGCGATTCGGTCAGGTCAGACTGACTTCGCGCTGAATGCGGCGCCAGAGGTCGGAAACGTGCAGGGACTCGCACCAGCGGGCGATATACTCGAGGTCAAGCCGACCCCGCTGGACGGCCGCGACTCCCCGCGCGTCGAAGTAGTGCTTGTCGACGTCAGACAGCAGGTGCCACACGAGCTTGGTGACGATCACGTCCTCTGGCGCAGGCATGCACAACTCCATCCCGAGCAGCCTTACCGTTTGCCGTCGCGCAAACGCGCCACGGTCGTATTCTCCCCCCTTGAGCATCCAGAAGTCGACTTTCAGTCCGGTTTCTTCGTGGATTGCATTGAACGCGCTGCCCTCACGCAGGGCAGCCTTGATCGAGGTCTCGTCTACCGAGAAGGTGGGCTCAAGCGCTCCCTTGATGCGTGCGATGTCATCCGCCGCGATGAGCGTGACGATATCGATGTCGTGCGTAGTGCGTGGCTCGCCGTAGTAGGTCACGGCGATTGCCCCGGTCAGCATGTACGGCAGGTTCAGCCGGTTCAGGATACCAGCGACCTGGGTCAGCGCGGTCTCGAATTCGCCCACGCGCGACGTTCCCGGAGTCTAGCCCTTAGTTCCTGATCCGAGATCTGCGGCGTCTCGTTGCGGATAGCGTCGGCAGCTATTCGCCAAGTCGACCGGATCATATCCAAAGACAGTAGCAACCTCTGTTCCCCAGTCATGTGCCGATAGGACTCTATCTGCCGAGGGTCCAGCGGCTCGACGTGGCCGTGCACGGTTCCTGACGTAGGCGCGGGCATCACGATGATTATGCGGAAGCGCTCAGCCCAGTCAAGCCGGCGCGCCGGGTTTGCCGGGCAGGGCCAGTGGCGACGAAGTCGTGTGGACTACTTGGACTTCGGACCGGAGATCTGGAAGGCGACGATGTCGCCGACCTGGGTGCTGGTCGAGGCGATGGTTCCTACGGGCAGTTCCAGTGTCTTCGTCCCCCGCCAGGACCAAGCCATGCCCCACGGCTTTACGTTCCGCTTCAACCCGACTACACGGTTCTTGCCGTCGAGGAAGATGACATCAATCGGGAACCGCATGAACCACATGTGAATTGATGAGCAGGGGCAAATGAGGGACAGTCACCCTATTAG
>Ga0163209_1000544_pt1 | contig 16525 bp, 10 predicted proteins | sample Kivu_160m_FD_113538 | JGI IMG/M metagenome (GOLD analysis project Ga0163209, IMG submission 113538) | Freshwater microbial communities from Lake Kivu, Western Province, Rwanda to study Microbial Dark Matter (Phase II) - Kivu_160m | ecosystem: Environmental > Aquatic > Freshwater > Lake ...
CGGCGAGGACGATGACGACAAGGACGAAGCCGAGGACGAGGTTAACCCAAAAGACGCTCCGCCAGCCGAGGCTTTCGGTGAGAAATCCGCCCAGGACCGGCCCCAAGGAAAGGCCGAGATAGGTCGAGGCCGTGTTGATTCCGAGAACCCGGCCGCGCTCCTGAGGAGGATAAGCCGCCGTGAGCATGGCCACGCCGGTGCTGAAAATCATCGCCCCCCCGATTCCCTGAAGAACCCGCGAGGCGATGAGCACGGCTCCGGAAGGCGCGGCCGCCGCCAGGCCGGAAGAGAGGGCGTAAATCAGGCTGCCCAGACCGAAAATTTTCTTCCGGCCGAGGATGTCGGCGACCTTGCCGAACGGAACGAGACAGGCGGCCGCGGCCAGGAGGTAAGCCGTGGCCACCCAGCCCAGGGCGACGGCCGTCATCCGGAATTCCTTGCCGATCGAGGGCAGGGCGATGTTGATCGAGGACGACATGAACGGCGCCAGGAAGGCGGCCACGGTCGCGACGAGGAGGACGATCTTCCGGTTCGGCATGGTTTCTTGATTCGGGCTCAGTCTTGACGGGAAACGGCGGAGGCGCGGATCGTCCCGGCGGAATATTTCACCATCAACTCGCCGTCCGTTTTTCGGAGAATGTCGCCGCTCGAGGTGAAGTTCCATCGATTCGAGCCGTCGCCGCCGTGAAAATCGAGTTCGAGCCGGCCCCCCCTCACGGGAAAGCTCGCCTCGACCCGGCCCATGCCGGGGAGAAGCCGGGGCCTGATCCGGATGCCGTCTTCCTCAGGTCGAAGGCCGAGGACGTGGTGGACGAGGAGGAGGACCATTTCGGCCCAGGTCCAGGGGATGATCCCGACCTGGGGAAAGGGCGGGGCGATGCGATTTCCATAGAATTCGAACCAGGCCCCGGCCTTCGCCCCCGGCAGGGAGTTCAGCCACTCCAAGACGCGCCAGACTTTGCCGAACTCGCCGGCCTCGACGGCGGCCCGGGCGATGAAAAGAGAAGAGAAAGGCCAGGGGCCGGCGGAATCCGGCTCCGAGGTGAAGTGATAGCGGCCAAATCCTCCCCCCGTCCAGGCCTGGTTCCAGAGAGTTTCGAGCGACGACAAGGTCAAAGAAACGAGGGGCGAATCCATCGGCACGAATTCCAGGGCTATGGGCAGGGCGGCCGAAGTGTCGGGATTGAGGAAATGCTCGGCTTCGGCCCGGAGCGGGACTTCCGCCGGAAGGCCGGCCTCCGGCCATGGATCGATCCGCTCCTGGACGAGGCCGTCGAGGCCACGGCGCTTGATGAAACCGCGGTTGTCGACCATCCGATAGACCGGGTCCTCGAGGAGGGCGGCCTTGAGGCGTTGGGCCTCAGCGTCCCACCGGGCCACCTTGTCCGTCCGCCCCGTCATCCGGGCAAGCGAAGCCGCCGCCGAAAGCCCGACCGATTCGTAAAGCTGATGGACGAGCTCGAGCCCCGGCTCGATGCCGTGGACCCGGTGGCGCTCCCAAAACTCCCGGCGGTTGGTCAGCATTCCCGACGGCTCGTGGCGGAAAACGGGACGTAGGGGAAACTCGGCCGCGGCGGCGATTTTATCCCAATGTTCCCAAATGGAATCCCGGTCGCCGGTCCAAAGGACGTACTGGCGGAAAGCGTGGAGAAGAAATCCGTTCTGGTCGAGCTCGACTTCATCCGGATGGCGCCTCTCGCTCGAATCGACCGTGTCGCCCTCGTCCGTGACGAATTTCGAGAACAGCCGGCCGAACATCGTCCGGGCCAGGTCCCGCTCGCCGAGGATGGCCAGGGCATGGGCGACGACGGACTGGTCGCGCGCCCATTCCCGGTTGTACTGCCAGATGCTTCCGTCCACCCGTCCCGTCCGGGAGACGGCGGCGGGGAGTTGGGCTTTGGCCGCCCGGAAGAAATGATCGAGAAGAGGATGGCCGAAGGAAGCTTCGGCGAGCGAACGCCGATTAACCCTCGTCGATTCCGGGATATCGGCCTTTTCCCGGATTTCCAGGGAGATCGCCCGGGTGGCCGGGTCGAGGACGTAACCGAAAGACAGCGGTTTTTTCTCCCCCCCGCCAAGGACGACCGTCCCCTCGACACGATTTCGCGGGACGCCCGTTCGGACTTGAAGCCTGAGCGTTCCGCCGGATTCATTGGCGATTTCGACCTCCCGGACGAGCTCGGGCTTATCGCGGTCGGGAACGAAGAACCACTCGGCCACGGCGAATCCGTCTCCCCTCCATTCCGCCCGCGCGGCCGGGACGCCCCCTCTTTCGTCCCACGAGACCGTCAATCCGCTCCCTCCCGGCAGGAAAACTCGGCCGGAATCATCCCGGATTTCGACCCTTGTCTGCGCCAAGCCTTCCGACGGGTCCATCGTCAAGGACTCGCGCTTTTTCCCGAGATGTTCCGGGTCCATGACGAGGAGACCGAGCGGCGTGCCCTCTCCTCCCCTCGCCCATTGGACGGCCGCCTGGATGAGGCCGTTGCCCAGGAAGAAGTACTCGACGTCCATCAAGGCGGTCTTGACGTCGGGAGGACCGACCTTCGGGTCGTCGTCGTAATAATGCTCGCGGACCTCGATCATCGGACGGGGCCCTTACCGGATGAAGACGATCTCGAAGGCCATGAAGACGACCGCCGTCAGGACGGCGGACAGGACGGCCCGGGGCCGCCGGACGCGGCGGCTGGCGGCCACGGCCGCGGCGACCAAAGCCGTCATCCAGACGAAGTAGGCGATCTGATATCCCCAGATGAACACCGGCCAAAATCCCGGCTCCGCCGCTCGGTCCATGAACTCGACCTGGCTTCCGCCCGAGAGAAGATAGCCGGCGAAAATGGTTTCCGGCAGCCAAGTGACGAAGGAAGGGACGGCCAAGGCAAATCCGAAGGCGGCCAAGGTGTCCTCGAAGGTCCCTCCGCCCGTCCCCCGGCCGGCCGCGAGGACGGCGAATCCGGCGGCGAACACCCAGCCTGCGAGGAAAACGGGCAGGGCGAAAAAGATCTCATAAAAATAGTAGTTCACCTCGGCGATCCGGAGGAACGGAGGGGCGGCCGGCAGAGCCCCCGCCGCGGCGAAAGCGGCGACCGTGGCCGTGTCCAGGACGCCGACGAGGAGCATGGCCCTGAATCCCAGGGATAAGCGCCGGGGGTCTTCCATGAGCCGGTCGAAGGTCCGCCCGGGCCGGAAGACCGTTCCGCCGAGATATCCCCAAAAGCCGGCCATGGGAGCCTCCTTTCTAGGAAACAAAGAGATTCTTGGTCGCGAAATTGGGCTCGCTCGTCAGGTTGAGCCCGAGGCGCTTCAAGCCGGCCTCATCCCCCGGCGTCGGCAGGTGGGTCAGATGGACCTCGCAGCCCTTGAGGTCCTTGAGCCTCTCCAGGGCGAGCTGGGCGACGGGATTCGCCGGGGCGTTGAGGCTGAGGCAGATGAGGACCTCGTCGACGTCCAGGCTGACGGCCTTCATCCCCATGACGTCTTTCTTCAGCCGGGCGACGGCTTCCATCGTCGCCGTCGAAAGGAGGGGGATGGCGTGGGGAATTCCGGCCAGCGTCTTGGCGGCGTTGAGAAGAAGGCTCGAGGCGGCGTGGAGGAGAGGGGAGTTCGAGCCCGTCACGACGGCGCCTTCGGCGAGCTCGATGGCCGCCCCGACATAGATCCCCTCGTGGCCCTTGCCTTTGTCCGGAGCCTCGGCCGCGGCCGCCCGGGCCGCGGGGACGACCCGGCGGTCCGCGGGCTTGACGTTCATCTCCTTCATGATGAGCTCGGCCCGCTCGACGGTATCCTTCTCGACGTAGCCGAGGACGTATTCGCACTGGTAGCGGAAGTAGCGCCGGATGAGCTCCTGGAGGGCGGCCTCGCGGACCACGGCGTCGTCGACGATCCCGAAGCCGGCCCGGTTGACGCCCATGTCCGTCGGCGACTTGTAGGGGGATTCGCCGCCCGTGATTCTCTCAAGAATGCGCCGGAGGACGGGAAAGACCTCGACGTCGCGGTTGTAGTTGACGGCGACTTGGCCGTAGGCCTCGAGGTGCCAGGGATCGACAAGGTTGAAATCCTTGATGTCGGCCGTCGCCGCCTCGTAGGCGACGTTGACCGGGTGCTTGAGGGGCAGGTTCCAGATGGGGAATGTCTCGAATTTCGCGTAGGCCGAACGCCGGCCTCGCCGGTGGTCGTGGTAGAGCTGGGAGAGGCAGGTCGCCAGCTTGCCGCTGTTCGGCCCCGGACCGGTCACGACGACCAGCGGTTTGCCCGTCTCGATGTATTCGTTGGCTCCGTAGCCGGCGTCGCTGACGATGAGGTCGACATCGGTCGGATAGCCCTTGGTGAAGCCGTGGGTGTAGACCCGGATGCCGCGGCGCTCGAGCTTGCTCCGGAAGATCTTGACCGAAGGCTGATTGCCGAAGCGGGTGATGACGACGCCGCCGATGTCCAGCCCCCAGTCCGCCAGGTCGTCGATGAGCTTCAGGGCGTCGACGTCGTAGGTGATCCCGAAATCGGCCCGGACCTTCTTCCGCTCGATGTCCCCGGCGAAGATGCAGAGGAGGATGACGGCCTGGCCGCGGAGCTTCTGGAGGAGGCGCATCTTGACGTTGGGGTCGAATCCGGGGAGGACCCGGGCGGCGTGCATGTCGAAGAGGATCTTTCCCCCGAACTCGAGATAGAGCTTGTTCCCGGACCGCCCGACCCGTTCGAGGATCGCCGCCGTCTGCTCGTCGAGATACTTTTCGTTGTCGAAGCCGAGACGCCGGGCCATGCCCACCTCCGGGCGCCAATGTAATCCAAGGCCCGAGGAGTGTCAATCTCTCCGCGGCCCAAAATGCCGATCGGCTAGAGGTCGGAATTCGGGATAACGCGGGAATTCAGCGTATTTCCCGGGGCGTGTCGCGGCGACATGGCCATCCTCTAACCCCGGCCCCGGGGAACCAGTCCCGTCGGTTCCCCCCCTCGGCAAAGCCAGGGGGCCCCCCTTCCGCTACGGGGTCACGAGGACGGCCATGCCGCCGCTTGACACGCCGGGTCCTACGAAGAGCGTCTACGGCGAGGAAAACCCTCATCACGTTCCGGCCGTCCGCGGACGCTTTGAGGCTCGCGGCTGTTGAAAACATCGCCTGAAACCGTTAGCCGGCTGAATTGTCGCGCGGAGAGACTTCCCCCTCCGCGGGAAATCCTATAGAATGAGCGTCCCGGATCGAGATGAGCGAATTCGAGCACCTCAAGACGTTCGCCGTCAGGGCCGTCGACCTCGACGTGTCGGGACGCCTCCAGCCGGTCATCGCCGTCGATTATCTCCTCGAGGCCGCGGCCGACCATGCCGCGGCCCTGGGCGTGGGGGTCATCGACCTCTTCGGCAAGGGACTGACCTGGGTCCTCTCCCGGCTTCACGTCCGGTTCGGCCGCTATCCCCGCTGGGGAGAAACGGTCACCCTCCGGACCTGGCCGTCGGCCCAGCTGCCGCTTTACGCCCTCCGCGAATTCGAGATCTCGGATGCCGCCGGCCCGGCGATCCTGGCGACCTCGTCCTGGATCGTCATCGACCTCAAGACGAAAAGGCCGGTCAAGCTGACCGACCACTTTCCCCTCTATCCCCTCCGCCCCGACCGGGCCATCGCCGATGACTTCCCCCCGCTCCCGTCGCCGACGCGGGCGAACCTCGAGCGGGAGTATCCGGTCTTTTTCTCCGACCTCGACATCAACAGGCACGTCACCTCGACGGTCTACATCCAGAGGACCCTGGAGACCGTCCCCGAAGACGTCCTGTTCAACGCTCGGCCGTCCTCCATCGAGGTCAACTACCGGAGCGAAGCCTTCTACGGCGACGGGATCGTCGTCCGGACCGAGAGCCCGGCCGGCCCGGAAAACGGGTGGTTTCTCCACCGCCTCTCGCGGAAGGCCGACGACCGCGAGCTGACCCTCCTCCGGACGGCCTGGGCGCGGCTGCCGCGCCCGGTGAAGGCCTAGCGGATTCCCATCTCCTCGAGCAGCCGGCTCGCCCCGCCGAATTTTTCGGTCACCCAGAGGACATAGCGGATGTCGACGGCGATCGAGCGGCTGTAATCCGGGCTCCAGGCGAAGTCGTTGATCGTCGCCTCGAAAGTCCGGTCGAAATTGATCCCGACGAGCTCGCCCCTGGCGTTCAGGACGGGACTGCCGCTGTTCCCCCCCGTGGTATCGGCGTCGTAGAGCATGCAGGTCGGGATATCCTTGAGGGCGGGGTGGCCGAATTTTCCGAAATCGCGGGCTTTCCAGAGCTCGGCGATCCGCGGAGGGGCGTCGAACGGTTCCGCGCCCGTCGTCTTTTCGACGACGCCCCCGAGCGTCGTGAAAGGCCGATAGAAGACGGCATCGGCCGGCGAATACCCCTTGATCCGGCCGAACGTCAGGCGCAAGGTGCTGTTCGCGTCGGGGATGAAGTCCTTGCCCAGCCAGGCTTCCTTGACCTCCCCGAGCCGGGCATAGAAGGCCGCCAAGGCGCCCGTCCGTTCCTTCTGGGCGTTTCGGGCTTCGAGAACGGACGGGTAGAGGGCCCTGGCCAAGGCGAGGAACGGGTCCATCTCCGCCTCGGACTTGATCTCATCGGCCGATTGGGCGAGGAGGGCGGCCGTCGCTTTCTCGTCGTTCAGCGTGGAGGCGGCATACCCCTTCGCCATCCAGGCGTCCATCGCGTTCTCGGACCGGTCGGCCTTGAAGATTTCGTCGATGGCCGCGATCCGGCGATGCTCTTCGAGCTTCAAGGCCCGCCCGAAGAGCTCCTTGAGAATCGCCCTATCCACGACTTCGTCAAAGTTTCGCTGGGCCAGGCCCATTCTCTGCTTCGTCTGGGCCCAGTTCCTCTCCATATAGGCCGATTCGCGCTCGAGGTCGGGCTTGGCCCTTTCGACCGCCGATTCCCAAACGGTCCACCCCCAGCCGGCCATGTTGACGCTCGTCCGCAGATAGTCGAGGGTCATCTCGGCCTCGGCCCGCTCCCTCTGGGCGGCGTAGATTTTATCGATCCCTCCGAGGACGTCCCCGTACTTTTCCCGGCGGGCCGGGTCCGCCTCGATGAATTTCTGGAGGGCTTTCTCTTCCTCCGCTTTCCGGACGACGAGGCCGATCTTTTTCATCCCCTTGAGCTTGCCCCGGTAGTTCTTCATCGTGTTGGCCAGGCCCTTGATCCGCGAGGAAAGCTTAAGGGCCAGGCCGGGGTCGTCTGCCCCCCGCTCCTCCATCCGGGCGATCTGCCACGCGTACCAGTCGGCGACGTAGGGCATCCGGAATTCCTCTTCGAAGGCCAGGAAGCTCGCCGTGTTGTGGCGGTAGGTCCGGCCGGGATATCCGAGCAGGAAGACGAAATCGCCCTCCTCCACGCCGGCGGGGTCGACCTTGAGGAATCGCTTCGGCCGGAAGGGGACGTTGGCCGGCGAGAAGTCCGCCGGCGAGCCGTCCGGGGCGACATAGGCCCGGAGGAAGGTAAAATCACCCGTGTGCCGTGGCCACATCCAGTTGTCCGTCTCGCCGCCGAAATTGCCGATCGAGCGCGGCGGGGCGTAGACGATCCGGATGTCCTTGAGGTTGGTATAGAGGAAGAGGACATAGCTCCGTCCGGTGAACATCTCGGCGACCTCGGCCCGTTTGCCGGGATTCGCCTTCTCGGCCGCGGCGACGATCTCCTTGATCCGTTTCTCGATGGCCCGGGTCCGGTCGGCCGGCGGAAGCTCCGGCCTGACGGCGCCCAGGACCTCGGCCGAGACGTCGCGGAACGATTCCGTGATCCGGGCCGTCATCCCCTTGGCCGGAATCTCGTCGGCCCGCGACCTGGCAAGTAAGCCGTCGGTCAGGTGATCCCGCTCCGGAGTGCTGGCCGCCTGGATGGCGCTGAAGGCGACATGGTGGTTGGTGACGAAAAGCCCGTCGGGCGAGACGAAGGAGCCGGTGGCCCCGACGCTGACGATGGCGAAGATGAGGCTCGGCCGGTCGGGGGCGAAAATCTCCTCGGGGGCGAGGACCAGCCCTTTCGACCGGAGGTCGAGCTTCCGAAGCTCGGACAGGGGATACATCCCCTCCTCGGCGAGGGAAAAACGGGGGCCGCTCATGAACAGGCCGAGGATGAGGACGAGGGCCAGGCTTCGAGCATCGCGGATTCTCATGGAGGGCTCCTTGGATCTCGAAAATCCTTCCTATTATCCGAAATATCCCATGAAGAGGAAAGGAGATTTTGTTAGAATGAAGCGGCCGATTCCATCCCGAGAGGTTCGTCCATGAAAAAAACCGTCCTCGCACTTTTCGGCCTCGCCTTCCTCTCCGTCCTAGGACCGGCCGCGGCGGAAAGCCAAAAGATCTACTGGGGCGATTCCGTCCCCAAGGGCTGGAACGGAAATTGGCCGGCCAAGTTCCTGACCGTGGCCGAAAAAACGCGCTACGAAAGGACGGCCTCGTCGACCGAGGTCCTCGAGTTCATCGACGCCCTCCGCTGGTCGAGCGAAAACATGGCCGTCATCAACATGTTCACCTCTCCGCTCCGGAAGAACGGCGTAGCCGCCGTTCTGGCCAACCCACGCCTCGCCATGCCCGAGGAGGCGGCCAAGTCCGGCAAAACGGTCGTCTATCTCCAGGGCAACATCCACCCCTACGAGCCCGAGGCCAAAGAAGCCCTGATGATGCTCATGCGGGATATCCTCCTCGGCCGGCGGAAAGCCCTTCTCGACAGTCTCATCATCATCGTCTGCCCCTGCTTCAATGTCGACGGGACCGACACCCTGAGCCTGAACGAGGGCACGCCCCATCTCCTCGGCTCGGGCAACAACGCCCAGAACCTCAACCTCAACCGCGACGCCGTCAAGGTCGAGACAGCCGAGGTCGCCGGCCTCTACCGGGCCGTCTTCAACCGCTGGGACCCGACGCTGATCTATGACGGGCATCTCATGGGGCGGGTCCAGCACGGCTACGCCATCGGCTACATCGGCTGCACCGTCCCGGCGGCCCATCCCGGCCCCCGCGATTACGTCTTCGACAAGCTCTTTCCCGCCGTCCGGGAAGCGACCCGGAAGGTTTTCGGTCTCGAGGCCTTCACCCACTGCGGAACCGACAACCGGTGGCCTCCGACGATCTGGACGCCCGAAGCGGCGATGTGGACGACCGAGGCCAAGTTCATCGCCAATGGCTACGGCCTGCGGAACCGGATGGCCATCCTGGCCGAGACGCCGGGGCACGAGTCCTTCGAGCGCCGGATCTACGCCCACTACGCCCTCATCGCGAGCATCCTGGACTATGCCGCCGCCCACGGGAAGGAGATGCGGGAAGTCTGCCGGGCGGCCGATCAGGCCGTCGTCGAGGCCGTCAAGGCCAAGGCCGAAAGCGGCGGGCTCCGCAACTTCCTCGCCGGAAAGTACGAATCTTACGGCAAGGTCGATATCTTGATGTACAAGGAGCGGAACGTCTCCGGGCTCATCCCCGGAACCAGCGTCCGGGGCCGAATCGCCCCCCATATGCTCAAGGCCCCGGAACTCATCCGGGGTGTCGAGTTCCTGGCCAAGCCTGTCGGGACGGCCGAAGCCCGGGTACCCCGCGGCTATCTCCTCCCGGCCGAGCTCGATTTCGTCGTCGAGAAGCTCCGCCTTCACAATGTCAAGGTCGACGTCCTGGCCAAGCCGGTCAAGGCCGCGGGCGAGGAATTCGTCATCGACCGGATGGCGGCCAATCCCGGCCGCGGCGGCGGCCCCACGACCAGGCTCGAGGGCGGCTTCGCGCCCTCCCCGGGCAAGGAATTCCCCGCGGGAACGTTCCGGGTGGACATGGCCCAGCCGGCGGCCAACGTCGCCTTCTATTGCCTCGAACCCCAGGCGGCCGACGGAATGGTCGGCTGGGGCGTGTTCGACGCGTGGCTCAAGTCTCAATCCGTCGAAAAGCGGAGCGTGGTTTATCCCGTCTACAAGTATTTCAAGATCTCGGACTAGAGCCGGCCGGGGGTCCCGTCACCAGCCTTTCGAGGCCCCCCCGCCGCCCGACCGGCCTCCGCCGAAAGACCCCCCGCCCCGGGAGGAAAATCCTCCGGAGCGCCTCCCTCCCGAGGTCCCGGACGCAAGCCGGGCCGTCGACCGCTCGACCGATTTCGCGTACCCGCAGGAAGGATTCTTGCAGCTATCCGTGACGCGGACCCGGCCGCCGTGGGAGGTCGTCGCCGCGACGAGCGTCGCCGTCGTCCGGACCAAGGTCCGGCGCCGGCATTTCGGGCAGGCGCTCGCCTTCCCCAACTTGACCGCGAAGCGGGAGACGTTGCCGCAGTTCCCGCACTTCCAGATTTCGTAATTCATCCCCCGGGCGGCTTCCTCGGCGATCTCCTCGGCCGTCAGGAGGGCGTCGTCGGCCTGCTCGTCGAGGAGGCTCATCTTTTGGCCGCAGTTCGAGCAGGGCAGCTCGTAGCCGGCGACCCTCCGCTTGAGGGACCTGAGTCCGCCGGCTTGCCCGAAGGTGGCCGCCGTCGGCGCCAGGACGAAGGCCAGGAGAGCGGGCAGGAATTTGCCGACGGCGACGGCGAGGATGATGAAGCCGATGAAGCCGCCGATCCAGTTCATCGCCGTGAAAAAACCGGCGCCTTTCAGGGCCTTCTCCTTGGCCGTTTTGGCCTCCGTTTTCCCGACGCGGAGATGGACGACGGCCAGTCCCAGGATCATGAAGCCGAAGATCGCGGCGGCATAGATCAACCCGGCCGAGAGAGGATCGGCCTTCGCTCCCGTCTCCGGCTTCTTCTCGATGTTCGCTCCGGGGAGCGGCTTGGCCAGGGCGATTTGGGCAGGCCAGGCCGCCGGGGAGGCGAAGCTCAGCGGCTTTCCGGAGGCTTGCCCGACCGCCTCGGCCGCGGCCCGGGCGGCCTGGTAGAGGCCCCGGGCGTACTGGCCTTCCTTGAAGAGAGGGAGCGCCTGCTCGTCCAGGATCCGGCTGGCGATCGCGTCGGGAATCGTCCCCTCGAGACCGTAGCCGACTTCGAACCGGACGCGACGGTCGTCGCGGGCGAAGAGGAGGAGGAGGCCGTTGTCCTTGCCTTTCTCGCCGATCCCGAAGCGCCGGAAGAGCTTCTCGGCGAACTCCTCGACCGCCAGGCCGCCGAGGTTGTCGACAGTGACGACGGCCAGCTCGACCGATGTCGCGTCCTTGAGGCTTTGGCAGAGGCCGTTGACGAGGGAGAGGTATTCCGGCCCGAGGACGCCTCCGGCGTCCTCGACCCAGAGCCCCGACGTCGTCCGGGGATTCGGGACCTTGGCGACGTCGATCGCCGCCCCGGTCCAGGCCGCGGCCAGAAGAATCGAGCCGGCCAGAGCCGCTGTTTTCCGCAATCGGAGACGGTTCATCGAACTCCTCCTCTAGGCCTCGTCAATCTTCGAACCGGAAGCCCTTTTCCCGAAAGAGGCGAAGGCAGGCGTCGACGACTTCCGGGTCGTACAGCCGGCCGCGGTTTTGGGCGATTTCCCCCAAGGCCGCCTCGAGGCCGCGCGCCGGGCGATAAGGCCGGTGGGCCGACATCGCCTCGACGACGTCGGCGACGACGAGCACCCTGGCTTCGGGGATGATCGCTTCGCCCTTGAGACCGCGCGGGTATCCCGACCCGTCGAGGCGCTCATGATGCTGAAAGACCGCTTCGGCGACCGGCCAGGGAAACTCGATCCCCTTGAGGATGTCGAAGCCGACCTGGGCGTGGGTCTTGACGAGGTCGTATTCCAGGTCGGAGAGCCGCCCCGGCCGGCTCAAGATTTCCGCCGGAATGGCGATTTTCCCGACATCGTGTATCTGGCCGGTGATGCGGAGCCCTTCGACGGTCTCCGGCGAATAGCCCATTTCGGCGGCGACGGCCCGGGCCAGCTGGGCCACCCGCTTTTGATGGCCGGCGGAGAAAGGGTCCCGCCATTCGATCATCTGGCTGATGATCTGGATGAATCCGCGCATCGACCGCCGGAGCCGTTCGACGCTTTCCGTCGCGTCTCTCTCGCCGGTCCTCTCCGCCGTCTCGCCTTTTTGCCCTTCCCTGACCTCTCGGACGAAGCCGAGGACGAGCTTCCTCCCCCGGACATTCACCGGGTAAGCGCTCATTTCGACGGCCGCCGGGGCTCCGTCTTTTCGCCGGAGGACGAAGGGCTCCGGACCTGTGGATTCCCCGAGGGCGTTCAGGCCGAGGAGCTTCGCCTCCCGGAGAGCGTCCTTCGGCGACAGAATCCGGAGCTCGCGGAAGCCCCGGCCGATGAGCTCCTCCCGCCGGAAGCCCGTCAGCCGCTCCACGGCCCGGTTGGCCTCGACGAGCGTCCCGGCGAGGTCGGCGAGGGTGAGACCGTCCGGAAGGCCCTCGAAGACGGCCCTGAACGAATCCTCCGCCTCGAGAAATCCGCCGCCGGCCTCAGGGCGGGTTCGCCGGGCCCGGACGGCCCGGATTTCCCGCCGGACGACGTCCGGAAGCTTCTCGATTTCGTCCCATCGCAAAAGCTCGTGGACTCCGGAGCGGAAAAGCTCATGAAGACGGGCCTCCCCGGCTGCCGAGGAAACGACGATGAACGGAATGTCGCCGAGGCCTTCGCGGGCGAGGGCGAGGATCTCGAGAAGGTTGAAGCCGGGACGGGCGTCTTCGGCGACCACGGCGTCCCAAGGGCCGGTTTTAAGGACGCGCCTCAGGTCCTCGGCCGTCCGGACGCGCTCCCCGGCAGGGTCGAATCCGCCTTGGCGGAGGACATGGAGGATGAGAACGGCCTCGTCGGGCTTGCCGGCGACAATCAGGACGCGCAGGGAGTCGCTCATCTTCGGCAGAAGATAGCACCGAATACGGCGGCCGTCAACGCGGGCGCTTCTTGATCCGGAAGTCCTCGAAAAGGCCGTAATCGACGACGGAGTAGGCCGAACCGGCCGAACGGCCGTATTCCTTGTCTCCCTGCTGGAAGGCGCCCGGCCAGGCCCGGCCGAGCGGCGGATTGTTGTGAAAGGGGCCGAGGGTGTTCTTGAGCGTGCCGGTGACGCGGACCTCGACCTCATTGTCTTGCCCTTCGGCCAGGAGGCCCGTGACGTCGAGCCTGAACGGAGCAAAAGCGATCGCCCCCGCCGTCCGTCCGTTGACCCGGACCTCGGCGACGGCTCCCAGCCATCGCCCGAGCTCGACGGCATACTGGGACGTCTTCAAGCCGCCGGCGGGAACGGCAAGCGTCTTCGTGTACGCCACCGCCTGGCCGTACATGGGCAGGCCCTGGCCCGCCCAGCCGCCGAGCTTGAGCCCGGACGGCGGGACGACGAGGAATCCCGGCTTCGCCTGTTTCAGCCCGAAGTCTCCGAGGATGTAGACCGGCTCGAGCTCGGAGTGGATGGTGAACGGCCTGGCTTTGAGGGTCACGGTGTTCCGGCCTACCTTCCACGTCTCTCGGGTGTATACCCCGAAGGCCTTGTCCAGCCACCATTTCCCGGGATCGGGAGGCGTCTCCCGGCCGTTGATGAGGACTTGGAAGAGATGCGGCCGTTCGACGACGGCGGCGAAGGCCATCGCGGCGAAACCCGGCGCGACGTCGAAATGGAAGGAGGCCTCGAAGCCCGAATCGGCCGGAAACCTGTCGCGGTCGAGGATGTTCGTCTTGAACTGGACGGCGCTGTCCCAGGGATTGCGGTCGAGGCCGTGAGCCCGGAAGGTCCGGAGCTGGGCCTCGTAAAAGTAGAGGTCTTGCTCGTTCTTTCCGCCGACCGACAGGTCGCAATAATCGAGGGTCAGGACGTTGTCCGCGACCCGGGCAACCCGGGAAGGCGGGGTGTCGACCTCGATCCATGTCCCGGGCGGAGGGGCGATGCTCTCCAAGGATTCGGGTTTCAGGCAAAGGACCAGGCTGCCTCCGGGAGGAAGGTCGAAATCGACGGCCAATCGCCCGTCCGACTTCCGGAAGGGATACGGCCGCAGGCAGCCGGCGAAGGCGTCCCATTCCTCGCAGGATCCGGCCTTGGACAGGAAATTCCCCCGGACGCCTTCCCGGGAGTCGGTATTGACGAGCAGGACGAGCTCGGCGTCGGCCAGGGTCCGGCGGTGATGGAAGAGAAGATTGGGGTCGCCTTCGGCCATCCCCTCGAGGGTGAATTCGAGGGCCGGGGGAGCGGCCTCCCGCAGCTTCTCAAAAAAATCCGACGCGCCGGCGGTCACCCAGCTCCGGGCGGAAGAGGCCAGATTCAGGACGCGGGGATCGGCCCGGCCGTCGACGTAAGCCGGCGGCCCGCCCCAGCAGAGAACGCGGCCTTCCCGGCCGAGATATTTCTCGAGGAGGGCGAGCGTCGGGGCGTCGACGTTCTCCATGGCGGGAGGAAGGACGACGAGGTCGTAGTCCGCCCGGCCGACGCGGAACGTTCTCCCCTTGACCGACCCGAAGTCCCGGAGGGTGTTCTCGCTGGCCAGGTCGTACTCGATCTGGGCGGCCTCGAGGGCATGGATGAAGTATTGGAACTCCAGGCCGATCGTCCTCATCTTGTCCGAAGGGGCCGCCGCGGCATAGTGCATCCAGGCCGTCGTCGTCGGCTCGAGAACGAGGATCCGGTTGTCCTGGCGGCCGGCGCTCGTCGCAACGGACAAGCGGCCGTAGTAGTCGGCCAGGACATTGTAGAGCGGCCACCACGGCTCGTGGTAGGTGAAGGCCAGGGGGTGGTCCCTCTTCCGGGCGCCCATGATCGTCACGTAGGAGAGATGCTGGTTGAGAAAATTGACGCCCAGGGCGTATTCCCAGTCGGCGATGCGCTTCTGGTCGAAGAAGGTCATGTCCCACCCGCCCGCGCCGAAGGTTTCGGACAACGTCCGGCGGCGGCCCAGCTGATTGGCCGCGCTGCGGATCTCCTTGACGGCGCGGGCGTTGCCGAACTGGGCATGGGGGTCGAGTCCGAATTCGTTCATCAGGACATCGATCCCCGGCATGTGGGCGTAGGCGGCAAGGGCGAGGTTGTCGGGGTTGACGACCGGCCGCGGCCATTCATGCTCCCAGTAGTGGCCGGTGAAGGTGAGTTTGTTCCGTTCACAGTAATCGTGATACGGCTTGGCCCAGTTTTCGATGAAAAGGTCGAGGAGCGTGGCGTAGTAGTCGTGGCGGACGCGCATCCAGTCGCCCGTGTCTTCGTAGATCGAGGGGAGGACGGGCCTGAGGTCGTAGTTCCATTTCTTGGCGAAAGCCTCGAAGAGGGCCGGGGTGTAGTTCACGACGGCCATCCCCTGCCCGCCGGCGGGGTTGATTTCGGCCTCGTCCTGGAACGAGCCAGGGACGACGCCTCCGAACTCGGCCCCGGCGACGCTCTTGTAGGCGTTCAGGGTGACGTCGAGAAATTTTTCGGTCACGTCGCGGCGCATGAGGTCGACGTAGGTGTAGCCGCCGTACCAGGGATTCGGCTTCTGGCGGTTGATGTCGAAGACGCGGTACTCCCCCGCCCCGAAAGATTCGCCGCCGATCCGGGCGGTGATGTCCTCGAAGCCGTCTCCGGAACGGCGAAGGACGACGACGGGAGGAGAGTCGAAAGAGGCGGGAAGCTCGGACATCGTCCGCATCCGCAGGCCCGAGCGGACGGCGTCGGGCAGGACCGCGGGCACGTGTCCGCCGGCGAAACCGGAGGGATAGGAGTTCTCGTCGTAAATCCAGATTTTCATCCCCAGCGATTTGCCGGAGTCGACGGCATGCTTGAAGAGGGACAGCCATTCCTCGGAGAGATAGGGCGTGATCAGGCCCGGACGGGGATGGACGAAGACCCCCCCGATGCCGCGGGCCTTGAAGTCGGCCAGCTGCTCGTCGATCTGGGCGTTCGTCATCCGGTCGTTCCAGACCCAAAGCGGGGCGCTCCGGTATTCGGCCGGAGGATCCTTGAAGAGAGCATAGACCTGGTCCCGGGTTTCGAGCGGCGCGCCGGAGGGAGCCTTCCGGCAAGCCGCGAAAAAGGCCAGGGAGAGGGCGATCGCCAGGGCGAAAATCGTCATTTTTCTCATGGGGCTCGGCCTCCTCGGTCGATAGGCTCCGACGATAACCGGATTGAATGAAATTGTCAAAGCCGGGCCGGCGTTTTTTTATTTCGGGGGTGTTCGGGAATTTTCCTTCACCCGGAACCTGACGATTTTGGCTATGAGAGCCAGGGGGAGCGGCTTTTCGAGCGGAAACCTGACCGACCCTTTGCCTCCCTTGTAGGCGGAGAGTTCCCTATGGAAGGCCTCGATGCCCGACGGGGTTGGATAGAACCCGATGTGGTTTTCGAAGGCCGCGAAATAGACTAAGTCGCCGTTCAGGGAGAAGGCCGGCATTCCATAGCTGATTTTCTCGACGGCCTGGGGCGCCGACCTGCGGATGGCTGTCCGAAGGGCCTGGAGCTTCTCCTGGACGTCTTTCGGGAAGCCGGCGATATAGTCGTCGATGCTTTCCGGCGCTTTTCTTGCCGTTCTTCTGGTTTTGTCATCCATTGGTAGACTCTGCCTCCTATCCGTAGCGGACGGAGGCAGAGCCCCCGTTCAAACCGTGCATGCGATTTTCTCGCACACGGCTTACCGGTGGCCGTTCGGGTCGTGGCATTACGCAGC
>Ga0163209_1000546_pt1 | contig 16504 bp, 15 predicted proteins | sample Kivu_160m_FD_113538 | JGI IMG/M metagenome (GOLD analysis project Ga0163209, IMG submission 113538) | Freshwater microbial communities from Lake Kivu, Western Province, Rwanda to study Microbial Dark Matter (Phase II) - Kivu_160m | ecosystem: Environmental > Aquatic > Freshwater > Lake ...
CTCATAAGCAACAGGGTCATGGAAGTCAATCCCTTGCCAAGTCCGATAAACATGTTGATCCATACCAGATTGGGACCGATCAGGAGGAGCATGGATACGAATATTCTTAGAGCGGGCACGGCAATCTCGATCAACCGGGCATCGTCTGTGAAGAGTGTGAGAATTGAATGGGCGAAGATTTCAAAAAGAATAAAAGACGCTATGCAAAAAATGGTTGTCCATTTGACTGCAACATTTACCGTTTCAATCAGTCTGTCATAGCGCCTGGCGCCTTCATTGAAACCCACCATCGGCATAACGCCATGACCGATTCCGAACAGAACCATCACAACCAGTCCATTGATACGGAAGCAAAGACCGAGAGTGGCTATGGCGAGGGGGCCGTAGTTACCGAGAACGTGATTATAAACGATCATTACGAGGCCAAAAAACAGGTTCATAATAAGGGAAGGAAACCCGGTTTGATAGATGGCGTAAATAATGTCCATATTCGGTAGCAGATACTGCCATCGCAGGTCGTATTTGGAAGATTTTGACTGAAGATAATAAAAAGACAACATTCCGGCGACAGCATAGGCAATGACGGCAGATATGGCCGCACCGAGAATTCCCATACTGGGAAATGGACCCAATCCAAGGATAAGAATCGGATCGAGAATGGCGCCGACAATCGACATGACCAGAACGACAACCATGGAGGTATAGGGCCTCCCCTCTGCTCGCAGGAGGTTATTCGACATCATCATGAACAGCAGGAAAGGTGAGCCGAACGAGACCGTGACAAGGTATTGTCCGGACAATGAAAGAATCTCATCCGGAGCGCCAAAGACTTTCAGGATCAGGTCATCGTAGAGCAGTGTCAGCAGGATGATGAGGAATCCAAATATTACGGAAAGGATAATCACCTGTCCTGCCGTTTGACGTGCTTTTACATCCTTGCCGGCGCCGAACATTCTCGCGGCAAATGATCCGGCGCCGACACCGGTGCCGACACCGATAGCCCCGAAAATCATCTGGATGGGAAAACAGATGGTGAGTGCGGCAATGGCCTCTGGACTGACGCGGGTTAGCCAGAAGGTATCAATGAGATTATAAACGGCCAGCGCAAGCATCGCTGCAATGGATGGCCAGCTCATTTTCAGAAGCAGGGGGAGGATGGGTTCCCTGCCCAAATCAAGAGCTTTGTTTGTCATAGAAATACAGGGCTTTGATGATTATTGAAGGCGATTAAAAATCTTCGCTTCGCCTCGCAGAACACTTTATTTAAAGACGGTATCTGCTAACATGTGTTGAGAATCAATTACAAGAAAATTTATGAAATATAATCTCATCGTCATATTAGGGCCGACTGCTTCCGGTAAAACCAGCCTGGCAGCCCGTTTAGCCGGAAACATCGGCGCCGAAATCATATCGGCAGATTCCCGGCAGGTTTACCGGGGTATGGACATTGGAACGGGCAAGGATCTTGCGGAATATGTGGTTGAAGGCGTCAGCATACCGTATCATCTCATTAACATTGTGGATCCCGATGATGAATTCAATGTTTTTGAGTACCAGAGGCGTTTTTTAAATTGCTTCAAAGAGATTTCTTCACGGGGGATAATGCCGATGCTTGTCGGCGGGACGGGACTTTACATCGAATCTGTTCTCAAAGGTTACCGGATGCCCTTTGTTCCTGAGAATTCGAAACTCAGAAAAGAAGTTGAAACGGCGGACATGGAAACGCTGGCAAAAAGGCTTCTTGAACGAAATCCCGAAGTTCATAACACAACCGATCTGAAGGATCGAGGGAGGTTGATACGCGCCATTGAGATTGCGGAGCATATATATGCCCACGGTCTGGATGAAAGCGTTTCAATGCCTCATATCATCCCGCTGGTAATCGGGATACGCTGGGAACGGTCGATCCTGCGCCGGCGGATCACGGAACGCCTGCGTGAGAGATTGAAAAACGGAATGGTGGAAGAAGTGATAAGGCTTCATGAATCCGGCATCGGCTGGGGAAAGCTGGATTATTTTGGTCTTGAGTATCGATACGTTGGCCTCTATCTGCAGGGAAAAATCAATGACACGGACATGTTTCAGACACTCGCTACACGAATTCACCAGTTTGCGAAAAGACAGGAGACATGGTTCAGGCGGATGGAAAGGAAAGGCATTGAAATCCAATGGTTTCATGGTGCAGATTATGAAGAGGTACAGACATTCATAAAAAGGCATATCGAGAGGCCATTAAAATGATTGACGTTGTTTTCTCATTTACATATACTCCGCTATCCTGTAAGGGTGTAACCGCCTGAAATTCGAATTATCCTGCAAGTCCGGATGATGTGGAAACAGAAAACAGGAACAATTGGGAAAAATTTGTAAATCATGGAGGTTCTATCATGGCGTATCATAAACATAACCGTCTCATCGTGATGATGGTCTGTTTATTTTTTATTTTATTTGTCGGTTGCGGATCAAAAGATGAAAAAAAAGGAAGTGCGGCAACGGAACCGGAAAAGACTGCTCCGACTGAACAGCAGGCAACTCCACAGACAGGAACCGCTGCAACCCCTTCATCAATTTTGCCTTCCGGACCGTCCGCAGTCGTTATAGATGTGGATGGCGCTAAACTGACGCAGGAGCGGGTTGATTCGGAAATAAGAAAAAAAATGGCGGCGATAAAGAACCAGATCCCCAAGGAGCGAATGAAGCAGGCCAGGGCCGAGATGCGCAAACAGGTGATCAACGACTTCACTATCAGAGCGCTCCTCGTCAATGAGATAAACAGGCTGAAAATCACTGCCAGCGAAAAGGAAGTCTCAGACGCTGTAGAACGTCTAAAGCAAAGCCTGCCTCAGGGAATGACAATAGAAGACCTGATGAAGAAAAACAATATTACCAAAGAGAAAATGTATGATGAAATCCGCCTGGGGGTTAAGGTCAACAAGCTTGTCCTTTCACAAAAAGGGGGCAAGTCAAAACCAACGGATAAGGAAGTTTCAAGATTTTACGAAAAAAACAAAAGCAAATTCATGGTTCCTGAGGCTGTCCATGTACGGCATATCCTTATTGCCAAGGCTGCGGGGGAAAACGACAAGATAAAAAAAGAAAAAAAGGCAAAGGCGGAGGGGCTGAGGAAGCAATTACTTGCAGGCGCTGATTTTGCAGAAACCGCAAAAAATAACTCCGACTGCCCCAGTAAAAGCACGGGCGGCGATTTGGGAACATTTTCGCGGGGAGAAATGGTAAAACCCTTTGAAGAGGCAGCTTTTACACAGGAGAAAAATGCCATCGGACCTGTCGTTGAGACCGATTTCGGTTATCACATCATTCAGGTGCTGGAGCGTGTTGCTCCAAAGACAATGGGTTTGGATGAAACCATGAAGGCAAAAATTTCGTCCTATCTCCAGCAGCAGAAGCAGCAGGAAACCTTCGAAACCTTGTTGAAGAAGCTGAGGGCAAAGGCGAACATCGTTGTCTATCAGAATTGACAGGAACCGAACTTTATATGAGAATACAGGAGTCAGGAGTAGGGTGGAACAAGCGAAGCGGTTCCACCCTACTCCTGACTCCTCATGCTTTGTTGTGGCCCGCATGGTCATGGGGGTTAGAATGAGTGCTTTTTCTCCGGGAAAAGCCCCTCCCTGACTTCAACAATATACTGACTGACGGCAGCTTTCATTTGTTCACTTATATTACAGTACGTCTTGACGAATTTTGGTGTAAACCTTTCGAACATTCCCAGCATATCATTGATGACAAGGACCTGGCCATCGCAATTGACACCGGCGCCGATACCGATGGTAGGTATTGACACCGATTTGCTGATCGCTTCTGCAAGTCCGGTAGGTACGCATTCCAGGACGATGGAAAAGGCTCCTGCCTCTTCAAGAATCCCGGCATCTTCCAGGAGTCTTTTTGCTGCAGCATCTTCCTTCCCCTGAACCTTGTATCCTCCGATCTGATGAACGGATTGAGGCGTAAGTCCGATGTGTCCCATTACGGGAATGCCCGCGGACGTGATTTTCCTTGTGAGTTCAGCTACCTCCCTGCCTCCCTCAAGCTTGACACCCTGAGCGCCTGCCTCTTGAAGAAAACGGCCGGCATTGTTCATAGCGTCTTCAACGGAAACCTGATATGACATAAAGGGCATGTCTCCGACAACCATGGCGTGTTTTGCGGCTCGTGAAACGGCCTTGGTATGGTGTATCATGTCTTCCATTGTCACGGGGAGGGTGCTGTCATATCCGAGAATGACCATGCCCAGAGAATCTCCCACAAGAATGATATCTATGCCCGCTTCGTCTACAATGAGCGCCGTTGGATAATCGTAGGCTGTCAGCATGGTTATTTTTTCACCTTTTTTTTTCATATTCCGAATTGCAGCAGTCGTTATCCTGGTTATCATGACTTGCTTACTCATTCCCCCAAACCTCCTCTCAACATTTTTTTTATGGTTTCGGCTTCTTCCTTTGACAGCGTTTTCTTTTCAATCCCGATATCCGCCGTCAGAATTCCCATTGCGCAGTAGGCCTGTAAATAAAGCGGAAGCTTGTCACGAAAGGCCTGCAAATGTTTCCTGATCGTGCCTATATCGCCACGTGCAACCGGACCGGTTAAGGCGGAAACCGTTCCCTTCATTTCAATGTTCTTGAGTGTACCTCTGACGAGAGGCCAGAAAGCTTGAATGGCGTCATCATGACTCAGCCCCAAAGACAGATAAATTTCTTCAACCGTATGCATCAAGGCCGTCAGATAGTTAGAAGCCATACAGGCGGCAGCGTGATAAAGCGGTTTGTCTTCTTCCGGAATGAAAAAAGGAATTCCTCCCATGTCCTTGACGATTCGAACCGACCATGCTTTGATATTGTCATTTGTGGTGATTCCAAATGTACTTCCAGGTATATTTTTTATGGCTCCTTCCACATCTGCAAAGGATTGAAGAGGATGAATACTCGCCACGCAAGCGCCGGCTTTTTTTGCAGCAGACAGAAGATCAAGCCCGCCGGCGCCACTCATATGAATGACCTTTTTCCCCGGATATATGCCGCCTTCTTGAGTGACTTTTTCACAGGTCGACTGAATGGCATCATCGGCTGTGGTGATAAAAATACAGTCGGCCTGCGCGGCCGCATCGGAAAAACTTGTAGCGGGTTTGCCGCCCGTGAAGGCGACACCATGATTGAGAGAAGAGACTGACCGGCTCGCAACCGCCACAATGGGATATCCCGCTGATTTGAGAAGATATCCGACAGCCGTGCCCACCTTGCCAAGGCCTAAAATCGCAATGGTATCTTTTCCGGTTTCATTCATATGCATGGCCGTTAATAAAAAAACCTCCCGGACAAACCTCGGAAGGCCTTAAGATTCAGCACTCTTTTTCGACCATTCCGTCTCAGTCCATCCGAAGTGGATCCAAGCGGATGTGTAGTCCATATCACAAATGCAAGAATACAGTCAACAGGATTTACACAGGAAAGATGCTATAAATCATGGCGACGACGCTTGTAATCAAGGGGGATGTTGTATATATACTAAAGAGAAACTTTAAATTAAGTGGATCAGGTGTCGGATTGAGGACCGTTGATTTGATGGTATTTGACTTTGACGGCACCCTGGTTGACTCCGGGGAAGATATCGCTGCGTCCGTGAATCATACCCTCAAGATATTGGGTGTTCCCGAAAAAGAAACGGATACGATCATACATTACATAGGAGACGGTGTTCAGAAGCTGATTGAGAAATCCATCGGCCCGGAGGGCAGGGATCGATATCAGGAAGCGATGGAAATATTTTCGTCCCATTACGCCCGGCACATGCTGGATACGACAACTCTTTATCGCTCTGTGATAGAAACCCTCTCTCATTTTCAGGAAAAGAAAAAAATCGTTATTACAAACAAACGCAAATATTTTACTTTAAAAATAGCTGAATCTTTGAGTCTCACGGAATATTTTGAAGAGATCATCGGAGCAGACAGCACACCCTACAAAAAGCCCGATCCCCGCCTGCTGCATCCGGTCATTGAGAGGTACCATTCAGCATCTGATAAAACTATTGTGATTGGTGATGGCATCAATGACATTCTGCTGGCTAAGAATGCCGGGGTGCAAAGCTGTGCCCTACTGAATGGATTGACCCAAAGAGATACCCTTATTTCTTTGAATCCCGATTTTTGCTGTGAAGACATTTCGGAGTTAAAGAATCTATTCCGATGATGGTGACTGCCGGGCTATGATTGAAAAAGTAAAAAGAGCTATAAAAAAGCATGGCATGCTCGAAAGGGAAGATCGGGTTGTCGTGGCGGTTTCAGGTGGAGCGGATTCAATGGCCCTGCTGAAGATTATGGAACTTCTTTCGGGCAAATACAGCCTAAGATTGGTGTCAGCCCATCTCAATCACGGGATCCGGGAGGAAAGCGGCGATCGGGAAGAACAGTTTGTCCGTCGATTCAGCCAAGGCATGGGTATTGATCTCGAAAGTAAAAAAATTAACGTGCCTGCTCTGCAGAAAGGATCCGGAAAATCCATCGAAGAGGTCGGAAGAGAAGAGAGACATCGATTTTTAATGGGTGTTGCCGAGAAGCATGGAGCGCAAAAAATTGCCTTGGGGCATCATTTACATGATCAGACTGAAACAGTGATCATGAATTTTTTAAGAGGAAGCGGCACGGAGGGCTTAAAAGGCATGTTGCCTGTGAGGGACGGCATTATTATCAGGCCGCTTTTTGGCATAAGGAAGGAAGAGATCTTAGATTTTTTAGAGGAACATCAAGTTCCATACACGATGGACCCCTCAAATGACAGTGATGTATATTTAAGAAACAGGATCAGACATGGATTGATACCGGAGTTAAAAAAACGATTCAATCCCAATCTGGATGAAACTCTCGGCAACATGTCGGAAATCATGCGCCTTGAAAATGATTATATGGAAGCGATGGTTGGCAAGATTCTTGCCGACTGGGGCGTGACGTTGTTGGATGAAGAAATCAGAATCAAACGGGACGATCTCATCAGTCTTCATCCCGCCATGCAAAACCGGATCATCAAAACCGTCCTTAAGCACTTCAGTCTTTCAGGCAAGGGCATCGGATATGTTCATATCAAAGCTGCCATTAATCTGGCGGGTGATTGTAAACCGGGAGGAGAGGCGATTCTTCCTTCCCGGATACTTGTGAGACGCGAGTATGATGACCTCTTTTTCGGCAGGCAAGAGATGAAAAACAGTGAACGACGGGAAGGATTTTGTTATGCCGTGTCCGCACCGGAGAAGGTTCATATCAGGGAACTCAACAGAATCATGACACTTGAAATGGTTCAGCCTCCGGAGAGCGCCCTGTCGGATAACCCCAACAGAGTTTATATGGATTTTGAAAAAATCGTCCCTCCTCTTGTGGTCAGAACGATTAAGCCGGGAGACAACATGCAACCCCTGGGAATGGCAGGTACAAAGAAATTGAAATCATATTTTATTGACAGGAAAATCCCTCAGACAAAAAGGAAACAAATCCCACTTCTGGCGGACGGAGAGTCAGTCATCTGGATCGCAGGAATGAGGATGAGCGAACGCGTTAAAATTACAAATAAATCGAAAGAAATCTTAAAGGTAGAAATCATTTGAAATAAGTCCAATGTTATTGTAAGGGAGTAAAGCATCATTCGAGTAATGCTGATAATTGTCGGATCGAACGATTTTTTAAGGTTGTGCAAAAGGAGAAATAAATTTGAATTCATTGCAGAAAAATATTGCTCTCTGGTTGGTGATCAGTCTTGTTTTTGTGCTGCTGTATCATCTATTTAACCAGCCGAAGAGCGCACAGGAAAATATCATTTTCAGCGATTTTATAAGCTCCGCAGAAAAGGGGCAAGTTACTGAAGTTACCATCCAGGGAGAGAGCATCACGGGTAAATTGAACAGCGGAAAAAATTTCAAGACGTATGCACCGAAAGATACGGGAATGATCCCCATGCTCAAGGAAAAAGGAGTCCGGATTGCAGTGAAACCGGCGGATGATTCTCCCTGGTACATGAACATTCTGGTTTCCTGGTTTCCCATGCTGCTCCTTATCGGTGTGTGGATATTCTTTATGCGTCAGATGCAGGCGGGTGGTGGCAAGGCCATGGCTTTCGGGAAAAGCAAGGCCCGGCTTGTCACGGACAAGTCGAAGAAGGTTACTTTTGCGGATGTTGCCGGAATCGATGAGGCAAAGGCCGAGCTTGAAGAGGTTATAGATTTCCTGAAAAACCCGAAAAAATTCACGAGGCTTGGCGGAAGAATACCAAAAGGTCTGCTCCTTGTCGGTCAACCCGGCACCGGGAAAACGCTTCTTGCCAGAGCCATTGCCGGAGAAGCGGACGTTCCCTTTCTGAGTATCAGCGGATCAGACTTCGTTGAAATGTTTGTCGGTGTCGGGGCATCACGCGTCAGGGATCTTTTTGATCAGGGGAAAAAGAATGCCCCCTGCATCATTTTTATTGATGAGATCGACGCGGTAGGAAGGCATCGGGGAGCCGGCCTGGGTGGCGGTCATGATGAACGGGAGCAGACCCTGAATCAGCTCCTTGTCGAAATGGACGGTTTTGAATCGAATGAAGGCGTTATTCTCGTGTCGGCAACCAACCGTCCGGATGTCCTCGATCCCGCGCTGCTCCGGCCCGGGCGCTTTGACAGGCAGGTTGTGGTTCCCCTGCCGGACGTCAAAGGTCGGGAAAAAATATTAGAGGTGCATACTAAAAAAACACCTCTTGCCGAAGATGTGGACTTTGCCGTGATCGCCAGAGGGACGCCCGGATTTTCCGGTGCGGATATCGAAAATCTCGTCAATGAATCCGTACTTTTCGCGGCAAGAACCGGGAAGGACAAGGTCAACATGAGCGATTTCGAGTTCGCCAAGGATAAGGTTCTCATGGGTGCGGAAAGAAAGAGCATGGTGATCAGCGATCTGGAGAAGAAAAATACGGCGTACCATGAATCAGGGCATGTGCTTGTCGCAAGGCTGTTGCCGGGAAGCGATCCGATACACAAAGTCACGATCATTCCGAGAGGCATGGCTCTGGGCGTAACCCAGCAATTACCCGTTGACGAAAAACACACCTATCCGAAGCAATATCTTTTAAACAATATAACCATCCTTTTGGGGGGGAGGGCGGCAGAAGAGCTGATTCTGAAAGACTTTACCACAGGATCCGGCAATGATATCGAGCGTGCGACAAACATTGCCAGGAAGATGGTTTGCGAATGGGGCATGAGTGATGAAATGGGACCCTTAAGCTACGGGAAAAAAGAAGAACAGATATTTCTGGGCCGCGAATTTGCAACCCATAAGGATTACAGCGAAGAAACAGCGGAGCGCATCGATAAAGAGATATCCCGAATCGTCTCGGAACGTTATGAAATAGCAAAACGGCTTCTCTCCGATCATATGGATGTTCTTGACCGCCTTGCCGCGGAATTGCTTGAAAAAGAGGTTTTAAATTCCACAGAAATTGATCAGATCATTGGGATAAGTTCAGAGGAGACATGCGAAGAGAAACCTCAAGAAATTACCGCTTGAGATGTCTGCACTTGAGATCGTTATCCGAAGCAGCCGAGGTCCTGAAGAAGGTTGACGTGGATCCTTATGGCATCGAGGCGATGCTTTCAAAGATGACAAATCTTAATGTGTTGCTTGAGGGAGTCGAGTGCAAAGTTGCGAATATCATCAAGCAAGAGATGCTTTCTCTCGGCGGGGATGCTGCCGTTTCCAGGAATACGGTTTCCTGCGGTGTTGAGAAAACGGATGTCGTTATTCTGGGTACGATAAAGCAGATTCAGCGCTTTGCCGAGAAGATTTCCATTCAACCTTTCGGTTTGCTCAAAATATCCAACGCTCTCAAACAGCTTCTGTCAAACATCTCGAAAGACCACTTCGTCCTGAAAACATACCATCGCAAACTGGAAGTAGGGGGCCGCACCCTGACTATGGGAATATTAAACGTGACACCGGACTCATTTTCTGACGGCGGACGCTTCCATTCGCCGGAAGAGGCCGTCGAACAGGGGCTGAAGATGGTTGAAGATGGTGCAGATATCATTGATGTGGGCGGAGAATCTTCAAGGCCCGGTGCAGAGGCCATATCCATCGAAGATGAGATGGAACGGGTCATCCCGGTGATCAAGGCTCTGTCCATTCAAGTCCCCGTACCCATTTCCGTTGATACCATGAAGTCTGAAGTTGCCAGAGAGGCTGTAGAATACGGTGCAGAGATCGTTAACGACATCAGCGCCATGACATTCGACGATCAGATGCCGTCTCTCATTGCTAAAACAGGAGCGGCGGTGGTTCTCATGCATATGCGTGGCAAACCCCAAGACATGCAGAAAGGAGATCTATCTTACGGATCGATCTGCGGCGATATCATCGAATATTTGAAGAAGAAAATGGCGGATGCCCATGCATCGGGTATTCCGTTGGAGAGGGTTTTGATTGATCCCGGCTTCGGGTTCGGAAAGACAGGGGATGACAACCTGAGGCTTTTGAAAAAACTGTCAGAGTTCAGAATTCTTGGCAGACCGATTGTGGCAGGCGTTTCCCGTAAGGCCTTTATCGGCAGGATAACCGGTGGCGAGCCGTCGGATCGTGAAGAGGGGACCGCTGCCGCCGTAACGGCTGCAATCATGAACGGGGCGAATATCATCAGAGTCCATGATGTCAGGGCAATGAAAAAGGTGGCGGCAATGGCCGATGCCATTGTCAGGGCGTAAGTGACATGATATACGGGATAGGAACAGATCTGGTCGAGGTTTCGCGGATTGAAAAGATCCTTCAAAAATGGCATGGCCGATTCATCACGAAGGTGTATTCCACGGACGAAGCCGCCTACTGTACAAAAAAAGCTTCCCCTCCCATCCACTACGCCGCCAGGTTCGCAGCGAAGGAATCATTTCTGAAATCTCTGGGTATGGGGTTGGGCATGGGAATAAGCTTGAAGGATATCGAACTGATCAATCAGCCGGACGGTAAACCGCTTTTGAGAATCCATAACCGTGCGGAAGATATCCTCCGGGAAGCCGGAATTACGGCCATTCATGTCAGTGTCACACACACAAAGAAGTATGCGAATGCCGTTGTCATCCTTGAGAAATAAAGCATGAGCCATACGCCAGCTTCATTGACCATCATTTCCGGAAATGCAGAAGAAACCTTATCCATCGGCAGGGTCGTCGGGGAAAACTTGAATGCCGGAGATATTGTAGCCCTGACAGGTGAACTTGGGGCGGGAAAGACATGCCTGACGCAAGGTATGGCCATAGGACTTGGCGTTTCAGAAAGTTACCCCGTCACAAGCCCGACGTTTACGCTCATTAACGAGTATCAGGGGAAACTGACTCTTTATCACTTTGACCTCTACCGTTTGAAGGGTCTTCAGGACATGGAAGATCTGGGATATGAAGAATACCTCTTAGGGGAGGGCGTCTGTGTGATCGAGTGGGCGGAGAAAATCAGGGATTTTTTATCGGATGCAGTGATATCCGTTTCATTGACTTATCTTGATGAGAGCCGGAGAGAGATATCAATTTCCGGAGATGGCGACAGGATGGCGCAAATTAAAAACGCAATGAAACGTGGAGGTTTTTAGCCAATGGGCCTTATCGTGCAAAAATACGGCGGCACGTCGGTGGCCGATCTCGGAAGGATCGAAAATGTCGCGAGGAGGGTGATAAAAACAAAAGAGGATGGGCATGACGTCATCGTTGTATTGTCTGCAATGGCGGGCGAGACGGACAGGCTGATTGATCTCGCACATAAAGTGACGGATGAACCGCAGGAAAGGGAATATGACGCCTTGATTGCCACGGGGGAGCAGATCACGGTAGCCCTCCTGTCCATCATGTTGAATAAAATGGGTTGCCGGGCAAAATCATTCCTGGGTTTCCAGGTCAGGATTCTGACGGATCAGGCGTACAAGAAGGCAAGGATTGTTCATATTGACACAGGCGTGATTACCCGGGAGTTAGAAAGGGGGACTGTCGTGGTTGTTGCGGGATTTCAGGGCATTGACCAGGAAAACAATATCACCACACTTGGGCGGGGAGGTTCCGATACAAGCGCTGTAGCTCTTGCGGCCGCCCTGAAGGCGGACGTGTGCGACATATATACCGATGTCGACGGAATCTACACAACTGACCCCAATATCTGCAGCAGGGCAAGACGTCTGAACAGAATTACCTATGACGAGATGCTTGAAATGGCTATCACGGGGGCAAAAGTGCTTCAGCCCCGATCCGTTGAGCTTGCCAAGAAATATGAAGTTCCTGTGTATGTAAAATCGTCGTTTTCCGATGGGGAAGGGACGCTGGTAACCAAGGGGGATAAGGAAATGGAAAAGGAAGTAATATGCGGGGTAACCTATGATCGAGATCAGGCAAAGATTACCGTGGTTCGTGTTCCCGACAGGCCCGGTATCGCCGCCCAGTTGTTTACACCGCTCGCTGATAATAATATTGTGGTTGACATGATCATACAGAATGCGAGCATTGAGGAGTATACGGACCTCACGTTTACGGTATCCCGCAAGGATATCAGGAAAGCACAGAAGATTGTGGAGAAAGTTGCCGGTGACATCGGTGCAACAAAAGTGGAAGTCGATGACGATGTTGCAAAAGTTTCTATAATTGGCGTCGGGATGGTCAGCCATTCGGGTGTGGCTGCAAAAATGTTTACAACTCTGGCGAAAGAAAGGATCAATATCCTGATGATCAGTACGTCCGAGATTAAAATATCCTGCGTCGTCCAGGCAAAATATACGGAACTTGCCGTCTCAGCGCTTCATGATGCCTTCGGACTGGATAAAAGATCATAAACCGTCATGAACATCACACAAAAACAACTTGAAGGGGTCATTATCCTCGTTGTTTTTACCTTGTTCGCTTGTTTTTCAGCCTATTTATTCTCTTCTTATCAAAGCCGGAAATATTCGATCCGGTATGGTGATCAAAATGCAGGCAGGTTCATTGTAGAGGTTGCTGCAGACGATCCGCGACGGAACGGCATCTACTTCCTGCCCGAAAAAATAAAAGTATCGGACGCCCTGAAGATGGCCGGTATCAATGAAATCGGCAGATACGAAAAAAGAATTCTGGATATGCCGCTGTCAACGGGTAAGACCATTGAAATTACCTCGGATGGGCGTATAAAGATGCTTGAAATGAGCAGTTCGAAGAAATTGATTCTGGATATTCCAATCAACATCAATCGGGCGACATCCGTGGATCTTATGATGGTGCCGGGCATAGGGGACAAAACTGCGCAGCGGATTGTTCAATTCAGGAGAGAAAACGGCGGATTTAAGAGAATGGAAGATTTGATGAAGATCAAAGGGATCAAGGAGAAAAAGTTCGAAAAGCTGAGAAAATTTTTTTGTATTGATTGTTGATGGACCCCTGAAAGGAATTGGCGATCTTTCAACTCGCAATGATGTGTGAGTCCCATGCCGAGTCATCAGATAGAGTCTGACAGATAATGTAACGGCTTTAACAGATACATAAAGGAGGGCAATATGGCCAATGATCCACAGCAACCCCAGCAAATTCAGATCAACACCATTGATGACTTATCGAGAGGCAGATACAGCAATTTGATGTTGGTATCGCATAGCCCCGACGAGTTTATTCTCGACTGGATTTTAAACTCACCCAATGGCGCTCATCTGGTCTCGAGAATCATATTAAGCCCGGCCAGCATGAAGAGAACAGTCGAAGCTCTGATGGTAAATTTGAAGCAATACGAAGAAAAGTTCGGGAACGTCAGAATTATTGAACCGGGTGATCCAAAGGTTCATTAGACTTCTGCTTTATTTATACTTGTCGAGATAGCTCAGGACCCTCTGTACGTATGTTTGTGTTTCTCTATAAGGGGGAATACCGCCATATCGGATCACGGCGTTTTCACCGGCATTGTAGGCTGCAAGAGCCAAAGACAGATTCCCGTTGAAATATTTGAGCAGATACCGGAGGTACCGGGCGCCGCCTTCGATATTGTTCTCCGGATGGAATGAATCACGAACCTGAAGTGATGACGCTGTTGCCGGCATCAACTGCATCAAGCCTCTGGCTCCCTTGCGGGATACGGCCATATGATTGAAGTTTGATTCCGCTTTGATGACAGCCTTGATCAATGCAGATTCAACATTGTATTTCTGTGATGCTTTTGCGATCAGGTGATCATACCTCGAGATATCCACGCCTAATTTCTTATCAAACAGGACACGTTTTTCTCTCATGATAAGGACATATTTGATGCCATGCTGGGTTGGAACATTTGTGAGGTGGGTAATGCCCTCTGCATCCTCATATTTGTAAATATCAGCATCAGAGGAGGAGGGAAGGGCCAAAATCAGAGCCATAGCCATTAAAATAGAATATAATATGAACTCTTTTTGAATCATTCAGATCATTGCCCCATCTTTAATCAATGTCATGATGTTTCCTTTTATCACATACATGACATTTAATTCAAGGATTTTGTTCATGTTTATTCATTGCTCTTGACAGAGGGGTATGATGATGGTAATGAACGCACTCATTTTTTTGTTGTCGGGGCGTAGCGCAGCTTGGTAGCGTATCTGAATGGGGTTCAGAGGGTCGGAGGTTCAAATCCTCTCGCCCCGACCAATAAAATCAGGAGGTTAGATAATAGAGACCATCCTGGTTTTTTCGTTTTGGGAAAACTGTTTTTCTCGCACGACGATATTTCACTTCTTTATATTTGATAAATATATTATTTAGAATTTGTTGACATAAAAACACCACTTCCGTATACTTTCATCATATAAAAAGCACGTTCTTATCCCACATCATTCTGATTGCCTCGACAGGACAGAGATAATATGTTGCCTGAGCTTTCCGAGGAAGAAAAAATCAGCTACATGCATCACCTGTTGAGCAATGTTCTGGAGATGAGTTTTCAGATGATGGAGTTGCAAAAAAAACCAGCCTGCGAAATTTGCAAGATGAATTGAGGGGTGAAGGCGACGTAATAATACAAAAACACCTCCGATTCACACTGTTCCCGGTGGGACGGGTGAACGAAAGGGTGTAGAGAGCAATTTCTACGCCTGCCGTGTTTGCAAAGGAGGTAACGAAAATCCTGCCAAGCCTGCTACCAGCTAAGGATGGAAGGACAATCGTTGCCTTTTGTATTTTTTGGAGATGGTAAGGAAAAGAAGGGAGGTGAGGTTTACAGGCTTACTTTCATGGAAGAGACATCATGATGTTTAAACTATGTCGCCCTGGCGACACTTATAAAGAAGGGAGGAAAAATAAGCAATGTGGTTTTTACGATTGAATATGACGGATCAGACCTGTAAATTGGAGGAAGTTCCGTCAACCTACAAAGATTTTGGCGGGCGGGGATTGTCTTCCTCCATCATTTTGGCCGAGGTTCCGCCCCTCGCCCATCCCCTCGGGCCTTTTAACAAGCTTGCTTTTTGTCCTGGGATCGTAACGGGAACGGCGGCGCCCACATCAAGCCGCATCTCCGCAGGCGCCAAATCACCCCTGACCGGCGGAATCAAGGAATCCAATGCAGGCACTGCCTGGTCCCGCGATCTGGCTTCCATGAAGATAAAAGCCCTGATTGTGGAGGGACAGCCGAAAGAAAAGAACCGTTTCTCAGGAGTTTACCTGTCCTGGGACGCTCAGGCGGAAAAACCGAAAGTGGAGTTTTTCGATGCTGGAGAATACTCGGGCAAGAGTCTCTATGATGCCTTTCCAAAAGTATACGAGCGTTTCGGTCAGAAAGTCTCCATAGCGGGATGCGGCGTTGCCGGAGAGTATGGATACGGCAATGCGGGTATTGTTTACAATGATATGGAAAAACGTCCCAGTCGGTATTCGGGACGTGGCGGTCTGGGTTCCGTGCTGGGAAGCAAGAAGTTGAAGTTCATCGTAGTCAACAATGCAGGAGCACCCGGCGTTCAATTTGCCGACAAAGCATTGTTCGATCAGGGACGCAAAAAAGTAGTAGATGCGCTGATGACCCACGATATCACCAAGCCAAAAGGCGCGCTCAACACCTACGGTACTGCCGTTCTGATCAACATCCTGAATGAGGCCGGCGGCCTGCCCACCCGCAACTTTTCAAGCGGCCGCTTCGAAGGAGCGGCAAAGATTGCAGGCGAGGCCATCTTTGAGGGGAACAAACAGCGTCTGGGGAAGGAACTGTACAATCATGCATGCAGCCCCGGCTGTATTATCCAGTGTTCAAACACCTGGCACAAGCCGGACGGCACGGAACATGCCTCCTGCGTGGAGTATGAGTCGGATTGGTCGCTCGGTGCGAACTGCGGGATCGACAACCTTGATGACATTGCTGAACTGATTTGCCTTTGTAATGCTTACGGGCTGGATACCATTGAAACAGGCACAACCATCGCCGTGGCAATGGAAGCCGGCGTCGTTCCCTTTGGTGACGGCAAGGGAGCGATCAAACTACTGCATGAAATGGGAAATGGGACACCGATGGGTCGTATCC
>Ga0163209_1000548_pt1 | contig 16441 bp, 13 predicted proteins | sample Kivu_160m_FD_113538 | JGI IMG/M metagenome (GOLD analysis project Ga0163209, IMG submission 113538) | Freshwater microbial communities from Lake Kivu, Western Province, Rwanda to study Microbial Dark Matter (Phase II) - Kivu_160m | ecosystem: Environmental > Aquatic > Freshwater > Lake ...
ACGGTTTCTCTCAATAGTAAACGATTCTGGAAGACACCGCCGCTCAGGGCTACCTGGTTTATTCCTGTTCTCCCGGCTATCAATTGGCACATCTCGCATATCATTCGAGCTACTGTATTGTGAAACCTGGCTGATATTGTAGCTTTAGACACGCCTTGGCACAAGTCATCGACTATAGCTGAAAGCAGTTCTTTGAGATGGATGATGTTTGCCCCATCGTCCTCGGTTATAGAATATGGGTAGCCTTTGCTGCCGACTTTGTCGAAAGCATCGTAGGCTGCCATCTCAAGCTCAATAGCCGCCTGACCTTCATAATCTATCTCGCCCCTGATGCTTATCAGGGCTGATACGGCATCGAAGAGGCGTCCCATGCTCGAGCACAATGGTGAGTTGAGGCCGGTCTGAATCTGCCGATTGATAAGCTCGATTTCAACGGCATTGATTTGTTTTAGGAAATCCAGCTTGTGGTTAATATAGCTCTCCCCCAGTAGCTTGAGAAGATAACCTGCGGCGGTGCGGTATGGTTTTTTTATTGCGGCAGTTCCACCGGGCAAAGGCAAGTACTCAAGATGTCCCATTCTCTGGAAACTCTTGTAATCAGATACTATAAATTCGCCTCCCCAGATGCGCCCATCGCTGCCATATCCCGTGCCGTCCAGAGCTACACCGATGACGGGAGAATCAACTGCGTTATCAACCATACAGCTAACGATGTGAGCGTGATGGTGTTGAACGGCAACGAGCTTAAGGGTGCTGGACTGGCTGCCTAGCTCTTGTGCATATTTGGTGGAAAGGTACTCGGGATGCAGGTCGTAAGCAATGGTCTCAGGCTCGATGCGGAAGAGCCTTTTATACAGAGCCAGTGTATTCTCGAAGTGTTCAAGGGTTTCCAGATTCTCCATATCGCCGATATGCTGGCTGATGAAGGCATAGTTGTCTTTGGTTAAACAAAAGGTGTTCTTCTCCTCGGCACCACAGCCGAGCACCTGTTTGACTTTAAAATTCAGGTGAACAGGATAGGGGGCATAACTGCGCGCCCGCCGGGTAAGCTGAGCCATGCCTCGTTCTACGAAGGTCACGCTGTCATCATACCTGGCGTATACGTCGCGGTTGTGAACCAGAAAATAATCGGCGATTCCTGACAGCCTCCGTATGGCTTCATCATTATCTTTTGCAATCGGCTCTTCGCTGATATTGCCGCTGGTCATTACCAGTGGCAGACCTACCCCTCTGAGCAAGAGGTGATGCAATGGGGTGTAGGGTAACATAAGACCGAGGTATTTTAGATTGGGGGCTATTGTCTTAGTTACCGTGGAATCCGGTTTCCATGGCAATAGCACAATAGGGCTCTGCGGCGATTTGAGTAGCTTTTCCTCTACCTCGGATACCAGGCAATGGCTTCTGGCTTCTTCTATGTCTGTCACCATTATGGCCAGGGGCTTAAACTCGCGTCTTTTTCTCTGGCGCAGCACTTTAACAACCTTCTCGTTAGTGGCGTCACAGGCCAGGAGAAATCCGCCCAGACCTTTGATGGCTATGATTTTCCCATCTTTTAGAAGCTGGCTGGTAGCGACAATAACGTCTGGGGTTTCTACATGGTTTCCCCTGGCGTCGAGCAGCTCCAGCCTCGGCCCGCACTCTGGGCAAGCGTTGGGCTGGGCATGGAAACGACGGTCTAGCGGATTATCATACTCTGCTTGGCAATCGGGGCACATTGTGAAAGAGCGCATAGTGGTTTTGGGGCGGTCGTAAGGCACATCCTCTATTATGGTGAAGCGGGGGCCGCAATTGGTGCAGTTAGTGAACGGGTAATGGTAGCGCCTGCCTTCAGGATTGAAGATTTCCCTGAGGCAAGCCTGGCAAGTGGCGATATCAGGGGACACAGGCTGAAACTTTCCTTCTTCAGCGATGCTGTGGCGTATTTCAAAGCTTGTGTATTCTGCCGGAAGATGATAGGTAACGGAGATGCTTTCTATGTGAGCAAGCGGCGGCGCGTTATTTTGGAGCTCAGACAAGAAGTGCTTCAGGTCTTTATCTTCACCTTGGACTTCTATTTTGACGTCCTCGGAGGTGTTGCAAACCCAGCCTTTCAGATTGTATTTGCTAGCTATCTGGTAAACGAAAGGCCTGAAGCCAACTCCTTGGACTACGCCACGAGCGCTGATTCGCGCTAATTCTAATGCGCCAGCTTTAGCCATGAGCAAATGAATTTTACTTCAGATAGGTGACTGGAGCAAATTTGAGCTATTTTTTTCAAATACGGCTACACTTGCTTGACAGCAGTGGTATCCGGTGCTACGATAGCCTCGTTATACGAGGCATAATAGAACTATCATATGGACAACAAGGATACAATGGGCATAGCCATTATAGCTGACAGTATCGCCTGCATACCGAAAAAGCAAGCCGAGAACTACGGGATTAGAATAGTCCCGGTCAACATCCTGTTCAACGGTCAGGTCTATCGAGACTTTATAGACCTGAGTTCGGCTCAGGCATATGAGTTTCTGGAGAAAGCTCCCGAGTTCTGGAAAAGTTCTGCGGCTTCCCCGGATGATTATCTGAGAGCCTACAGGGAACTCAGCAAGCACGCCTGTGGCATTTTGGTGGTTACTATATCTTCAAAGCTGAGCATGTTCTATACCAGCGCCCAGAATGCTAAAGAAATGTTCAAGGGTGAATCGCCTCAAACCGCTATTGAGGTTATAGATAGCGAGACCGCCGCTGCTGCCGAGGGTCTTATTGCGCTGGCGGCAGCCCGGGCTGTTGCCGAGGGCAAACCCTTTGATGAAGTCATCGCTATTGCCAAAAAAGTTAAGGAAAGGGTAAAATTTATCGGTCTTCTGGAAACCATTCGCCATGTCTACAGGACTGGAAGGATACCCAAGGTTGCCTCTGAAATAGGCTCTATGCTCTCTATCAAGCCTGTCCTTACCGGTTCCAGAGGCCGTATTAACTTTGCCGCCGCCGCCAGGACTAAACAAAGTGGAGTTGAAAAAATGCTCCAGATAATGAGAGGTCATGTAGCCGGTTCAGAGCCTGTCCGCGTGGCAGTGATGCACGCCGACGCTCTGGAAGAAGCTGAAAAGCTCAAGAAAAAGGTAGCTGCTGAGTTCAACTGCGTTGAGATTTTCATCACTGACTTCAGCCCTGTCATGGGTTATGCTACCGGGCAGGGGACACTGGCTCTGGCTTACTACAAGGACGAGAGCTTTGATAAATGAGGTCATAGCAGTAGTTCTGGGTTATCTGATAGGCTCCATTCCGTCGGCTTATATCATCGGGCGTCTGGTGGGCAAGATAGATTTGCGCCCGGAGGGCGACGGACGGATAAGCGTAGCGGCTATTCACAGGAAGCTGGGCGTAGTCCCGTTTTTAGTGGTTGTCGTAATGGATGTGGGGGCTGGAGTGCTATCTGTCTTGATTGCCAAAATGATCACCGGTTCTCCGTTAGGCACATTTACCGATTCTCAATTAGTCGTACTGGCTGCCGGCTTTGCTGCGGTGGTTGGCCATAACTGGTCCGTCTTTTTGAAATTCAGAGGTGGATTGGGTGCCACCACAACTTTTGGAGTGCTCGTTACCCTGGCATGGTGGCAGTTTCTGTCAGTGGCAGCAGTCGCCTTTACTATATTCCTCATCATGAAGAGAAGGAGATCAGGGCTGATGACTGCGATTTTGATTGTTGGTTTATCTCTTCTTCTCTTTATCCAGAAAGCACCCCTGATTCTGGTAGTGTATCCTTTAATTCTGATTCTGCTTATGCTTCTGAAGCGTTTTCAGATAAGCAAGACAGGTCCCCGCTGATTCCTGGCAGGGTATTTTATTTAGATGCCAGATATTCAGTTCTAAGTACCGCCGTTATATTATCGTCGTTAGTCTAATAAGCCTGCGTGTAAACTTGCAGAATGTCGTTAGGGTCACTGACAGGACGCCCGTTAAATAGCACGGCTGTATCTGCAATGGCATGAAAGGCGCATATGGCCAAGTTCTCCTCAGGAACGCCCACGTCACGCAGCCTCATGGGATGGCCCACCTTTTTCATTAGCTCTTCCACTGCATCTGCTGCTGCCAGGGCGGCATCACGCTCTGAAATTCCGGTAGTGTTAACAGCCAGAGCCTGTGCTACCAGAGCCAGCTTGTCGGTGGCATGGTCGACGTTATATCTCATCACCTTGGGAAGAACTATGCCGCAGGCGGCTCCGTGCGGGACATGGTGCAGTGTTCCTATGGTATGTGCCATGCCGTGCGCCAGGCCAACCTGAGCCATGGTGAATGCCCAGCCCGCCATGGTGGCTGCTAGCTGCAAATTCAGCCGTGCCTTTTCATTCTTGCCATCGGCTACGACGAGCGGTAGATTCTCATTAATCAGGCGTATAGCCTGCAATGCCATACCGTCACATATCTTGTTTGCCATGGTGCTGGTCATAGCCTCAATGGCGTGTGTCATAGCATCCATAGCTGTAGTAACAGTCATGTCTTTGGGCAGGGATATGGTAAGGCGCGGGTCCAGAATAGCCACATTAGGCATGATTCTCGTGTCGATAATGAAGAGCTTGCGTCCGGCACCCTTGCTGGTGAGCACAGCCGCATTGGTAACTTCGCTGCCGGTTCCCGCTGTTGTGGGAACGGCGATATGCGGGGTCTGAGGCTCAGTGAGCACCAGCATGTTCAGATGGTCATTCGCCTTGCCGCCGTTCTTAAGGGTTACGCAGACACCTTTGGCGGTATCGATGACGCTCCCCCCACCCACGCTGACGATACAGTTTGCCTTCAGCTCACGAGCCACCGCAGTAGCGGAATCAACCGCTTCCAAGTCGGGGTCAGATGAGATGTTATCGTAGATGCCAACACAGAAATCCGAAAGGGCGTCTTTAACCAGTCCGGCGAGCCCTGCTTTGTTGACCCCTGCGTCGGTAAGAATCAGAGCCCTGCGGCAGCCGAGGTCTGCGACCGCTTTGTATATTGAGCTTAAGGCTCCGTGACCGGCGATTACAGTAGTCGGGCAATTATATGAAAAACCATCCATCTTCTTATAGTCCGACATAAGCTGGAAGGAGATATTCGTCTTATGGTCGGCCAGGGCAGAAACGTGTATTCTCTTGACCTGGGTATATTCATGTAAACCTGTAATTCCCAGCTCACGACCTACACCGGACTGCTTATATCCACCAAAGGGGCAGAAATCGGCAAAGACGTGGTAATTGTTTATCCACATCGTTCCGGTGCGAACTCCACGGGCTATGCGCTCGGCTCTGGCAGTGTTGGTCGAAAATACGCCGCCTCCCAGTCCATAAATGGAGTCGTTGGCAATGGCAACTGCTTCTTCATCGCTGTCGAATTTAATGACGCAGACAACCGGGCCGAATATCTCCTCCTGAGCTATACGCATTTTGTTATTCACATTGGCGAAGATGGTGGGAGCATAATAATATCCGCCATTGATTCCTGTAACCTCGACGCGCTTTCCGCCTGTTACCAGTTCCGCACCTTCTTCCTTGCCGATTTTGACGTAACGTTCCACTGTGGCCAGTTGCTGTTTGCTGACGAGAGGCCCCATATGAGAGGTCGGATCCATCTGGTATCCGATGCGGATAGCTTCGGCCCGTTTTTTCATCCTGTCGACAAACTCATCATATATCTTTGATGAGACTAGTACGCGTGTGCCTGATTCGCATATTTGCCCTTGGTGGAAGAAGGTGCCGAATATAGCACCCTCCACAGCCAGGTCCATATCAGCATCGTCAAGTATAATATTGGCCGACTTGCCGCCAAGCTCGAGCGTCACCTTTTTCACCGTATCGGATGCCATTCGCATGATGTCACGTCCGACTTCCGTGCTGCCGGTGAAGGCTATCTTGTCCACATCAGGGTGGGTACAAAGAATTTTTCCTAACTCCCCTCCTGGTCCGACTATGACATTTACTACCCCGTTGGGGATGCCCGCCGCTTTGGCGGCTTCAGCTATGATAAGTGCGCTCAATGGAGTCACCGAAGCGGGTTTCAAAACGATAGTGTTCCCCATTATGAGGGCCGGGGCGAGTTTCCAGAAGGCCATGGTCATGGGGAAGTTCCAGGGAATGATTCCCACGCATACTCCAATAGGCTCCCTGCGGATAAATTCACGGCCTGGTGCGAAGACATTCCCTGAGACTGGAATCTCTTCCTCCCAGGGGAACTTTGTGGCAGCTGTTAGACTTAGATTGCGCAATAATCCGATGCCGAGTAAGGGTGCGAACTTGGCCAGTCCTATTATCTGGCCTGAGTCCATGCACTCGGTTGCAGCCAGGCGCAGACCATTCTGCGCTATCTGATCCGCAAAGTCCTGAATTTTTGCCAGCCGCGCGGTCGGAGTAAGACCGCTCCAGATTCCACTGTCGAAAGCCTTACGCGCCGCCGTTACAGCCCTTTCTGCATCGGCCTTTCCTGCCTGCGCTACTGTGGCTATAGGAGTCTCAGTGCCGGGGTCAATTGTCTCGAAGGTCTTTCCATCTGCGGCATCGACAAAATCACCATCAATAAACAGTTTGTAGTGCTCCATTCGCTACCTCCTTTTGGTGTTTAATGTGCTTCTAAATGGCGGCAAAATATCAGTTGTCATAGGACGGACTTTCAACAGGCTGTTTTTACCAGCACCACCAACTTTGAATATAGTTACTATTCTGACGCGTATTTGCCATTTTTGATGGCTTCGATTACTCCCTGTCTTGCGGCGAGATACGCCAGATGAATGGCGCTTTTTATGGCTTTGGCTCGACTGCGTCCGTGAGCTATGACGACATTGCCGTTCACCCCGAGCAAAAATGCTCCGCCTACTTCTTTGTAGTCTAACTTTTTGATAGCAGAGACCATTTGTACATACTGAGCTAGGGCGGCTCCAGTAAGTTGTCGGTCAAGATCGGAAGCCTCCTGTAGTTCCAGTAATTTCTGTATAACCTCCGAGTATCCTTCTATGGTTTTAATTAACACGTTACCGGTGAAGCCATCCATGACGATTATATCGGCTTCTCCTCTCAGTACATCGAAACCCTCTACATTGCCGACAAAGTTAAGAGCAGTTTTCTTTAAGAGTTGGTGGGTTTCCTTGGCTAAGGTATTGCCCTTGATTTCTTCTGCGCCGTTGTTTAGCAGCGCAACCCGCGGTGATTTTATGCCAAAAACCCGCTCCGCCAAAATGTTGGCTAGCTGGGCGAACTGTACCAGAAATATTGGTTTGCAGTTAGGGTTAACCCCGATGTCAATGAGCAGTGTTGGATTGGGCTGGGTGGGTTCGAACACCACACAAGATGCTATTCGCTCGATGCCTTTTACAATTCCTAAGTTTAAGAATGATGCCACGACTATAGCCCCGGTGCTACCTGCAGATACGAAGCCGTCGGCAATGTCATCCTTTACCAGCCTGACTCCGACCACTACTGATGCATCAGGTTTGTCCTGCACTGCTTGTATCGGCTCCTCACCGTCCATGACGACCTGGCTGGCTTGGACGATGGTGATGTTTGACTTTCTTGCGGAGCGCCTGAGCAGCATCTCGAGTACGGTTTTATTGCCCACGAGAGCGATATCTATCGGGAACTCCTTAACTGCTTCGATGGCTCCTTTAACTACTTCCCTCGGAGCATACTCACCGCCTGCAGCATCTACGGCAATTAGCAATTTATTTACCTCATCTATCAAAGGGCCTTGAATCTTCGAGGCTCAACTGATGGTTAAAGACTTTAGCGAGTCCCCCCAGTTTTGTCAAGGACGAGCATCCCGTATTTTTGAAAAGCTGAGGGCGAAAGCCTATAATTTAAAGGTTAAGTTTACGGAGGCTACACAGCTAATAACGATGCATGAATTGTCTATTACGCAGAATATACTTGATATTGTCTTAAACGAGGCAAAATCAGCTCAGGCAAATAAGGTCACCAAGATAAATTTGGTCATTGGCGAATTGTCAGGGACTGTCAGCGATTGCGTGCAATTCTACTTCGATTTTCTTAAGAAAGGCAATGCAGCCGAAGAGGCCGTACTTGATTTTAAATTGGTGCCGGCAGAGCTGCGATGTCGAGATTGCCTGGCTGATTTTAAGCCAAAAGATTCAGCCTGGGTCTGCCCGAGTTGCAAGGGAACTAATCTCGATGTGATTAGCGGGCGAGAATGCTACGTGGAAAGCATAGAGGTCGAATAATGAAGAAGCCGGATGTAGTCGTTAAGGGGAAAGATAATGGGGAAGGTATGGTCATTCATTATAGGACGGCTAGAGGAACCGATGTCTTTGGATTAGGCATACCAAATATATACGCCGGTGCAGATTGGGACCTTGGGCCTACCTGGTGCTATTTAATTCTCGGGCAGAAGATTACCCTGATTGACACTGGCAGGCTTGGAAACTTCGCATTTTTTGGGTCGATTCTAAAGTCAACTGGTAAGGCATTTTCGGACATCGATAGAATCATCATTACCCATAGCCATGAAGACCATGATGGTAATGTAGCTGAAATAATCTCTGCGGCACGGGCTGAATTGTGGGCACACAAAATCTACCGACACATGATTTCTTATCATCCTCATGTAATAGATGGTGCCACGCATCCCGAACTGCCCGGTTCTTGCCGTCTCTGCGGGATGCCTAAAACCTTCTATCATAAGAACTGTCTGGCATATCATAGGGCAAGGAGTTCGCTAAAGATTGACTTTGCTATCAAGGATGACCTGAAGATGCCAGATGAGGACATTAGTTTCCTATTTACCCCCGGGCACAGCCCCGATTCGCTATGCATTGTTTTGGAGGATGAGGCTATATTTACCGGCGATACTTTACTGCCTGACATTACCTCTCAGCCTTCCCTGGCGTATACCTTTGGTGTCAATCGTCGGATTCTTCCGGAAGAATATCGACAGAGTAACGATGTATACGGCCTGATGAACTATATCAAATCCTTAAACAAGATAGTTCGCCTCTCTTCTCAACCACTTAAGGCTACCTTCCCTGCCCATCGCCTGTTTTATAATGGTCGGTTTAATCTCGTTGATAGTTCTGAGCGAGCTACGGAAATTATCCAGTTTCATTTAGACCGCTGCCGCGATATACTGAGAATTATCGACGGCAAGCCGGTTAGCATAGAAGATATTGTAGTCCAGCATTTTCCTCCCTCGCGGCTTTCTGGTATGGGGAAGGCGTTGGCGGAAAATGAAATCAAGGCTCATCTCGAGATTATGATGGAGTGTGGCGATATTCGCTGGACTGGCGAAAGCAAAGAGCTAGTCCGGCGCACCGCGTCGGGGAATTATCTGGATGTCATAGGCTCTTATTTGGGCTAATAGTGGTCGGACTGCTGAGTTCATCTTCTTATGACGTGTACTGCCGTGGCTTTGAAGCTGGCGTAGACTCTCTTGCCGATGTCCAGGTCAAGCTCTTCTGCTGACATCTTTGTTATCACGCCGAGTAGAGCAAAGCCGCAGTCCACCTCGATTCTTATCAGCGGTCCCACTGAGGCTATTCTGGTTATTTCGCCCCGGAATACGTTTCTGGCACTGCTCCTGTCTTTTGCCTGTGTGAATGTTACATCTTCGGGTCTGATGAGGGCATAAACCGGCTCGCCGAGTTCACAATCTGAGACAGCCTGGATGGCGCTATCATTCACCTTTATGGTCACCAGACTGTCATCTTTGTCTTCTATAACTCCCTTGAAGATGTTTTCTACGCCGACGAACTTAGCCACCTCCATATTTCTGGGCATACAGAATATTTCGTTTGGGCTGCCTATCTGTAATATCTCGCCACCTATAAGCACTCCGATTTTGTCGGCGAGGCGCTGTCCCTGAGGCATATCATGAGTAGCCATTACCATAGTTACTCTCTGCTCGCGGATAATATCGCTCAAAACCTTTTCTATTTGTGATGCAGAGACAGGGTCGAGGTTAGCGGTAGGCTCGTCCAAAAAGAGCACCTCCGGCTCTGTAACTAATGCTCGTGCAATAGCAACCCGCTGTGCCTCGCCTCCGGAGAGCGTTTTGGCATTTCTGTTCCCGTGCTCGGTCAGATTGACTAGCTCTAGCACATTATCTACCTTCTTGCGGATAGTATTATGCTCTTCCCGTCTCCACCTGAGGCCACAGGCTATATTATCGTAGACGCTCATGGTGAACACCATGGGCTTCTGCTGCACGAATGACATCCTGCGGCGTGTCTCAAGTCTGCTTTTTCTAGAACGGGTCACATCCACACCATCGAAATAAATCTCGCCTGAAGTGGGCATCTCGAGGAAGTCCAGCAGCCTGAGCAGTGTCGTTTTGCCGGCACCTGTAGGACCAATCAGGCCGAAAGCTTTGCCCCTGGAGATATTCAGATTTATGTCTTTTAAGACTGGGGCGCCGTCGTATTTGTGCTCCAAACTCACAGTCTCCAGCAAAGCCATCTATTTCCACCTCTGTTGCAGTCTGCTGAGAGAGAAGTTAATGATTAGTGCCAGACCGATCAGTATTATTGCCAGCGCTATAGACAGCACGATATCTCCCTTCGCCGTTTCCAGAGAAATGGCTGTGGTCATTACCCTGGTGTATCCGCGTATGTTACCGCCTACCATCAAAGCCAGACCGACTTCCGATATGGCTCTGCCGAACCCCATTATTAGAGCAGAGTAAATGGCGTATCTGGCTTCTCTTATGACGATGCTTGTCGCCTGAACTTGACTGGCGCCGATAGCTACCGCAGTTTCATGTGCAGCTTTGTCCACGCCGCTTAAGGCGGCTATCACCAGCCCCATCATTATAGGCGATATAAGTATTACCTGACCTATTATCATGACTTGAGGTGTAAACAGGAGCTGCATGAAACCCAGAGGTCCGAAGCGGGAGAAAAGCAAGAACACGATTAAGCCGACCGCCACCGTGGGCACACTGTAGAAAGTCTGTATTAAGTTTATCAGAGTCCTCTTGCCGTGGAAGTTATTGAAATGAATCAGGCTGCTCAGGGGTAAGCAAATCAGACCGGCGATAACGGTTGAAGAGATGGAGATGACCAGCGTTCTGCCGGTAATCTCCATAACTTCAGGGTCAAGCGTGATAATGAGCTGAATTGCTTTTAGAAATCCTTGCCATATTTCAATCAATTCGTCTTACCACCTTGGATTATTGTGCTGCTTACCCCCATAGCCATCAAAACGCTGCTAATCTATTATGGAACCGGTTTAGTATATTCTTCAACTGACGGGCAGCCTTCCATTGTGCAACCACCATCGGACAATGGGGAGAAAAGAGACCTGCCATATTCAGCCTTGCCGTAAGTACCGATTATGCTCTGAATTTCGGGCGATATGAGCCAATTGATGAATTTATTGGCAATGTCGAGATGATTGACCTGTGTCTTGTCGGGATTGACAGCGATAGCTGCATATACATTGAGGAAAACAGGGTCCTCCTCCACTAAGGGCAAGATAGTTAAGTTGGTTTTCTTAGTATAGGCGAGAAATGTGGATATGTCCGCAAGCGTATATGCTTGCTCTTCGTTAGCCATCAGCAGGGTAGGTCCCATGCCTTTACCAGCTTCTATATACCATTTCCCGGAGTTAAGAACGTCCTCATATTTATACCCGGCTTTACTCCAGATAATTTTTTCCTTAGAGTGAGTTCCGGAGTTATCGCCTCTGGAAATGAACTTGACGTTATCCGGGTCTTTCATGCCTGCTTCGTATATCTTTGTGAATGCCTCGGTTGCTGTTGTGCCTTTAATGCCTGCGGGGTCACCGGGCGGGCCGGCGATAAGAAAGAAGTTATAAGCAAAGTTCCTTCGATTCAACCCGTAGCCTTCGGAAATGAACTTGTCTTCGGCGGCACGGTCATGAACAATCACCGCGTCCACGTCACCTCTCCTGCCGTATTCGAGTGCTATCCCGGTGCCCGCGTAGATTATGTCCATTTCCACGTCGGCATAATCCTCAAAAATGGTCTCCAGATAATACCATAGCCCTGTGTCGTAAAGGCTGGTCGTGGTAGCAATTTTGAACCTTGTTTCAGGGTTATGCAGTGGATATTGCGCAGATGGTTGTTCAGGTTGGGTAGCAGGTGCACATCCAATCAAGAGTGCAAACAGCACCATTGCTGTGGTAAGTACTGCTAATTTGCTAAAAAACCTTTTATTCATTGGCTATCCTCCTCGTAATTTTATTTTTTAATTGGATGTAATGCTTCAATCAGAAAACTGACAGATTTAAGTGGGATACTGAAATGTTTAGAGCGGAGAAACAGTCAGGTAAGAAAGCGCAAAAATATGAGCGGATTCTGTCCCAAAAATAAAACGCCGCTGTTATCAGGGCGTGTTTAATATCAAAGCTAGCTGCTTTCAATTCGGCTCTCCTTTCCAAACATGGGAGGCGTCACCGTTTCCAGTGGCACCCTACCGGCCAATGCCCCTGGTATTCCTTTAGGGCAAAAGGCTCGGAAAGCTAAGTTGAACTTGTGGCATTGTAGCATGATGATTTCCAGATTACAATGCTCCTAAGGTTTTCTGTTGCACAGGTTTTCTTAATCACCCAGCGGTGGAGAACAGGCAGTTAAATTTGCAAAAATTCTAAAGCGTGTCAAGTTCGTTTGTCTCTATGCAGTTATTGCCAAGAATTAAAGTTAGTGCTAATATGTCGGCGGCGTTAAAGAAGATATTCATGAGCCATAAGCCACCACTGATATCTCCACAGGGCCTTTGGTTCGGCGGGAAAGTGTTGAAGTATTTTCTCGCTATATTTTTGTCTCTGACAGTTCTGGTGGTAGCTGTTCTGATTTTATTCTACTATCAAGCCATGCCTTTCAGTTCCTCGAGCCCTTTCCGGATTGTCACCGATGCCGCATCTACCAGTCTCTTTCTGGAGGCGTTGGCAATTGTGCTTATTCCCGGGGCTGTGGGGTCGTGGTTCTTAGCCCATATTATTAGCAGACATGAACTTCTGGAGGACCAGATGGAGTTCAACATCCAGCTTTTCAGCGCCGCTACCGATTCGGTCATGGTTCACGAGTTGAATGGCAAATGCATCTACGCGAATGATGAGGCTTGCAGGTGTCACGGTTATGAAGAAGAAGAACTGGTGCGGATTAACTTTTATGAGCTTAGTGCCCCGGAATATGTCAATACCATTGAGACAAAAATTGAAGAGTTGATGAAAAAAGATCGGTTAACCTTCGAGTCGACTCATATCCGTAAAAACAACTCTTTGATGCCGGTTGAGGTGAAGAGTCGCATTATCAAGGCGGGCGGTCGCAAGTTGATACTGAGCGTTATACATGATATCACTGAACGCAAAAGGACAGAAGAAGAGCTAAGGCAAAGCTCGGAGAGGTTACAAAGGGCTATCGAGGGTACCATCAATGCCGTTGCTTTAACAACCGAGTTCAGAGACCCTTATACCGCTGGTCATCAGCACCGCGTGGCTAAGTTAGCCTGTGTTATTGCCAGGGAACTCGGCCTTACCGAAGAGCAAATCGAAGGGGTACGTGTTGCCGGCACATTGCACGATATCGGCAAAATATATGTGCCCGCGGAGATTCTCAGCAGGCCGGGACGACTAAGAAAAAATGAAATCAATCTGGTCAGGGACCACGCTCAGGTGGGCTATGACCTGCTTAATAAGATAGAGTTTCCCTGGCCTGTTGCCCAGATAGTTTTCCAGCACCACGAGAGGATGGATGGTTCTGGATATCCTCTCGGGATTTCCGGCGGCGAAATTCTGCTCGAGGCGCAGATAATGGGTGTGGCTGACGTCGTTGAAGCTATGGCTTCTCATCGGCCTTATCGTCCGGCTCTAAGTGTAGAAGAGGCCCTTTTAGAAATCTTGCAGCAAAAAGGCGTTCTCTATTCCCCAGAGGTAGTGGAAGCTTGCATTAAGCTCTTTACTAAGAAGGGGTTTACCTTCGAATAAGTTGCTAAACATAGTACAAACCTTTTGACAAAAGAAGTCCTATCTCTTAATCGTAAGATTATGCTACTATTTGCCTGACTGCCAGATATAAAATTTGACAAATCAAGCCAAAATGTGCTATTATTAGCAAAGTCCCGAGTGGTCAAGCTGAGACTTGGCAGGGTGTAGTTCGGCGGAGGCTGAAAGGTGTGTGGTAGCCGACCGGGCACAAGGCGAGCCGAAGCCGAGAGGAGAGATGGAGGGAAAGCCAGGAACGGGTGAGGTTACTCGGGGCTTTTTATTTTTGTTGAAGTGCATGTATCGATAAAGCTTTAACTTCACCATCATTCCTCCAATCGACCTAGAGGAACCGCCATCAGATTACCAATACAGTTTCCAATACACCTATGTCTGTGTCTCTTATTGAAACTCATCTATGCCAGGTGGTAAAGTAGAGCCACTGTGAAGATGCTGGCAATAAAAACCGCTTTCGAAATCACAAATACGACGTTCAGAGAGGCATTATCAAAAAGAGGCTCCATTTATTTCAACTATATTGACGTTGTTTTCAAGTATCCATGGCTCTGCTTATACAACGTGGGTCTCGTGTTAAAGGCGAAATTATTTAATCGTGCCATAATTCACGTTATAGGTGACAGCCACTTAAGGCCCTTCGTCTTCAGGAGTCCTTTTATGTTACACCACATATCGCAGGCAACTGCCTACAACCTGAACAAGGACAACAGCTTCTCCCAGTCAAAGAGATACTTGAACTCATTCTTGCCCGGCATAGACAAAGAAAGAGACGTTCTGCTTCTGGTTTTCGGCGAAATAGACGCTCGGGTGCATATTTATCTTCAATATAAGAGAAACAACGAAGAGATAAGCATCAATAGAATTATAGAGAAAACCGTGGAGAAATATGGAGAGACCATCATGAGATTAAAGGATGATGGATTTACGGTTTTTGTTCATGGCATACCGCCAGCAGCACGAGAAAACTTTGTGTCAAACTTACCATTCCTCGGTACCCCGGAACAACGTAGTGAAATATCCAGAGAATTTAACAAGCAGCTGGGAGAATTTTGCCGGGAGAGTGGCATTACTTACATAGATGTGCAGTCGATTTCCGCGGATGAAAATGGGTTTATGAAGAAGGCATACTCTGCCGACGAAGTACATCTCAATGGAAAAGTCGTCCTTTTTGCGCGCGACAGAATAGTCGAAGCATTCAAGGGCAGCAGAAATTTCTAATTTTCGTTTCTTGAGCTAATTATTGTAAATTGCCCGGTGTGACAGATGCTTGAGTTTTTGAGCGTTAATTGGCAGTGGATATTGCTAGGCTTAATATTTCTTGCTGTGCTGGCCATAGCTCTGCTAGTCAAGCCGGTTCGAGTATGGTTCAGGGTCACTGCTTTCATTTTGGACCTGGGTACCAGCTACAAGCGGAATGCTAAAGTCATACCCAGAGGCATTCTTGTCTCCGAAGTTACCTGTGGCTGCGGTAGCCGAGATATGGTAGCCGATTTGTACCGTCCTGATGGACGGGGGCGACATTCCGGTCTAATCCTGGCTCACGGCGCTATTAAGGATGGGAAAAATGACCAGGCGTTGAGGTTAGCTGGCCAAAGCCTGGCCCGCGCCGGCTATGTCGTTCTGGTGCCTCAACTGGATAATTTGCTTAAGTTTCGGCTTCATCAGGATGATATAGATGTGTTAATTGCCAGCTTTCAATATCTTGCCACACAGGAGTTCAGCAATGGCAAGATAGGCATGCTGGGCGTCTGTATAAGCGCTCCGCTGGTGCTGCTGGCTGCCACTGAGCCTGACGTTAGGCGGGGTTTAACTGTTGTCAGTTCCTGGGGCGGCTTTTACAACATTAATGACTGGCTGCAGGCTGTTATAACGCAGCACTATATTGATGATGGTGAGCTTAAACCATGGAAACCTCGCCCTGTTTTGATACAGGAAACCCCTAAATGGCTCATCGAGCTTTTGTCGAATACCTCGGACAGAGCCTGCCTTGAGAAGATGCTAGGGGATGACTCGGCGGATTCCGTTGAGAGTAACCTTTCTTTTTCAGGACAGGCTATGTATGATATGCTTACTAATCGTGAACCTGAACGAGCAGGAGAGCTCTGGGCAAGGCTCGACCCAGAAATACGCCAGACTCTTGATAAACTGTCACCACACACGAAGATTAGTCAACTCAAGACGAAAATCGCCATTATACATACCCTTACCGACGATGTCATACCCTGGGTAGAATCCTGCAAGCTGGCTGATGCTATCGATAGTGAACATAAGGTTTACTTCAGGGTATTTGAGCAGTTCTACCATGTTAGCATAGAGGACCTGTTGAAGACACGGATATCAAATCTCCACAATGCTGTCTCCGAGGCTGTCCAACTCTGTCTTTACATGTATTCTATCCTTTACCGGTTATGAGGCTGAACGAAGTCTACAGTTGTGACAGACCTAGTACTTGACATTGCCTATTAGAAGTATTAGTCTACTACCGCAATGAGGACGCGGAAGTTCGACTGGGTTGCATTTTATGCACTATGGGC